>Ga0114962_10000917_pt1 | contig 25532 bp, 27 predicted proteins | sample C_130820_MF_Meta_FD_87017 | JGI IMG/M metagenome (GOLD analysis project Ga0114962, IMG submission 87017) | Freshwater microbial communities from Lake Croche, Canada to study carbon cycling - C_130820_MF_MetaG | ecosystem: Environmental > Aquatic > Freshwater > Lake | place: Lake Croche, Canada... | reverse complement strand
TCTAATTCTCACAGACTCAGCTTTATTTAAAAAAATCTCCTCACTCCCATGAATGTTCTCACCATCGATATTGGCGGCACCAACGTAAAAATTCTTCTTAGCGGCGAGAAAGAGTCGCGCAAGATGCCATCGGGATCTGGCTTCACGCCGCTTCAGATGGTTAAAGACGTCATGATGCTCGCGAAGGGATGGAACTTCGACGTGGTGTCGATTGGCTTCCCTGCCCCTGTCCACGATAACCAACCGGTTGCCGAGCCCTTCAATTTAGGCGGAGGCTGGGTCGACTTTAATTACGAGAAGGCCTTTGGGCGCCCGGTCAAGATGATCAATGATGCCGCCATGCAGGCCCTCGGCAGCTATAAGGGGGGGACAATGCTTTTTCTCGGTCTGGGAACTGGGTTGGGCAGCGCCGTGGTAAATGATAGCGCCGTACTCCCGATGGAACTGGGTCACCTTCCCTTCAAGAAGAAGACTTTCGAAGATTATGTTGGCAACCATGGACTGGAGGAATACGGAAAGGGGAAGTGGAAGAAACATGTCTTCCAGACCGTCGAACTGCTGATGGCGGCTATCCTACCTGACTATGTGGTTCTGGGTGGTGGCAACGCAAAGCTCCTGAAAGAACTCCCGCCCGCCTGCATCGCCGGTAATAATGCCAATGCCTTTGAAGGTGGATTTAGGATGTGGTCTGGGCCTGGGGACAGTGGTGTTATTCAAGATCCCGGCGTTCACAAGGCCGCGCGTGCCACGCGTAAGAAAAAATCAATTGCGCCGAAGGCAGGAAAAGCGATCAAAAGCAGAGGCAAGTAGCGTCAAATCACCAGCGCATTAGCACGCTATAACTCTATAACCATTGCGGCCGTCGGGTGCTGGGTAAACGCACTTGACAGCACTCTGAGATACTCATTCCAACCTCAGAAGATACGCTTCCGGGGAGACGACCAGTTTCGGCAGATGCTCAACCAACTGCTGATCACAGCTCACCATGGGAGCGCCTAGCTGCTGGGAGAGTGCTAGGTATTGGGCCTCTGATCCGGAGACTCCGAAGTCAATAGCCATCCTAAGTGCACGCAGTGGATCAGGAATTTGCTGACGGCTTCCCAGACGCGTCCTGATTTCTTTCCAGAGTTCTTCCATTGCCGCTGGCGCGTTATCCGCCCTCCCGATCTTAGCCAAAATATTCAGCAATTCGTGATTGAGAATCGGAGGGGTAATCCAGTCAGGATCCCGTCGATAGAGTTCCCTGACTGTTCCCGATACCTCTCCCTCCAGAAAGAGGAAACTCACCAGCGAAGCGTCAGCGATGATCATCAGCGTATATCCCTTCTGATTTCGGAAATCCAGTTGCGCCCGATTGATACTCTTGATCGATAGATTGGAGGCAAGGGATTCTGTCTTGTGGTCACAGTTCTTGTCCTCAGTCCATTCCTTAACAAGTCTCCAATGAGCTCCTTGAGGCTGGATCTCTCTTGTGCAGCTAGAATCTTGATTTCCGTAACCAACTCATCAGGAAGGTCTAGCGTAGTTCGCATATTTATGTTTTAACATATTACCATATTTATGCCAACGAATTTTCTGCCTCCAGTTACAGCTAGGGCATGACCTAAAGAAACAAGGCGACTTTGTCTGCAGAATAGAGAGATTTTCAGGAGATGACAGTGGCGGTGTATCCCATTATAGAAGGAAGATTCCCATTCTCGTTTGAAAAGGTTCCGCCAGGAAGTCACATAGAAAGGTGTTGAGAATAGGTCTTTAGAAAAGGCCTTGAGGAGAGGTCTTGAGGAGAGGGGCTGGAACAATAAGACACCCAGTCATTTATCGATACTTGTCAGATCAAGGCATCATCTCTTGATGTACAGTAAAAGAAGGATGGTCTTTTTTTGTTAATGGCATTAAGTATTCATCTCCTTACTGCCTCTCCTTTTTATCCCATGAGCGACGATTCTCCCTCTCTCCCCAATAATACCGATTTGCCAATCCCGGCAATCGTGCCCGGCACCCTTTCTATGCACGAGGAGTCGACTTCGCCAAAGCGGCCTAAGCTGATCGTTTTTTTGGCAATTCTGGGAATGATCCTTTTCATAGTCGGCATCGCGGGGTGGAAGGCCATGCAGATCACAAAGGCCATAGCGATGGGAAAAGCCTTCAAGATGCCGCCCGATGCCATCACCTCATTGAAGGTGAAAGAGGAAACTGTCTCCCCTGTTCTCGAAACCGTTGGCTCTCTCGCGTCCCTTCAAGGAGTGATGCTCAGCGCCGATCTGCCGGGGATCGTAACATCCATCCAGTTCGAGTCGGGTTCCCATGCGACCAACGGTCAGTTGCTGGTACAGCTCGATACCCGGCAAGAAGAGGCCCAACTCCGCACAGCAACCGCTAAACTCGATCTGGCTCGGCAGAATTTGGAACGGTCCAAGGACCTGATCGCAAAGCGCGTCATAGCCCAATACGCCTACGATGAGACCATAAGCCAGTATGACGCGGCCCGTGCCTCTGTTGACGAGACACAGGCAATAATCGACAGGAAGACCATCCGGGCCCCTTTCGACGGCTTTATTGGAATCCGTCAGATCAATGCCGGGCAGTACCTGAAAAGCGGTGATCCCATCGTGCAACTCGAGTCCCTTGACCCTATCTATGTGAACTTCGCCCTTCCCCAGCAACACCTCTCGAAGTTGCATGTCGGACAGCAAATCCGCCTGCAGGCCGACGGACTTCCGGACAAAGTCTTCAAGGGTGTTGTCAGCGCGATCAATTCCATGGTCGATACCTCCACCCGCAATATCCAGATTCAAGCAACCATTCCGAATCCTGAACATCTGCTTCGCTCAGGCATGTTCTCGGGAATCCAAGTGCTTCTTCCGAACAAGGAAAGTGCCATCATGATTCCGGCAACCTGTATTCAATACGCTCCCTATGGTGATTCCGTCTATGTGATCGGGACCATGAAGGATCCTCAGGGCAAGGAGTACCTTGGCGTGAGGGAGCAGGCCGTTATGCTGGGAAAGACGCTCGGCGATCAGGTGGAGGTGCTCAAGGGTCTCAAGGAGAACGACGAGATAGCCACTTCGGGTATCTTCAAGCTGCACCAAGCAGGCGCCGTTAAGATCGAGAATAGCGTCCAACCGGGGAACAACCCGGCCCCCAAACCCTCGGACAGCTAGGCCCGGAAGCCCCAAGCCGTTCCCGATGAAAATCACAGATCTCTTCATCAAGCGCCCAGTCCTGGCGCTTGTGGTCAATCTAGTCATTCTGTTGGCCGGCTTCCAGTCGATCCATGTCTTGAATGTCCGGCAGTACCCCCGCAGCGATATCGCCGTCATCAAGGTTACGACCAACTATATCGGAGCCAACGCGGACCTGGTGCGCGGCTACATCACCACCCCGCTGGAGCGTGTCATCGCAGCCGCGGAAGGGATCGACTACATCGAGAGTGCCAGCTCACAGGGGATGAGCACGATCACGGTTCACCTGAAGCTGAATTACGATCCGAATGCCGCCCTGACACAGATCCAGGCGAAGCTCGCTCAGGTACGCAATGATCTCCCGCCGGAGTCGGAGACGCCGATTATCGAGTTACAGAATGCGGACGAGCTCCGTGCAGCCATGTACATCGGGTTTGCGGCGAATGATCTTCAGCCGAATCAGGTGACTGATTTCCTGACGCGCGTCATCCAGCCCAAGCTCACGGCCATCACGGGGGTGCAGCGCGCCGATATCCTGGGTGCCCGTGTTATCGCAATGCGCATCTGGCTCAAGGCTGACCGTCTTGCCGCCCTCGGCATCTCCGCTACTGATGTCCGCAAGGCGCTCCAAGCGAACAACTATCTCGCCGCCATCGGAAAAACCAAGGGGACTATGACGTCCATTAACCTGATCGCTAACACCAACCTGACTTCGCCGGAGGAATTCCGTCAGCTTGTCGTCAAGGCAAAGAACGGCGTTCTCGTGCGCCTTCAGGATATAGCCGATGTCGAGATGGGGGCTGAGGATTATGATTCGGACGTCCGCTTCGACGGGCAAAACGCGAAGTTCATCGGTATCTGGTGCCTGCCAACAGCGAATACGCTCGATGTCTGCAAGAGCGTGCGGGATCACCTTCCCGAACTCCGCAAACTACTTCCTCCCGGAATGACGCTTGATGTTCCTTACGACTCGACCGATTTCATCCGCGAGGCGATCCACGAAGTCTTCAAGACACTCTCCGAGACCCTCCTGATCGTTGTCGTGGTTATTTTCCTTTTTTTGGGCTCTATCCGATCCGTACTCATCCCGCTTGTGGCGATCCCGATCTCGCTGATCGGAGCGGCGTTTATCATGGCCATCTTCGGATTCACTATCAATCTACTGACTCTCCTGGCGGTCGTGCTGGCGGTGGGACTTGTCGTCGATGATGCCATTGTTGTGGTCGAGAATGTGGAACGCCACTTGCACGAGGGCCTCTCTCCTCTCAATGCGGCTCTCCAGAGCGGACGGGAACTCTTCGGGCCGATCATCGCCATGACGATCACCCTAGCGGCAGTCTACACTCCGATCGGTATCCAGGGAGGCCTGACCGGAGCACTGTTCCGTGAGTTTGCCTTCACGCTGGCGGGAGCGGTCATCATCTCCGGCATTGTAGCCCTTACCCTCTCACCGATGATGGCCTCGCGACTTCTACGGCGAGGGGATGACACGCGTGGCTACGCCGGATGGGTTAACCGACGCTTCACCTCGCTCCAGCACGGCTATGTCACCCTGCTCGCCTCGATGCTCCGCCACCGCGGGGCGGTACTGACCGTCGCCGGCTTCTGGGTCCTCATCCTGCCACTCCTCTACCTCCTCTCCCCGAAGGAACTCTCCCCGAAGGAAGATCAGGGGATCGTCTTCACCATCTTCCAGGCATCCCCCTTCTCCACGATCGACCAGACACTCCTCTACTCTTCGCTTGTCCGAGACACGTTCCTAAAATTGCCCGAGACCGGTCACACCTTCCAGATCATGAATCCCACGGGAGGATTCGGTGGTATTAGGACAAAGCCCTGGAGCGAAAGGAAGCGAAGTTGCGAAGAAATCGCAGCCTCCTTGGGCAAGAAAACTGCCGGCATCCCCGGGCTTCGGATTATTGCCACGACCCCGCCGGCGCTTCCGGGAGGTAGCAATTTTCCCGTCGAGTTCGTCATTTCCTCCACCCTGGAACCCCGCCAGCTTCTGGATGCGGCTAACGACCTTGTCAGGACGGCCTTCGGCAGCGGCATCTTTATCTTTGCCGACAGCGACCTAAAGTACGACCAGCCTCAGGTCGAAATCGCCTTCGACCGCAACAAGGTCTCTGCGCTAGGTCTGGATCTCCAGCAGGTCGGTTCCGATCTCTCCACGATGCTGGGAGGAAACTATGTAAACCGCTTCAGCATCCAGGGGCGCAGCTACAAGGTGATCCCGGAACTCAAGCGCGAAGACCGCCTGGACCCTGACTCCTTGGGCAAGATCTATGTCAGCGGACCCGGCGGCCAGCTCATCCAGCTTGCCACCTTCGCTGAACTGAAGCGCAGCACGGTACCGCGACAGATCAACCGATTTCAGCAACTCAACTCGGCTAAGATTTCCGCCATCCTTCCTCCCGGCATCACCATCGACCAGGCGCTCAAGGTGTTGGAGAAGCGTGCCGATCAGATCCTGCCGCGCGGCTTCGTGATCGACTACGCAGGCGAGTCCCGCCAACTCCGTCAGGAAGGCAACAGCCTTGTCATGACGATGGTACTCTCTTTCGTCCTGATCTTCCTGGTGCTTGCGGCTCAGTTCGAGAGCTTTCGCGACCCCTTTATTATCCTCTTCGGATCGGTCCCACTCGCCCTCTCCGGAGCCCTTCTCTTCACCTTCTTGGGCACCACCACCATCAATATCTACAGTCAAGTGGGGTTGATTACCCTTGTCGGCCTAGTGGCTAAGAACGGCATTCTGATCGTCGAGTTCGCGAACAATCTCCAGGAGGGGGGCCTCGACAAGTGGCGCGCGATTCTGACAGCCGCTGGAACTCGGTTACGCCCGGTCCTCATGACGACGATGGCCACCGTGGTTGGTCACACGCCCCTGATTCTTGCCAGCGGACCTGGCGCCGGTGCGCGCAACAGCATCGGTATCGTCCTTGTCTCGGGAATGATCATTGGAACTCTCTTCACGCTCTTTGTCGTCCCCTCTATCTATTTGCTGGTTTCCAAGCCGAAAAAAATGAATCCCTCAAGGGAACAACGGTCACTACCCAGGGACGCACCGTCAATCCTGCCGCTTCCGGGGATCGTCTGAATCCAACGGTTTTATTAAGTCCTTTCGCATATGGGCAACGAGGGCGAAGAGAAAAATACCCATCGTGCAGAGAACCGATCCCGCCCCAATAAAGGCGAGGATGCTTTTGGCTGTTTCGAAAAATGATGTGTAGGATGGATGCATAAACAATAGTTAACTATTAATAATGTGCGCTGCAATCATCTATTGACTTACCTCTACAAACGAAATTTGATCACCACCTTATGAACAGTAGAGGGAGAATCGACCATGACTCCGGGTTGGTGGCCGTCTTGGGACAGGAAGATGGCGAAGGAGCCGGCATTCAATTCCAGAGGTGTCGAGGAGATGGTCGGAGCCTGATAAAACTCGGCGTCCTTCTCGTGGTTATATGGGGTCTTCACGGTTAGTCTGGCACGCTCCGCATACCCGATCCTCTCAGCACCTTCGACCAGGTACTGGATGTCGCCATGTACTTGGTGAGTCTCCCATTTCTTCGACTCGGCAGGCGCCGTGTCGTAACGCTGGACAATCGCAATTAGTGAGTCACCGCTGATCGCATAGCGCCCATCCGGTGTGGCCGGATCGTAAGAAGCAAGCCACGCAAAAGCGGGGCTGAAGGAAGAATGTAGCTTCTCGTAAGTAGAAGCATTGCCGAGTGTATCGAGGATCATTTGCCCTATTTGCCCTTATAGCTGCAGCGTGCCGTGGGGGTTTCGTGGATGACGATCTCTGAAAGACCGGGCAGTTGATGCTCGAGCTTTTCCCAGAGCCACCGGCACATAATCTCGATAGTGGGGTTGTCTAGGCCCGGGATGTCATTCAGATAGGAATGGTCGAGCAACTCCAGGAGTGGATCCATCGCCCGACTGATACGGGAATGGTCGTAAAGCCATCCACACGCCGGATCGACCTCTCCCTCCACAGAGATCTCGATCTTGAAGCTGTGCCCGTGCATTTTTCCGCACTTATGCGAAGGCGGGACATTGGGAAGAGTCTGGGCAGCTTCAAAAGAAAAGTCTTTGGTCAGTCGGACATGCATTTGAAAATTTAATACAGCATCCCCATGGAAAAGGGAAAGGGAATGCCCCAGAACGCGCGAGGCCACGCGGTCAGAAAATTAGCGGATCCGGTCGCTGTCGCTATTGCTGTCCCCTTGATTGCTTATAGAATTGCCTCCGCGGGTAAGGTTGCGCACCTCAAGATCTGCCTGCACCAGACGACGCAAATACTCAGTCAAACTCAACCCTTCCTTAGTTGCAGCAATTTTGGCTGCCGCATGAACTTCAGGATCGATTCTGGCTTTTATGTTCATTGTGGTTCGTGTAGTTAACTACCCGTAGTAGTTTTTAATTTTTTTCACAAGTTTTTGTCAATCTTATCTTTGCACTCCTCATAATTAACGCTTAGGGTGCAAACGTGAATAAGAAGCGCGTTACCAAGATTCTTACCGGATTTCGTCTGGATCCACGTTTGAAAATCCTCGCCGTCGAGGCCGCTGGTCAGGAAAATAGATCCCTCTCGAATTATATCGAGAACCTGATTCGCCAAGATGTTGAGGCGCGTGGACTTTTAGTGGCGGCGGCAAACGGAAAAAAGTAGGCCATTCCTTCGGTCCGTAGACTATTAGATTTCAAGCTATTGCTGTGCAATAAGCGAATATTACTGTATAACACATGTACTAATTATAGAAATATGATTCAAGTATAATTGTAAGTTTTTGACATCCTTTTGTTTACGGATCCTAATAAATGTCGTAATTAGCGCATGTGAAAAAAACAGTTATTAAGAGAAAAGCCGAGACGAAGATCCTGACTGGGTTCCGAATCCATCCTCAAATAAAAGCCGTAGCAATAGAGGCTGCCTCGGTTGAAAATCGCTCTTTTTCGAACTACCTGGAAAATCTGATTCACAAGGATCTCCACTCCAGAAAGCTCCTGCCGGTCAAAAAACCTTCGCTCTAGACGACCTACTTCCTTGCCTGATCATCATGCCGGGTCTTGTGACGGGCAAAGAGATCGAGTGTGCGATCTCGCTCGGCGGAATGTTCCAGCATTGGGGCAGGATACCCCGGAGCAATAGGTCGCCCATCGGAGGGTGGATCCAGAAGCGATCCATTGGAGGCATTCCTTAGTTCCGGGATCCAGGTTCGAATATAGGTACCCTCAGGGTCGAAGCGCTTAGTCTGGCTCCAAGGATTCTGAACGCGGAAGTAAGGGGCGGCGTCAGCCCCCGTCCCCGCGCTCCACTGCCAGCCGCCGTTGTTGCTGGCAATCTCCCCATCCACGAGCGACCGCATAAAGAAGGCCTCCCCGAGGCGCCAGTCGAGATGCAGATCCTTGGTCAGGAACATCGCCGTAATCATCCGGGAGCGATTATGCATCCATCCCGTTGCGGCGAGCTGACGCATGGCGGCATCCACAATGGGGAATCCCGTCATGCCCGCGCACCAGCGGTCGAAGGCGTCTGGAACCTCGGGGAGGCCGGGCCACTCCATGCCACGCCATGTTGGGTTGAACTCCTGTTTGAGGAGTTCCGGATAATGCCAGAGCAGCTGCATGTAGAACTCCCTCCAGACGATTTCAGCTAGGAACTTCATCGCGCTCTTCCGTCCCTCGGGCGGTAAACCTGCCTCCACATTCTTCGACGCCGCATAAATCTGCCGAGGCGAAACCAAGCCAAAGCGGAGATCCTGGGAAAGATGTGACGTGCCGTTTACCCCCATGAGATCACGCTTCTCTCCATAGAAAGCGATGTGCCCGGCGATAAAGACCTTCAAGCGTTCACGGGCAGCCCGCTCGCCTGGCTCGTGGATAGTTACGGAGGAACTCATCCCCCAGTCGGAAAGCTGCGGCAGAGGGAGCGAGGAGACGCCGGAGGGGGTTGAGAGTTTTTTGATCGCAGGCCCCGGTGAAGGCTTCGGCAGACCTAACCAGACCTTCGAATAGGGAGTGAAGACGCGAAACACCGTTCCCTGACCGGTGAGCGCCTCATCGCGTTCATGGATGCAGGTATCCTTGGGAAGGAAGAGTTCGAGCCCACGCGCCTTGGCCATGATATCGAGTCGGGCTTCAACCGATCGGCCGAAGGGATCGGGATCGCGATTCGCGAAGATTGCCGTCGCTCCCGTCTCGGCAGCCAGCTTTTCCAGTTCCTTCACCGCGTCGCTACGCCGAATGATCAGACGTCCGCCGATCGCTTCCAGATTTTTGGCTAAAGATGTCAGGCACCCACAGAGAAATTCCTGACGCGCAGGACCGGTCCATTCATGAGATCCATGAGATCCATTCTTCCAATCGCTCGCGATATAAACAGGGATGACTTCACCGTCTGGTCCCGCAGCGGCGACGGCGGCGGAGAGCGCTGTGTTATCCGTGATTCTGAAATCCCGGCGAAACCAATGGATAACGCGCTTCATTTCCTGATCGTAACGGGCCACTCAATCATCCGTACGAGAGCCACCCCGCGCTCCCAAGATCGTGCATAGGAAAAACCTAAAGTCGTCTTCCCCGTAGCCACGGCCAAGAATGTCCAGACCTGGCGTCCTCCAACTCCCACCATGCCGGGACGATGGCTGGACTGCACAAAGCGGGATTCTCCCACCTGTTTCAAAAGCCCCTGAGATCTACCGACCACACTCCAAGAATACCCGGTCGTCGGATTGGTTGATAGGGTCACCGTCAACTGATCGCCTTGACGAAGAATCAGATTCTTCCCTGCATCCCCTTCAGTGAGATCCAGTCGATTGGCCATAACAGCACCGGGAAGTAGCGCCAGAAACAAAACGGCGGACAGAACGGCTTTCATTCAGAAAATGATGATCAACCCACGGTAGATCGGAAAGGTGTTTTTCTGGCTGTCTCGACGGCTTTGTACCAGTTAAGCTTCAGGCTCGTGCAGAAGTCAGAGACACTCTTTCTCATCGCCGGCAACGGCTCTTACCCGCTGCTTGCAGTGAAGGGGGCGCACGCGGCGGGCGTGGGCCGTGTGGTCGCAGCGGCCTTCGAGGGAGAAACCGATCCCGCGCTAGCCGGCTTTGTCGACGAGATCCACTGGATGCGAGTCGGCCAACTCGGGCGCCTGATCACTGCCGCCAAGAAGAGCGGGGCGACCGCGTCGATGATGGCCGGCCAAATCGCCCCCGGAAATCTCTTCGACCTGCGGCCCGATTTTCATGCACTGCTCCTGCTGGCCAAGCTGAAGGAACGAAATGCGGAAACCCTCTTCGGGGCCATCGCCGACGAACTCGAAAAAGCAGGCGTTCCGCTCCTCGTGGCAACCACCTTTCTGGAACAAGACCTTGCCAATGTAGGCCTCATTGCGGGTCCTAATCCCAAGGATCGAATCCTGGAGGATATTGCCTACGGCCTTGGTATCGCCAAGGAAGTGAGCCGCCTCGATATCGGCCAGACCGTCGTCGTGAAGAAGGGGACCGTTCTTGCAGTCGAGGGATTTGACGGAACCGACTCCACCATCCGCCGGGGAGGGGAACTCGGACGCGGAGAGGCCGTCGTCGTGAAGGTCTCGAAGCCCCGTCAGGACATGCGCTTTGATGTTCCGGTCATCGGCCCCCGCACGCTGGAGACGGCGGCCGCCGCTGGAGTCGCAGCCATCGCGATGGAAGCGGGACGCACCCTCTTTCTCGACAAGGATCAAGTCCAGTCACTTGCCACTCAACACCACATCACCCTCTGGGGAATCATATCATGAAGACCATTCGTGCCGGCGTTGTCGGCCCAGGCAGCATCGGCATCAACCACGCACGTATCTACAGCGAGCTTCCCGACTGCGAACTCGTTGCCATCTACGACGCCAACCGGGCGAACGCGGAAAAAGTCGCCTCCAAGTACGGCGGCAAGCCGTGCACCTCGCTTGAGGAATTTGCCGCTCTCGTCGATGTCGCCTCCGTGGCTACCCCGACGGAATCCCACCATGAGGTCGGCACCTTCCTCCTGAAGAAGGGAAAGAATCTCCTGATCGAGAAGCCGATTGCGACGAATACGGCCCAGGCCCTTGACCTTGCGGCCACCGCCGCCACGAACAACTGTGTCCTGCAGGTGGGACACATCGAACGCTTTAATCCCGGTCTCGAGGCCCTTGAAAAGCAACTGGCTAATCCCCGCTTCCTCGAGGTCACGCGCCTCTCCCCTTATCCTAACCGGAGCATGGATATCGGGGTCGTCCTCGATGTCATGATCCACGATCTGGAGATCCTACTCCACTTGGTCCGCTCCCCGGTCATCAGCGTCGATGCTGTGGGTATCGCCGTTCTCAGCAAGGGGGAGGATATTGCCAATGTCCGTATCCGCTTCGAGAACGGCTGCGTCGCGAATCTCACAGCCAGCCGAATCAGCCGCGACAAAGTGCGCAAGATCCGCATCTTCCAAGAGGACGCCTACCTCTCGCTCAATTATCAGAACCAAAGTGGATACATCCTCCGCCTCAAAGAAGGTGGCATCAAGCGTGAGCGAGTCAAAGTAGTCAAGGGAGAGCCCCTCCAGCGGGAGCTCGCCGCCTTTGTCACCTGTGCCCGTGAGGGAATCCAACCCCGTGTCACGGGAGGCGAGGCGGCGGCGGCACTCGATCTGGCCATTCGCATCACGAAGCAGATCGAGGAGGCCGATCCCCGCAAGAAATCGCCGACCCTGACGGCATGAGCACGGTGGGTCGCCATCTCGCGATCGTCGCCGGAGAGGCCAGTGGCGACACGCACGGCGCCGCGCTCATGCGCTCGCTCCGGGAGCAGGATCCGACATTCCGCTTCACGGGCAAAGGCGGCCCAAAAATGATGGGGGAAGCCCTCTCCTCCGGTGGCGCCTTGGATAACTGGATCGCCGAGGCGGGAGTTTTGGGACTCTGGGATGTGCTTCGCCACTACGGCTATTTCAAAAAGAAATTTGAGGAACTGCTCGACGAACTCTCCGCCAACCCCCCCGAGGCGGTGATTCTTGTCGATTACCCTGGCTTCAATGTCCGCCTAGCCAAGGCTATCCGGAAAAGGAAGATCCCCACCCGAATCATCTACTACATCAGCCCTCAGGTCTGGGCCTGGAACCGGAGACGCATTCCCGAGATGGCACGGGCTCTCAACCTGATGATCTGCATCTTCCCCTTCGAGCAACAGATCTACGAATCCTCAGGTCTCCCCACCGTCTTCGCTGGCCACCCCATGGTCGGGGAACTGCATGCCGTTCCCACCTCGGAGCGCGACGCCTCGTTACTCGGGCTTTTTCCCGGAAGCCGCGAACGTGAAGTCCGTAAGATCTTCCCAGCCATGCTCGGTGCGGCGAAACTAGTCTTGAAATCTCGGCCTGAGATCAGGATCGAGGCGGCGGCGGCGACCGCGACCCATGCGGAACTCATGCAGGCAATGGCAAGCGAGCAGAACGTGCAGATCGCCATCTCCTCGGGTAATTCCAAGGATCTGATGCGCCATGCTGCAGCAGGCTTGGTATGCTCCGGAACCGCAACGCTCGAGGCTGCCTGCCTTAGTCTACCGTATGCCCTAGTCTATAAGGTCGCCTCACTCACATACGAGGTTGGGATCCGTGTTATCCGGATCCCGTATCTGGGCATCGTCAATATTCTGGCCAACCGTCTGGTGGTTCGGGAGTTTATCCAGCACGATGCCACTCCTGCCGCACTGGCTGACGAGGCGCTTCGCCTGCTCAATAGCATCGAGGCTCGGGAACGGCTTGCCGCGGATCTTTCCTCTGTCGTGAACTCATTGGGAGGACGTGGTGACCACTCCGCTTCTGAAAGAGCCGCTACCGCTGTGCTTGAATGTCTGGAAAAGCCGGCAAGACAGCCTCATTAAGGAGTCATGTCATTTCCCAAAGAACATTTGGAGTCGCTCTGGGCTCCCTGGCGTGTCGAATACTTCAGCCGGGAGCGCACGAGTGGAGAGGATTTTCTTGCCGAGGCAGCATCCACAGACGATGACGCAGCCCACTTCGTGGTCTGCCGTCGGAAGAATGCCTTTTTAATCCTCAACAAATACCCCTACGCCTCGGGTCACCTCATGGTGGTCCCGTATAAAAGAACTGGGCGCATGGAGGACCTCTCCGCTGAAGAGGCTCTTGATGTCTGGAACCTTGCCAACCATGCCCAGCATCTTCTGCGTGAAGTCACGAAGGCCGAAGGGTTCAACGTGGGATTCAATATAGGCACCGCCGGAGGCGCAGGCTTTGAGGAGCACCTCCATCTGCACATCGTTCCACGCTGGAGCGGAGATCAGAACTTCATGCCGATGCTGACTGGGACACGAATCATCCCCGAAGGACTGCAACCGCTCTACGACCGCCTTGTCGCCGCCGACAGTGCAATCAGGGGATCAGGCATTTAATATGGAACTCAAGAACTCAGGAAGTGGGGAAACAAAAGCGACTGCCTTTTAGCGTCCCTCTTTACCTTTCACATTTTCACTTTCTAACCTTTCACTTTTCCCCATGTTCATCGCCTTTGGAGCCCTCGGAGCAGCTCTCCTCTACGCCCTTGGCTATCTCGAACTAAAAGCCTCGATCCATCACGGGGCGACAAGCAAGCGGGTTAATATCTTCTCCAACTATGCGATGGCGGCCTGGTCGATGCCCCTCGCTTTTCTTGCTTTCATCCTTCCCACTCATCCCAATTGGCCTGCAGCCTTTGCCGCCATCGGAGCCGGTATTTCCCTCTTTATCGGACGCATCTGCACCGTGAAGGCACTCGCCAAGGCCGATCTCTCCATCAGCGCTCCGCTGCTCGGCATGAAGACCGTCTTGGTTGCTCTCTTCTCGATCCTGTTGCTCCATGCCCCGGTAGGATGGCATCTCATGAGTGCTGCCGTGCTCACGGTGGCGGCCCTGACACTCCTGCAGATAGGGCCTGACCATAACAAGCATCACAGACGTGCTGCCGTGGGATGGGCGATGGGTGCGAGTATCCTTTTTGCGCTAGTCGATGTACTGACACAGGGCTACGCGCGGACATCGGGCGTAGCCTTTTTCCAACCCGTTATGTTTGTTGTCCTCGCAGCGATGACGCCACTACTGGGATCGACACCGCCTGCGCCCGCAGTAGCGAAAAAACGCCTCCTCATCGGCAGTGCCGTGATTGGTTTCCAAGCGCCTCTCGTGATCATGCTGATCGGCTTCTTCGGCCAAGCCACCCTGATCAATATTCTCTACGCCACGCGCACCATCTGGTCGGTCGCCGTCGATGCCTGGAAAGGTGAGGGCAATGCCCGCGAATACTGGGTCGTCCGACTCAGTGGGGCAGTGCTTCTGCTAGCAGCCATTGTCTTGGCGATACTCAAGTAATCACTCTCAATAAGACTCTTTGTTAAATTGAAAAGTTCTAAGTAAATCGGGTGTGACATTTCCACCATCCCACCTCTCCACCGCAGAACCTTTGGCGCGGTTTTTGACCTTCATCCGGTTTTCGCATACGCTATTTGCCCTGCCGTTCGCGATGGGGTCGATGATGGTCGCTGCGGGTTCTACTCATGGTTGGCCGGGTTGTAAGCTGTTCGGTCTGATTCTCCTCTGCATGGTCTTTGCCCGCACCGCGGCGATGACCTTCAACCGCATCGCTGACTGGGAAATCGACAAGCGCAATCCCCGGACGGCCGGCCGCCACCTACTCCTCAGTAAGTCGCTAGCCATTGTCGTTTGCCTCAGTAGCGCCGCACTCTTTATCGGCACAACGTTTTTTATTAACCGGATTTGCTTTCTGCTATCTCCGGTGGCCCTCGGAATTATATTCCTCTACTCGCTCACCAAGCGATTTACTCATGCTGCGCAATTTTTCCTCGGTCTTGCCCTCTCGGTCTCGCCCGTCGGGGCATGGCTTGCTGTGACGGGATCCTTTGCCTGGCCTCCGATTATTCTAGCCGCAGGAGTTCTCTGCTGGGTGGCCGGATTCGACATGATTTATGCCACGCAGGATGTGGAGACGGATCGTAGGGAGGGACTGCGCTCGATGGTGGTCTGGCTCGGCGTTCCCTGTGCGCTAAGACTCGCCGGATGGCTGCATTTGCTGATGCTGATGAGCCTGATCGCATTTGGTCTCTCAGCCCATCTTGGGAAGATCTATTTCCTAGGGCTTATCCCCGTTCCCTTTCTGCTTCTCTATGAGCATCGCATTGCGCGAACTCTCGACTTAGGAAAGATCAACAAGGCGTTTTTCGAGTCCAATGCCATGATTGGATTCCTCTTTGTTGTGGTTATCGTTGCCGAGCAGATTTGGAAGTTTTAGCGAAAACTGAAGTCCTTTTTTTCGTTCTTCAGTCGATAGGTTTGCCGCTGGTTGTTGTCGGTACTGGATCCGGTGAAGCTGGTGAAGGGAGAGTTTGTGGAGCTGACGAGCCCACGGAGTCTGAAGGAGGCTCTGGAAGAGTAACCGGAATTGTAGGAACCGGCGCGGGTGCAGTCATTGTTTGAGCGGAAATCTCCGGGGGCGTACTGGGTTTTGCAGTTACGGGCATCGCCACGGGAGCAACAACGTCTGGGGTAGGGGTAGGGAGAGAGGGAAGAACTTGGTGCAACACGGACTTCGTGATGGGCTTCGGGGTTCGAACGGGTATCGCTTTGCGGATAGGAACAGGAAGGGCCTTACGGATTTTGACCGGCATTGGTTTCGGTGTTGATTTGGGTGTAGGCGAAGCAAATGCGGACATGGCTACGGCAGGCGAGGGCAATGGCATGGCTGTCATTAGTTGTTGGAGAGCATTGCCTAGATCTCTTGTGGCAAGCAGCAGGTTTGCATCGGTTGCATTCACATGGTACCCCGCGCCGAATGGAAGCATTCCCTTGAAATAAATAGTCCCATAGGCGACCTGCAACTCCGGTTCTCTACGCCGCTGGAAAATGGCAAGAGGATCGGTGTAGACGCCGAAAAGCTGAATGCGCCATTCGCCTGTCTTGAAATCCCGATAGGGGATCCCCGAATCATCTTGAAGGATGAGTTGTGAAGTGTTCAGCAGGAAGTTGCGGGTTTCGGAAAAGGCATCGAGTGGAAGGAGATAAGAGGCGGCCTTCAGATAGGAGGATCCGGGGCCGAGATCGCCCAGCCAGGAGAGGAAGTTGCGACATTCTTTGCCGTTGGAGAGGTCGGCCTTGAAGTAATAAAGCGTCTGCGTCGGACCTCCGGGACGGCGATAGATGATCTGCACTCCCGGGGAGCCGAAAGGACGGATCATCTGAGTCGATTCAATGATGTTTCCGGTGAGGGCGAGTTCCGTGAAAAGGACGGGAATCACACCCTGGAAGGAGCTTTTTGCCAATTGAGGCTTCATTTCGCTCGTGATGAAGTATCCGCAGAAGAGCGAGGTGTGAAGCGCCTCGTCGAGAGACTTCAATGCGGCGCCAAGTGCCGTCGGATCAAGAGCCTCAGGTGGAGGGAGGTCACCTACTGGTTCCAGGCCTCCGAGGACCATGACGCGGGTATCAGGGAAAAAGGCGTAGGCATTCAGAAAATCAGGGCCGCCGAAGAGATAGCGCAGGACTCCGCGGCTTGCCGGATTAAAGGCCAAGTGTTCACGACCCCACTGCTGCATCACATCGTAACGGATTCTTCTGCAGAAGGCCCATTGCTCTTGAAGCTGACGTTGATGATCTCGGTACTCGGGTGATTTCTGAAGTGGTGCCAAGAGGCTCTCCTTTGGCAGGGGAATGCCTGCCAAAAATTCAGCCTGCTCCTGCAACGAGGAACCATGGGCTAAGGGGATAATGCACGCCCAGAGCAGAAGGAGGAGTGCGCTCGGGCGGATCATGAAGGATGTTTTGGGGAGATCCATCGGTGCAGAAAAAGAGGGATCAGCATAAGCCCCGCGTCAGCAAGGGCGATCCATGGCTTGGAAGCGACCGAGTAGCTCAATCCTGCAAGCGCCGAGAGAATGAAGATCATCGGTGGAAAAGGATAGAAGGGGCAGCGGAAGGAAGTCCGGGTATCCGGCATTTCAAGATCAGCTCCTTTTTTCCGAAGGATTATCAGGCCGATGACACCTAGCATGAGACAGAGCAGCAGCGGGATCTGCGCAAAGACTAGGATCGTCTCGAAGGAGTTGAAAGCAATCAATCCCAAGACAAGCATCAGCTGCAGCAGGATCGCCTTAACCGGAATGTTATCGCGGGTCTTTGCCAGACTGGCAAAGAACGGATAATCCTCCCCGACGCGCTGCGTTACCCTGGGCCCGGCCCAGATCAGGGCACTGATCGAGGCTAGAAGCCCTAGAGCGATGATACCCGACATAATCCTACCTCCCACGGGGCCGATCAAATGAGTGGCCGCCACGCTCCCGACATTCAATACTCCACGGAGCTCATTTTCCGGGGCGGCTGTGAGAAAAACGGCATTAAGCACAACATAGAAGAGTGTCACTGCTAGGGTGCCGATCACGAGTGAGAGACCGACAGTCCGGCGAGGGTTCTTTACCTCTCCGGCAAGATAGGTCACGGCATTCCACCCGGAGTAGGCGTAGAGGACAAAGAGAAGGGCGATTCCCGAGGTTGGGCGGGTTAGCTCAACCAGAGAAGCTGGCTGCGGGAGTAGGAGCTTCAAACAATCGGGATGGAGAAATGCACTTCCGACTCCGGTCGCAATGAAGAGGCCGATAAGCAGGAACTTCATGCCGCTCATTCCGTTCTGGAGCAGCGAGCTCGTTTTGAGAGATCTGAGATGAACGAGCGAGATTAGCACCACAGCTCCTACGGTGGAGAAGCGGATCGGGCAAACAGGAAGCGCCGCGTGCAGGTAGGTGCCGAAGGCGATGGCTGAGAGTGAGATAGGGGCTGCGAACCCAGCAATCAGGGAGACACAGGCCGCCATGAATCCTAGGGCGGGATGGTAGATTTCAGAGAGGTAAGTGTATTCGCCCCCAGACCGGGGAATTCTTGCTGCAACTTCCGCATAGGAGAGAGCTCCGCACAGAGAAATGAGTCCCCCCAAGACCCAGAGGCATAGTATCGAAAATCCACTTTTCAGATCCTGTAACTGAAATCCCAGGCTCGTGTAGACTCCGGTCCCCACCATCGTTGCTGTGACTAGCGAGAGGCAGGTCAGCAGGCTGATTCCCTGCGCACTATTTTTGTCCATTTTGGCGAACTCGTCCAAAGGGAGTCATCCTAACTCTTCTCGTCAGGAGCGCTCGGCAGATCCCATCCAACTGATCGGTGAGAATAGACTACCTCGACCAGTACAACGACAAGTGCCGTCATGAAGCAGAGCAGTCCAGCCACAAAAGTAGTGATCACATAGCTTCCATGAAGATGCTGGACTCCGGCTTCAAAGAAAAAGATTTCCAGAACAGTCATGGAGATGAGTACTCCGCTGAGAACATCGAAGAAGATGGCAATGGCGCACATGCGCCCCCTGATGCGAACATCATGGAATTCCACACGATAGTGAGACTCTAGAGAGGGGGTAAGTTTTTCGACAGCAAGAAGCTCTCCGTGAATGAAACGCATTCGATCGATGGTTCGGGCTAGGCGTCCGCTGATAGCGGTGATGAGCATGACAACCGCCGTGAGAAGGAAGACCGGTGCCAGCGCCAACTGAATTGTGGAAGTGACGTCGTTGTTCGGTATGGTCATTTGAGAATTCTTATCAGAAGGGACCCAATCAGGAACTCAAGAACTCTGAATTGGATCAATAAAACAAAATATCCTATATAGTAGGGCGGATAAGCGATTGAGGGTGAGTCAGCACTTTCCTTGTCAAAGCGACGATATATTTCACAGATTCCATTGCCTTCTCCACTATGAAGCCCGTTCCCGAATATTCCACTGTCCGTCTGGGACTCTTCCACTGGCAGGGGTATGAGCCTGAGGTGAAGTGCGACTGCTCCTCTACAGCGGTCGTGACGCCCGCAGGGCTGATCTTTATCGACCCAATTCCTCTGGCTGAGGAGGCGCTGAAAGATCTCGTGGTCGAGTCCTTCTCCGCTCCCGCCGCTGTTGTGCTGACAAGTGGCAACCACCAGCGAGAGAGTCTCGCCTTAGGGAAACGCCTTGGGATCCCGATCTTTGTTCCGGAGGATGCGGGGGATGATATTATCGCGGATCAACGCTTCCGCTCCGGCGAACTGGTGGCAGGGATGGAGTCGATTACCCTGCCGGGCTTCGGTCCCGGAGAGACGGCGTTCCTCTACAAAGGAGCCCTCATCTTCGGGGATGCATTGATCAATCTGGAACCTGAGGGATTGAGGTTGCTTCCGGAGAAATATCGCGAGGATAAGAAGCAGTCGCTTCGATCCCTTGCCGATCTCCAGGATCTCAAGCCGCAGATGCTTCTCTTCGCCCATGGCAACCCGATCGCACAGGATGCCACAGGGCAGCTTTACACCCTTCTTGATTTGCAATCGTGAAGTTGAGAGTAAGGTGAATCCCATGACCAACGAACAGGATCTCTATTTCATGAAGGAGGCTTGGGCCGAGGCTCTCAAGGGGCTCTCCGAGGGCGGCATTCCTATCGGCTCAATCCTCGTGCGCGACGGGAAGATTATCGGTCGGGGTCATAACCAGCGTGTCCAGAAGGGGAGCGCCATCCTGCATGGCGAGATGGACTGCCTCATGAATGCCGGCCGTCAAACCAGTTACCGAGACACCGTGATCTACTCGACGCTTTCTCCCTGCATGATGTGCTCGGGAACAATCGTTCAGTTCAAGATTCCCCGGGTGGTCGTCGGTGAGGCAGTAAATTTTCCGGGAGCGCCCGAGTTCCTTCGCTCTCACGGGATTACGGTGGAGGTTCTAAATCAACCTGATCTCATCTCCATGATGGGCGATTTCATCCGGGCCAAGCCGGAGCTCTGGAACGAGGACATCGCAGAGTAGAGTGTGACTACGGAGTTGTCCGAGGCTTTCCCTCCTGGTGGTTTGGTGAACATTCCCTTTCAAGCTTGCTGATCTCTAGATAAAAAACTACGCGGAGAGCCGCGAAATTCATCAACGGCTCTCCCGCGCAGTGGCTGTCACCCCAGGCCCCCCGACCTAGGGATGACAAATTAACAAAAATTACTTAGCCGGGCTTGGGGAGGGGCTTGGGGCGGGGCTATCCTTCTTGTCACCGCATCCGCCGCAATTGGCTTGGGCCAAGGGGGAGGTAAGGCTGAACAAGGCAATAAGGGCGATGAAGAAACCGGCGGTGGCAGAACGAGTTGTTAGGGCTTTCATGATTTGGGATTTGTTGACTGTTTTTGGAGGCTTTGGGTTGTTTTTGAAGCTGCCTCGGAGCAAGGAGCTTGGATTACATTTGACCAGAAAGAACATGGAGTGTTCAAAAAGAATTAAAAAAAGTGTCCCCCTATGATATGTGCGCCTGGCGTCGGGGAGCTGCATCCAAGTCTGACGGGTTGTCGATGGAGCTTACTTGTGGAAAGATGTTGGCGATGAAAGGATACGCATGGATTCCGGTGGCTGCAGCTTTGGTTCTGCTGCAGGCCTGTGCCAGCGTGAGTTCTACGGCTGTATTCTATCAACCGACCACGGCGAATTACTATCCGCCGAAGCCCTCTAATGCGATCATTCCTATCCTGAATGCGCCTCCCGGCCACCCTTATTTCGAGATCGGGCGCTTCTCTTTCCAGACGACCCTCGGCTATCCCTTCGCGATCAATTCCGTGATCTACAATGCGCGCCGCGCCGGTGCCGATGCCGTGATTGTAAAGAACTGTCAGAACTGGACGGTTCCTTACAGTTATGTGGTTCCACCCAGTGTGGGATATGTTCCGGTCGGTGCATACAGAGGATATTGTGGCGGGTATGGAGGTCGCTGCGGAGGGTGGGGCGGCGGATATTATGGTGGCGGTGTCTTACCCGTCGTCTATCCCGGTTACGCGGGCTATTCCTATCAGAACTTCACCGGGATCGATGCCCGGATGATTATGTACAAGTGATTCGATGATGAGTGCTGCTTCTTTCCAACGTCCCGAACTCCAGCCTCCTGGTGGGGAGAAGAGTGTGATGCTGCATTCCTGCTGTGCACCCTGTTCCGGCGAGGTGATCGAGGCGATGGTGGCTTCGGGGCTGAAGTTGGAGATCTTTTTCTACAATCCAAACATTCATCCGCGCGAGGAGTATGAATTGCGTAAGGTCGAGAATATACGCTTCGCCGAGGAGCATGGTATTCCCTTCACCGATGCTGACTATGACACTGACAATTGGTTCGCTCGGGTTAAGGGGTTGGAGTGGGCACCCGAGCGAGGCGAGCGCTGTACTGCCTGCTTCGATATGAGGTTCGAGAGGACGGCGCTCCATGCTTTTGAAAAGGGTTTCAAGGTAATCACCAGCTGTCTGGGGATCTCCCGCTGGAAGGATATGAACCAGATCAACGGGTCGGGTGAGCGGGCTGCCGCCCGCTGGCCCGGAATGAGCTACTGGACCCATAACTGGCGCAAGGGAGGAGGCGCCGAGCGGATGGTCGAGATCTCGAAACGAGAGGAATTCTATGCCCAGCAATACTGCGGCTGTGTTTATTCGCTGCGTGATACGAACAAGTGGCGTCTATCCAAAGGTCGTCCGAAGGTGGTGATCGGTCAGGATTATTACCGCCAGGAGGCGCCTGCGCCTGAGATCTGCCGGGAGGAGCCTTCGTGAGGCAACTATATTTGTCGGCAATTGTGCTTCTTGCCTCTTTGTTACAGGAGGCGCGGTCGGAACTTCCACCGCCTCGACCTGACACGCCCTCGGAAAAGTCGGTCGTTTGGTTTGCTCTCGACTCGCAGGCAATGGGTCCTTCGATGACGCCACGCCAGCCCCTTGTTTCTCGGATGGTGGCGGGACTGATCTGCGCGGTGACAGGTAAGAATACACCTGATGCTGCGTGGCGCTCCCTGATCAAGCCCGGCGAAAAGGTCGGCATCAAGGTCTCCTCCCAGCCAGGCGTTGTCGGCGGAACACATCCCGCGGTGGCTCAGGCTGTCGTGGAGGGATTAGTCGCTGCCGGCATCAAGGCCAGCGACATTATTGTCTGGGATCGGCGCCGTGAGGATCTCGTGCAGGCTGGCTATGACAAGGTGCCCGGCCTAAATCTACGTTGGATCGAGAAAGGTGAGGGGTATGACCCGAGGGCAATCATCACGACATCCGCAATCGGACAGCTCGTTTATGGAGACCTTTCCTTCAAGGAGTCACGGAACTCCCTGGCCGACATCCTGGGGCCCAAGGTCCAACTGAGTGAGGAGAGTCATCTGCCGATCATTCTCTCCCGTGATGTGGATAAGGTGATCAATATTCCCTCCCTCTGCGACAGCTACTTTACCGGAGTGCATGGTGCCCTGGCTGGGATGACGGCCGGGATTCTGGATAACTGGAGGCGGTTTAGTAAGGGAGATGGCTATGGCGATTCCGCGCTCGCTGATGCCTACTCGGACGAGCGGATCGGGAAGAAAGTGATCCTGACTATGATGGACGGGATCGTTCTTCAATATGCCGGGGGGCCCTATCCAAGCCCAGGAAACTGCGTTGCCTACGGTATGCTGCTTGCCTCCAAAGACCCCGTGGCTATTGATGCCACGGCTCTTCATCTTCTGGATGAACAGCGTACGGTTTCGCGGATGCCGAAGGCTTCGGAGGACGGCGATCATGTGGCGGAAGCGGCCGCGAAGGGGCTTGGCAACTATGATGCGAAGATAATCCAGCTGAAGCGAGTGGGGCTCGGAAGCAGGGGTGGCAATCCTTCCGGTGCGCCCGTCACTCCCGAAGCAGCATCCTTCCCTCTTCCTTCTTCCCGTCTCTGATTATGGAAGATGGGGAGATAAGCTATCTCCTTCGCAATCACGCGCGGACCTTTGCGCTGACGCTAGCGATTTTACCCCGTTCTTTGCGCGAACCGCTCGGGGTCACCTACCTGCTGGCGCGTGCCTCGGATACGATTGCTGATGCCGGCATGATAAGCCGAGAGAGGAGGGTTGCTCTGCTGGAAGAGTTGGAGTCGGCTCTTTCAGGTGGCTCTCCTAAGGCAAGATGGGGATGGGCTCCCGTGATGATGTCGGGGGAGTTGGATGCGTCGCAGGCAGAACTCATGGCTGCTGTGCCACGGCTGATCAACGCGCTCGAAATAAGTTTCGACCGGGATGAGTTATTCAAACTCTGGCGATTGATCCTAGAAGGGCAGCTTTTTGATCTCAGGCGTTTTCCTGCCGACGAGCCGCTCAATCGTGAGGAGTTGGAGCGCTATTGTTTCCTAGTAGCAGGAAGTGTCGGTGAATGCTGGACCCGCTTACTCTCGGTCCATGCCCCTGACCGGCTAATGCTGCCCATGACAGAGATGATTCCTCTGGGCATCGCCTACGGGAAGGGACTGCAGCTGCTGAATATCTTACGTGACCGTGCCGAGGATCGATTCCTCGGAAGAATCTACGCGCGCGTAGAGGAGTTGCCCGGTTTATTTGCACTCGCGGAAGAGTGGCTTGCGCTGGGAGAACGTTATCTTGCGCATCTCCGACCAGGCCGGGTTCTTTTTGCCACGGCACTTCCCTTGGATCTGGCATGGAGCACCCTGGCAAAACTGAAGGATCCCGAGCTCCATTCGTCGTTGAATGGACTTAAGCTGAACCGATGGGAGGTCTATGCCTTACTCCTGCGGGGTATGAACTCCCTTTGCTTGCCGAGGCGAGGGAATCCTGCTTCATAGGCACAATGGATTTTATTCACTGGTTCCAAGCAAACTTCATCCACCTCGACAAGAGCCTTGAGCATATCGTCTCCGTATATGGCATCTGGGTCTATGCGATCCTTTTTGCCATTGTGTTCAGCGAGACGGGACTGGTGATTACTCCCTTCCTCCCGGGCGACGCATTACTCTTTGCCGTGGGTGCTTACTGCGTCTCTCATCCTGATGCGGGTCTCAAGTGGCCCGTCGCCATGGTGCTCCTAATGGTGGCCGCAATCCTGGGTAACTTGGTGAACTTCGCTATTGGCGGGACGCTGGGTGGAAAAATCTTCAAGGAGAATGCGCTTATTCTGAAAAAGCAGTATCTCGACAAGACGCACCTCTTTTTTGAAAAGCATGGCGCGAAGGCAATCATCATGGCCCGCTTTCTGCCGATCTTTCGTACGCTCTCGCCCTTTGTGGCCGGGATGGCCTCGATGGATCGCCGCAAATTCACTCTCTACACAGTCGTGGGGAGTTTCCTCTGGGTCTTTCTCATGATGATTGCGGGAGTAATCTTTGGTCAGATTGGTTGGGTAAAGAAACACTTTGAGACCGTGGTGCTGGGTATCATCGTCATCTCCATGCTGCCCGTTGCTTTCGAGGTGATCGCTCAGTTCCTGGAGTCCTGCAAGGAGAGGAAATAATTCGCAGTTCCTCGAGTGGGCTAGGGCAAGCTAGAATAGGGATCCGCGGCATGAGGTTGCGAATGATACAGCGTCACACACGCGCCCAGCCCCATGAATGCTTGATTTGGAGCCGCTCTGTTTTTTTGGGCAGATTACGTGCAAAGCCAAGAAGAGAGGGCTCAAATCTTTTTTGAAAAAAATGAAAGAAGTCGTTGACTCTAGGATGATCTCGTATAGTGTTTTCCATCCCGACGGTGACTTTGTTCACTCGAACGGGAATGTTCTTCGCCAGTCTGCCTCGAGTATTTGAACAAATACGAAGCGGTGCTGACGGCCCGGCAAAAGCTTCCGTTACTAAACGAAAGTCGCAGGGTTGCCTCACCTCTTCCGCAGCCACTGGTATCGATCTTTGACAGCGCAGGTCCGGTTTCGCACAAGCAACGGAAACCGGATGGATCATATACGAAACAGCAAGAACTGAATTGTGCGTTTTTCGTCGATTTTCTTAATCGAAGTTTAATACAGATCGTCCCTTGGTCACCACGGTGGCTAAGGAAAAAGATGATGCTGGAAATTTGCCTCCCGTTTAGCACGAGGAGGCGCAAACTTTCTACGGAGAGTTTGATTCTGGCTCAGAACGAACGCTGGCGGCGTGGATAAGACATGCAAGTCGAACGGGATTTTATTTGTAGTAATACCGATAAAGTCTAGTGGCGAACGGGTGCGTAACACGTGAGCAATCTGCCGGGAAGTGGGGGATAACTCGCCGAAAGGCGAATTAATACCGCATATGGCCAGGGAAGACATCTTTCCAAAGCCAAAGTCGCAAGACGCTTCCTGATGAGCTCGCGGCCTATCAGCTAGTTGGTGAGGTAATGGCTCACCAAGGCTATGACGGGTAGCTGGTCTGAGAGGACGACCAGCCACACTGGAACTGAGACACGGTCCAGACACCTACGGGTGGCAGCAGTCGAGAATTTTTCACAATGGGGGAAACCCTGATGGAGCGACGCC
>Ga0114962_10000912_pt1 | contig 25591 bp, 28 predicted proteins | sample C_130820_MF_Meta_FD_87017 | JGI IMG/M metagenome (GOLD analysis project Ga0114962, IMG submission 87017) | Freshwater microbial communities from Lake Croche, Canada to study carbon cycling - C_130820_MF_MetaG | ecosystem: Environmental > Aquatic > Freshwater > Lake | place: Lake Croche, Canada... | reverse complement strand
CGCCGCTTCGAAGGCCTTGCGGCGGATCATGAAAAAGCCGCTCATCGGATCGGCCAGTGTCAGGCCCAGCACACGCTGGCTCAGGCGCGTGGCCACCGCACTGATCGACTGGCGCGAGGATTGCCAGTCACCGACCGCCCCGCCCTCCACAAAACGCGAGCCCACCACAATATCGATCGGCTCATCGCGAAGCACGCCCAGCATGCTCGGCAGCAGGCTTTCGTCGTGCTGCAGATCGGCGTCCATGACGGCAAGGTACGGCGCGCCGCTGGCCAGCATGCCCTCGACGCAGGCACTCGACAGACCGCGTCGGCCGATGCGCCGCAGGCAGCGCACCCGCGGAAAACGTCGCGACAGGGCCTGCAGCCGGGCGGCCGTGCCATCGGGCGAATCGTCATCAACAAAGATGACCTCGAAGGCCACGCCCTGCAGCACCCGCTCGAGTCGCCCGAGCAGTTCTTCGACGTTGTCGATTTCGTTGAAGGTCGGGATGACCACCGCCAGTTCGACCGGCAACACATCACGGTCGGCATCGATCATCAAAGCGTCAGACATCAGTGAAATTCCTGCTGGTACCCCGGGCGGGACTTGAACCCGCACGCCTTGCGGCTGCGGATTTTAAGTCCGCTACGTCTACCGATTCCGTCACCGGGGCCAAGTCGCTGTGCTGCGGCGGTGCAGTCGGTCGGATGACTGTCGCGCGGTCGAGCCGCCGCAACCGCCGAGTATACGGTTGCCCGAAAACGATTGCCGCAAGACAGAAAGCCCGCATCGCTGCGGGCTTTCAAGTGGCGAGGCAGACCGGTTCGCGTGCGCCTGCGCGCAAAGACCGTGATTACTGACGTGCCGCGACGAAGGTCTTGATCTGGTCGACCGTGACATAGCCCTTCTTGTCGGTGTCCATCATGTCGAAACCTTTGGCGATGCGGGGCATCCCGGCCTCGAGCTCGGCCTTGGTCAACTTGCCGTCGCCATTCTTGTCGGCGGCCTTGGCCTTCTGGTCGATTTCGGCGGCGAGCTTCGGATCAAGGGGTTTGGTCTGGCTCATAGCCGAACCGGTGGCGACACCGAGTGCCGAGGCAAGGACGAGCGCGCGAATCATCGACGGAGAGATCATGAGAGGTTTGACTAAGTAGGAAGAGAGTCGCACGCTACCACACGCCTGAGACACCGATTCAGCGCAGCAGGGATCTCAGACTGGCGCCAGAGCGGGCTTTTCCGCGCAACTCGCAAGGCCGTCGGGCGCGCATGCGCAGTGGCTGCGGGCATGACTCAAGGTCCAGCCGGTCAAGTGGTGGGATCGTCAGGAATTACTGGAGGCGCGAGCCGGAATCGAACCGACGTACACGGCTTTGCAGGCCGCTGCATAACCACTCTGCCATCGCGCCGACCGCGTCTGCGCCCTCGCTGGAGGGGAAGACGTTTGAAGACTGCCTCAGAAATGAAAAAGGAAGCCTGAAAAAGCTTCCCTTGCAAAACTGGAGCGGGAGAAGAGTCTCGAACTCTCGACCTCAACCTTGGCAAGGTTGCGCTCTACCAACTGAGCTACTCCCGCAAACTGCCGCGTTCGACAGAAGCGGGATATTAGCAGGTTTCGCAGTCATGTCAAAACCGTCTGGATGGACGGGGCCAGCGAGCAGACTCAGGACGCATCCCGCAAAAACGGCCATGCCCGCTTCAGGTAGTAAAACATCGACCACAGCGTCAGCACCGCAGCCACATAGATCAGCCAGGTGCCGATTTGCTGCACCGGGATCACGCCAAACAGCGGGACGTGATAGAGCAGCATCGGGATCGCCACCATCTGCGCGGTCGTCTTGAACTTGCCGATCGAGTTGACCGCCACGCTCGCCCTCGCCCCGGTCTGCGCCATCCATTCGCGCAATGCCGAGATCGCGATTTCCCGACCGATGATGATCACCGCAACCAGCGCCCCGACCCGCTGCAACTCGAGCAGCAGCACCAGCGCGGCGCACACCAGCAGCTTGTCGGCCACTGGATCGAGGAAAGCACCGAAAGAAGAGGTCTGGCCCATACGACGGGCTAGCCAGCCGTCGAACCAGTCGGTGATCGCTGCGGCGACAAAGAGCACGGTCGCCAGCAGGTTGCGCATCGACATCGACATGCCGTCGGCAGGAATCAGATACAGCGCCACCAGCAGCGGGATGGCCAGCATCCGCATCCAGGTCAGTGCAATCGGCAGATTCCAGCGCATCAGTGCATTTGCCTGTAGATGTCTTCAGCCAGCGATCGGGAAATACCCTCAACCGACGCCAGATCCTCGACGCTGGCAGCGATGATGCCACGCAGGCCGCCGAACCTCGCCAGCAGCCGCTGACGCTTGCGCGGGCCGATCCCGCTGATGTCCTCCAGACTGGAGGTATTGCGCGCTTTGGCACGGCGCGCCCGCATGCCGGTAATTGCAAAGCGATGCGCTTCGTCGCGGATCTGCGCAACCAGCATCAGCGCAGACGAATCACGCCCGAGGACCAGCTCAGGGCGGCCGTCGGCAAAGACCAGCGTCTCCAGACCGGTCTTGCGGCCCTCCCCTTTGGCCACGCCAACCAGAATCGAGATATCGAGCCCCAGCTCCTCGAAGACCTGGCGCGCGACCTCGATCTGCCCCTTGCCGCCGTCGACCAGCACGAGCTGCGGCATGGCCGCGGCATCGATCTGCGCCTCGTCACCGTCCTGCTCGGCCTGGGCCTGCTCGGCGGCAATCTTGCTGTATCGGCGGGTCAGGACCTGACGCATCGCGGCGTAATCGTCGCCGCCCACGACGCCTTCGATATTGAATCGCCGGTATTCGCCGCGCTGCTGCGCATGGTGGTGATAGACCACGCAGGACGCCTGAGTGGCCTCGCCCATGGTGTGGCTCACATCGAAGCATTCGATGCGCAAGGCGTCGAGATTGTCGTCGTCCAGACCGAGCACCTCGGCGAGCGCACGGGTGCGGCTGTGCTGTGAGCCCTCTTCGGCCAGAACCCGCGCCAGCGCCAGCCCGGCGTTCTGACGGGCCTGCTCGAGCCAGCGACGCCGCGGCCCGCTCGGCTGGCGCACCCAGCTGATCGCATGTCCGGCGCGTGCCTGCAGCAGGGCCAGGGCATCCGGGTTGGCCGGCTCGGTGCTGCAGACAATCACCGGCGGCAAGTCGCCATCGGCATAGTGCTGAGAGAGAAAGGCATCGAGCACCTCGCCCGGCACCTGCTCGGTGACCGCGTCGACATGGGTCGGGAAATGCGCGCGATCACCCAGATGCCGCCCGCCCCGAACCATGGCCAGGTTCACACACACCCGTCCGCCGGCGACTTCGATCGCGATGATGTCGACATCGACATCGCTGCCGGTTTCCATCGACTGCTGGTGCAGGATCCGCGCCAGCGCCGTCATGCGATTGCGCAGCACCGCCGCCTCCTCGAAGCGCAACTCGGCGGCGGCCTCATGCATGCGCGATTCGAAGTCGGTCAGGACTTCCTGATGCCCGCCTCTCAAAAAGCGCATCGCGGCTTCGGCATCGGCACGATAGGCGACCTCATCGATGGCTTTCACGCAGGGCGCGCTGCAGCGCCCGATCTGATGCAGCAGGCAGGCGCGCGAGCGGTTCGAGAAGACCGAGTCTTCGCAGGTTCGCAGCCGGAACACCTTCTGCAGGACCTGAATGCTTTCCTTGACCGCCCAGGCGCTCGGATAGGGGCCGAAGAACTGGCTGCGCCGGTCGGTCACGCCGCGATAGTAGGAAATCCGGGCAAACCGATGCGCGCTGAACTTGAGCATCGGATAGGACTTGTCGTCGCGAAACAGGATGTTGTAACGCGGCTGCTGGGTCTTGATGAGATTGTTCTCGAGCAGCAGTGCTTCGGCCTCGGAGCCGGTCACCGTTGTCTCGATCCGCGCAATGCGGGCCACCATGTGGGCAATGCGCGGGCTGAGCTGCGTCTTCTGAAAGTAGGACGACACGCGCTTCTTGAGATCGCGTGCTTTGCCGACATAGAGCAGCGCGCCATCGGCAGCGTGCATGCGATAGACGCCCGGCAGCCCGGGCAAGGACACCAGGAAGGCTTTGGCGTCAAACTCCGGCGGTGAATCGGCCGGTTCAGGGGTGAGGGAATCCACGCGGCGATTCTATCAAGCGAGCCGGGCTCGGTCGGGATCCGCCGTGCTCAGCGGGTCAGGGGCGGGCTTTGCTCGACCACCACGAAGGCCAGCGCGCTGTCGATTTCATCGGAAATCGAGACATGCGCCACCAGATTGCGCTCTTTGAGCCAGGGCTCGAGGGCCTTGCGCGGGATCGCGATCGGCTTGCCGGCCCGGTCGTTGAGGATCTGCAGCGACAAAAGCGTCATCGGTCCACGCAACCCCATGCCGATGGCCTTCGAAAAAGCTTCTTTTGCAGCGAATCGCTTGGCGAGGTAGCGCGCGGCTCGTTCGGGCCCGGGCGTGCCGCGTGAATGGCGGCGATGGTATTCGCGAAGTTCGTCAGGGCCGAGCACGCGCCTGGCGAAGCGATCTCCCCAGCGTGCCTGCAGGTCGCGGATGCGCGAGATCAGGACAATGTCGGTGCCGATGCCGTAGATCATCGAGGAGCGGTTCCGGAAGGTGCGACGGGTTGTTCAACCGACAGGCAATTGATGCGGGCGGATCAGCCGCGAGGCGCCGCCGCGCCTTCACGCAGCAGGCGCTTCATTTCGCGCACCGCCTCGCGCATCCCCACGAAGATCGCCCGCGACACGATCGCATGACCGATGTGCAGTTCACGTACACCGGCGAGCGCGGCCACCGGCTGCACATTGACATAGTTCAGAGCATGGCCGGCATTGAAGCGCATGCCGGCTGACTGGATCGCCCGGCCGGCGATCGCGATGCGCTCGAGTTCAGCCCGGACTGCGGGGCTTTCAGCATCGCGGCCCTTTTCGAAAAAGGCCTGGGCATAGGGGCCGGTGTGGATCTCGCAGACCCGTGCACCGATGGCCGCCGCCGCTTCGACCTGATCGAGCTCGGCATCGATAAACACGCTCGTGGCGATCCCGGCGTCAGCCAGACGAGCGACCGCCGCGCGCAGCCGATCAGGCTGGCTGACGATGTCGAGCCCGCCTTCGGTGGTCACTTCGTGACGACCTTCCGGCACGAGCATCGCCATCTCGGGCTTGAGCTCACAGGCAATCGCGACCATCTCGTCGGTCGCCGCCATCTCGAGATTGAGCTTGATATGGGTGAGTTCGCGAAGGCGACGGACATCCTGATCCTGGATGTGACGACGGTCTTCGCGAAGATGCACCGTAATGCCGTCGGCCCCGCCCAGGTGCGCTTCGACTGCGGCCCACACCGGATCGGGTTCGTAGGTGCGGCGCGCCTGGCGGACAGTGGCCACATGGTCGATGTTGACGCCGAGTTCGATCATGGTGAATGCGTTAGCGTTTGTGCAGGTCCATCAGGATCTGCCGGGTCTTGAGGACCTGGCCATCGAGCTGACGGGCCAGGAGGTTTCGCGTGAGGCGCTTGGCCTCGGCAAGCGTGCGGGCCGAATCGTACCGCGCACTCGCCATATCGATCAGGGTAAGGCCGGAGACCGCGCCGGCATCCGACGCATCCGTTGCGAGGAATCCGCGACCGGGCACCATCGCGTACATCCGAGCGCCATCCACCGGACGGTCGTCGGCATCGTGCTCGAGATCGAGCGCATAGCCGGTCTCGCGCAACAGCAGCCATTCGAAGCGTCGCAGGCTCGCCTCCGGCGAATCATCCAGACCGAGCGATACCAGTGCATGGGCATAGCCATCGAAGAGGGCCGGATGCGGGTCGTCTCGCGGCAGCAATCGCACCAGCAGTTCATTGAGATAAAAGGCGCACAACAGCGCATTGCCTTGCGGTACGGCCATCCCGCCCAGCCATTCGGCCGAGGTCAGGGTGCGCAGTTCCTGGCGCCCCGAGAAACCGACATTGAGTGGCTGAAACGGCATCAGTGCACCGCGCATCGCCGAGCTCGGGCGCTTGGCACCCTTGGCGACGCAGGCAACGCGCCCATGACTGCGGGTCAGCAGCTCGACGATCAGGCTGGTCTCGCGCCAGGCGATGGCGTGCAGCACGAAGGCCGGCTCATGCAGTACCCGGTTGGCCGCGCGACCTGTTGGACTGAGACGCTTGGGCGCGCTGGTCGCTGGTGAATCGGTCGCAGCGGGTTGCGCTGCGTCCGGATCATTCATAGCCGTAAGACTTGAGCCGCTGTTCATTGTCGGACCAGCCGCTCTTGATCTTGACCCAGACCTCGAGATAGACCTTGCAGTCGAAGGCACGTTCGAGATCCTGGCGCGCCTCACTGCCGATCCGCTTGATTCGCTCGCCACCGGCGCCGAGCACGATCGGCTTTTGCGCCTCGCGCTCGAGGACGATCGCCGCAAAGATCCGGCGCAAACCGGGCAACTCTTCAAACTGCTCGATCACGACGGTGCTCTGGTAAGGCACCTCATCGCCCAGCAGGCGGAACATTTTTTCGCGGATCGCTTCGGCCGCAAAAAAACGCTCGCTGCGATCGGTATAGGTATCGACATCGAACAGTGCATCGCCCTCGGGCAATCGACGCGCGGCCTCATCGAGCAGCGCATCAACTTGCCGGCCATTTCGCGCACTGATCGGCACGATTGCGCCGATGGCCGGATTGGCGCCGAGCTGCGCCAGCAGCGCCATCACACGCGTGCGGTCCTTGACAGCATCGACCTTGTTGAGCGCAAGCACCAGCGGCTTGCCGGCAGGGACCAGTTTGAGCGCCTGATCGTCGCCGGCGGTCCAGCCGTGCGCGTCGGCCACCAGCACCACCACATCGGCCTCGAGCGCTGCCTGCGAGGCGGTGCGGTTGAGGACCCGATTGAGCGCGCCTTTGTTGCGGGTCTGAAACCCCGGCGTATCCAGCAGCATGATCTGCGCACCGGGGCGATTGACCACGCCGACGATCCGGTGCCGCGTGGTCTGCGCCTTGGACGAGGTGATGCTCAGCTTCTCGCCGACCAGCCGATTGACCAGCGTCGATTTACCGACATTGGGGCGGCCCACGATTGCCACGTATCCGCAGCGATGCACCTGGTTGGCGCCAGACTCCTCAGGACGATCGGCATCCGGAATGCCATCGCCGGTCATGGGTTCATCGCTCATCCGGCTCGCCCGCTGTCGGCAGGCGAGGCCTCCATCTTGGCGCCAGACGAGGGCATGTCAGCGACCGATGGGCTCGCCAACCCGGACGGATCGAGCGCGCGCACGGCAGGCCGACGCGGCTTGCGCGGTGCAGTCGGCATCAGGGTCTGAGTCTGCTCGAGTGCCCGCTTGGCAGCGGCCTGCTCCGCGGCCCTGCGGCTGGCGCCGCTGCCCAGAACCTGGATCGACAGGCGCGGAACCGAACATTCGACTTCGAAAAGCTGGTTATGGGCGGCGCCATGGGTCGCAACCACCAGATACACCGGTAGCGGAATCTTGCGGCTTTGCAGCCATTCCTGAAGCAGCGTCTTGGCATCCTTGCCGAGGGTGTTCGGGTCGACATTGCGCAGGACCGGCTCGTACAGGCGATGAATCGCCTGCTGAGCCGCCTCAAAACCGCCATCGAGCATGATTGCTCCAAACAGGGCTTCGAGGGTGTCGGCCAGAATCGACGGCCGCTTGAATCCGCCACTCTTTTGCTCGCCCTCTCCCAAAAGCAGTCCACCGCTGATCTCGAGGCGCTGTGCAATCTCGAACAGTGTCTGCTGCTTGACCAGATTGGCCCTGACACGCGAGAGGTCACCCTCATCGAGCCTGGCAAAGCGCTGATAGAGCAGCGATGCCACCGCGCAATTGAGAACACTGTCGCCCAGGAACTCGAGCCGCTCGTTGTTCACCGACCCGAAGCTGCGATGGGTCATCGCCTGCCTGAGCAGGGACTCGGAGGCAAAGCGGTATCCGAGACGCTCCTGCAGGGCTTCAAGGAGGGAGGGCATGTCGCTTTGCATGCGCCTCAGCCGCTCAATGGGGGGCTCGATCGGCAGGAGCCTTGCCGGTCTCACCCTGGTAGCTGATGACAAGGCTCACCGGACCAAAGACTTCGATGCGCTTTTCGTAGTCGAAGCTGATCGAATGCTCGCCATTGGGCAAGCGCTCAACGATGAGGTCCTTGCCGTCGATGGCCGTGATGTCATCGACTGCTGCGGCCCGATCGAAGACCGCTCGGATCGTTCGAACGTCGACACCATCGGCGCGAGCCTTGGCGATCGCACGCTTGACCGCGAGGTACTCGTTGACCGTTGGCGCCACCTTGAGCGCGAGCGTCACTGCCATGGTGATCAGCGCAGCGAAGAAAAGCAGTCCCAGCAGACTCAGCCCGCCCTGAGCCCTCGCACTTCGGCGACGAACGCGTGGCAACCCCGCCGACTGCGCAAATATCTCGCTCATTGGAATCGTCCGATCCGTCCGAAGTCGTTGAAATTCATCCAGATAAAAAACGCCTTTCCGACGATGTTCTGCTCGGGTACGAAACCCCAGTAGCGGCTGTCGAGGCTGTTTTCGCGATTATCGCCCATCATGAAGTAATGACCCGGAGGCACTTTGCAGGTCAAACCCGTTCTGCCATAGCTGCACTGATCGCGAAATGGAAAGGCGTCAACACCCGAGACAAAAGAAGGTTTTTCCAAATCCGTCAATAACTTATGCTCGGTTTCTCCGAGTGTTTCTGAATACTGGCGATAATATACCAAGCGATCACGGTCATAAAATTCGCCGGCATCGCGCAACGCCACCGCCTGGCCATTGATCGTCAGGCGATTGTTCTCGAAGGTCACGCTGTCGCCGGGGATGCCCACCACCCGTTTGATGTAATCGACTGACGGATCTTTCGGGAAACGAAACACCATCACATCGCCCCGCTTGGGCTCGCCGACATCAATGATCTTGGTATTGACGACCGGCAGTCGTACGCCGTAGGTGAACTTGTTGACCAGGATCAGATCGCCGACCAGCAGGGTCGGAATCATCGATCCGGACGGAATCTTGAAGGGCTCGAACAGGAAAGAGCGCAAAAGAAAGACCACCGCGATGACCGGAAACAGGCCGGCGGTGTATTCGAGCCACATCGGCCGGCTGTCGCGCCCTGCTCGCCTGCGGGCCGGCGCAAGCCAGGCGATATCGAGCAGCCAGATCACCCCGGTGACCAGAAGAAGCACGAAAAGCAGCAACGCAAAGTTCATTGAATGTCCTGTAGAAGGGCAAGCGGGCGAGGAGGCGGCATGGCTCAGCGATCCTCGACCTGCAGGACCGCGAGAAAGGCTTCCTGGGGAATCTCGACGGTACCGACCTGCTTCATCCGCTTCTTGCCGGCCTTTTGCTTTTCGAGAAGTTTCTTTTTACGGGTGATGTCGCCGCCGTAGCATTTGGCGAGGACGTTCTTGCGCAGCGCCTTGACGTTTTCGCGTGCCACGATATTGCCGCCGATCGCCGCCTGAATCGCGACGTCATACATTTGCCGCGGAATCAGTTCGCGCATCTTGGCGGCGATCTCACGGCCTCGATAGGGTGCATTGGAGCGATGCACGATCAGTGACAGCGCATCGACCTTGTCGCCATTGACCAGCAGATCAAGCTTGACCACATCGGCCGCCCGATACTCCTTGAAGTCGTAATCCATCGAGGCATAGCCGCGCGAGACCGACTTCAGCTTGTCGAAGAAATCGAGCACGATTTCGTTCATCGGCAGGTCATAGTGCAGATGGACCTGCTTGCCGTGATAGGACAGATTGGTCTGCGTGCCCCGCTTGTTGGTGCAAAGCGTAATGACCGCGCCGACATATTCCTGCGGTACGAAGACGGTGACCGATACGATTGGCTCCCTGATCTCCTGGGTGCGGGCAAGATCCGGCAACTTGGCCGGGTTTTCGATCTGTTCGACCGTGCCATCGTTCATCAGCACCTCATAGACCACGGTCGGCGCAGTCGTGATGAGGTCCATGTTGTATTCGCGCTCGAGCCGCTCCTGGACGATGTCCATGTGCAGCAGACCCAGAAAGCCGCAGCGAAATCCAAAGCCCAGCGCCTGCGACACTTCCGGCTCGAATTGCAGCGAGGCGTCGTTGAGCTGGAGCTTCTCGAGCGCATCTCGCAGCGCCTCGTACTGATTCGCCTCGATCGGATAGAGCCCGGCAAAGACCGAGGGTTTGACTTCCTTGAATCCTGGCAGTGCGGTCTGGGCCGGCTGTCGATCGAGGGTGACGGTATCGCCCACCTTGGCAGCCTTCAGCTCCTTGATGCCTGAGATGATGAATCCCACCTGCCCGGCCGACAGCGACTCGCGCTGCGTCGACTTCGGGGTGAACACGCCGACCTGTTCGCACAGCACGGTGACATTGGTCGCCATCAGCCGGATCTTGTCCTTCGGGCGAAGGCTTCCATTGACCACCCTGACCAGCATCACCACGCCGACATAGTTGTCGAACCAGGAGTCGATGACCAGCGCCTGCAGCGGCGCCTGCGGATCGCCTTTGGGCGGCGGAATCCGCGCAACCACGGCTTCGAGAATGTCGTCGATGCCCATACCGGTCTTGGCGCTGGCCGGAATCGCGTCCGAGGCATCGATACCGATGACTTCTTCGATTTCGATCTGCGCCTGCTCGGGGTTGGCCTGCGGCAGATCCATCTTGTTGAGCACCGGCACCACCTCGACACCGAGCTCGATCGCGGTATAGCAGTTGGCAACCGTCTGGGCTTCGACGCCCTGCGAGGCATCAACGACCAGCAATGCGCCTTCGCAGGCCGACAGCGACCGACTGACCTCATACGAGAAGTCGACATGACCCGGTGTGTCGATCAGGTTCAGGTTGTAGACCGCGCCGTCCTTGGCCACATACCGCAGCGATGCGGTCTGGGCCTTGATGGTGATGCCGCGTTCGCGTTCGAGGTCCATCGAGTCGAGGACCTGCTCGGCCATCTCGCGATCGGACAGACCGCCGCAGCGCTGGATGAGGCGATCGGCAAGCGTCGATTTGCCGTGATCGATATGCGCGATGATCGAAAAATTGCGGATGTTTTGCACAGTCGGGCCCGGCGCGCGAGGCGCCATCGAACGCCCGGTGATAGCCGGGCGGCACTCCGCCTAGCTGGCGGGAATGCCAGCGCAGGTCAACCCGTGATTCTATCCGACAGAAAGAAAAAGCCGGCGACTGATCCTCAGCACGCCGGCCATCGGGTTTGTGATGGTCTTGACCGCCGCTTACCGCGCCTCGGGCGTGGCAGGCGCCGCCGGTCGAATCGGGACGAACTGGGCGTTGTCGCCGCGCCTGACCAGCATGACCTGAGTCTTGCTGCGATCGAGCTTGGCCACAGCGTCGTTCAGCTGCTTCGCGTTGACGACATCCTGATTGTTCAAGGACAGGATGACATCGCCCTGCCGAAGCCCCGCCCGAGCGGCCAGCCCCTCGACCGCATCGACCAGCACGCCCGACTTGATCCTGAGCTGGGCCTTGCGCTCATCCGTGAGATCCGAGACCACCAGCCCGAGCGCATTGGCCTGGGTCGGCGCCGTCTGCCCAGGCTGAGCCTTGCCGCCGGCGGGGGCACGGGCGGTCTGTTCTGACTGCATCTCAGCCACCGTCAGACTGAGCTCACGCGGCGCACCCTTGCGCCAGACCGAGACCGGGACCTTGGTTCCGGGCTTGGTATTGCCGACAATTCGCGGCAGGTCTGTCGAGCGCTCGATTGGCTTGTTATCAAACTTGAGAATGATGTCACCGACTTCGATGCCCGCTTTTTCGGCCGGTCCACCCGACTCGACATTGCGAACCAACGCGCCGGCCGCGCGAGTCAGCCCGAGCGGTTCGGCGACATCTTTCGTCACTTCGGCGATACCCACGCCGATTCGTCCGCGGGTGACCCGACCGCTCGCCCGCAGCTGATCGCTCACCCGCATGGCCTCGTCGATCGGAATGGCAAACGAAATGCCCATGAAGCCGCCGGTGCGACTGTAGATCTGCGAATTGATGCCAATCACCTCACCACGCATATTGAGCAGCGGGCCGCCGGAATTACCCGGGTTGACCGCGACATCGGTCTGAATGAAAGGCAGGTAGTCACCGGTATCGCGACCCTTTGCCGAGACAATGCCGGCGGTGACGGTGTTTTCGAGGCCAAAAGGCGAGCCGATCGCGACCACCCATTCGCCAACCCGCAGGCGAGCCGGATCGCCGATCTTGAGCATCGGCAAATTGGCCGCCTCGATCTTGACCAGTGCGACGTCGGTGCGGCGATCGGACCCGATGAGCCGCCCCTTGAACTCACGCTTGTCAGTGAGCGTGACGTAGATTTCATCGGCGCCTTCGACCACGTGGTGATTCGTCAACAGGAAGCCATCAGCCGAGATGATGAATCCTGACCCCACGCCACGCGGCACCTCGGCGCCCGATCCGCTGCCATCGCCCCGACCGCGAGGTCCCTGACCGCCCTGCCCAGGCCCTTGCCGCGGCGGAACGAAGCGGCGAAAGAATTCATAGAGCGGATCGTTCTCGTCCATGCCTTCGGGCATTTGCGGCGCAGCCGCAGGTGCGTTGCCCCGGGATCGCTCGGTGGTGCGGATGTTGACGACCGCCGGCCCCGTGCGCTCGACCAGGTCGGCAAAATCAGGCAATTCTCGTGCGCCCTGCGCGACCGCGCTGATCGGCATCAGGCTGCTCGCGGCTGACAGGGTCAGCAGCAGGAAGGTAACTATCAGTCTTGTCATGTCGAAGGATTTCCGGGTGACTGCATCAAGGATTGACCGCGAAGCTGCCAGAGCAGCCAGACATTGAGGACTCGCCAGGACTCGGCAGGCATGGCATCACGTCCGAGCACCAGGGTGATGCCCTGTCGTTTCGAGCCGCAACCGTCAGCAGATGGGGCTAATGCCATGACGATCAAGCCCGGCAATCGGCAGACCGATCGCAGGCGCTGCGGTGTTGCAGGGCGGCCAGGCGAATCGCTGTAAGCCATCGATCCGTCCTCGCCAACACTCAGGCAGGTCGATTGGGCATCGCTCGAGCGTCTGGTGAGGCTTGCGATCGTCATGGCGCACAGCGCTGCCGCTGTCATGATCGCCAGCGCCGCAAGCAGCCAACTGGCCTGCTCGCTGCCCTGCATCACGAAGCTTGGCCCGGCCAGCAGCGTTGAGGCCGACATCAGTAAACCGATCACCGGAATCGCGCCGGTGATCAGGATCAACGCGGTGGCGCGCACCGAGCGCCCCACCTCAATCTGAAAGGCGACGCTCACGATGCCGCTCCGAATTCAGACCAGACGCTTGATGACCAGTGTGCCGTTGGTGCCGCCGAATCCGAAGGAGTTGGAAATGGCAGTATCGATGCGCATCGGCCGCGCCTCATTGGCGCAATAGTCGAGGTCGCACTCGGGATCCTGGTTGAAGATATTGATCGTCGGCGGCGACACCTGATGATAGACAGCCAGCGTCGTGAAAATCGATTCGATTCCCCCTGCCGCGCCAAGCAGATGCCCGGTCATCGACTTGGTCGAATTGACGACGAGCCTGGAGGCGTGATCGCCGAAAGCCAGCTTGATCGCCTCGGTTTCGTTCTTGTCGCCCAACGGTGTCGAGGTGCCATGCGCATTGACATACTGGATGTCGTCGGGATTGACGCCGGCATTGCGAAAAGCCGCCTTCATCCCGCGGGTCGGGCCGTTGCGATCGGGCGCGGTGATGTGATGCGCATCGGCGCTCATGCCATAGCCGACCAGCTCGCCATAGATGCGCGCTCCTCGCCTGCGGGCATGCTCATACTCCTCGAGCACCAGGACCCCGGCGCCTTCGCCGAGCACGAAGCCGTCGCGATCACGGTCCCAGGGTCGGCTTGCGGTCGTGGGGTCATCGTTGCGGCTCGACATCGCACGAGCCGAGCAAAAGCCGGCCACGCCCAGCGGAGAAATCGATGCCTCGGCACCCCCCGCGATCATCACATCGGCATCGCCATATTCGATCAGTCGTCCGGCATCGCCAATGGAGTGAAGGCCTGTTGTGCAGGCCGACACCACCGCGTAATTGGGTCCCTGGAAACCATGCATGATCGAGACCTGACCCGAGACCATGTTGACGATCGAGCCCGGCACAAAAAACGGCGATACCCGGCGGGGACCGCGTTTGACCAGTTCGTCGTGATTGTCCTCGATCATCGGCAGACCGCCGATGCCCGAGCCAACGATGACACCGACCCGCTCGGGATCGACGTTGTCGGCGGTAATGCCTGCGTCGAGCACCGCCTGCGAAGACGCCGCGATGCCGTAGTGAATGAAGGTATCGAAGTGACGCGCTTCTTTGGCAGGCAACCAGGCATTGATGTCGAAGCCCTTGACCTCACCGGCGATCTGCGAGGTAAAGGCTGATGCATCGAAGTGAGTGATCGGGCCGATGCCGCTCTTGCCTGCAAGCAGGCTTGCCCAGCCGGTGGCAACATCATTACCGACCGGGCTGATCAGCCCGAGTCCCGTTATAACGACTCTACGACGGCTCATCGAGAGCTCACTCCGCTATGCAGTAAATCGGCCGGGATAACCAGGCCAACACAAAAAGGTTCCAGAACCGGATCAGGCCGATTTGGGATGGGCGGTCACATAATCGATCGCCTGCTGAACCGTTGTGATCTTCTCGGCTTCTTCGTCGGGAATCTCGGTCTCGAATTCATCTTCAAGCGCCATGACCAGTTCGACGGTGTCAAGCGAGTCGGCTCCCAGATCGTCAACGAACGACGATTCGGTTTTGATCTCGGATTCGTTCACCCCCAACTGCTCGGCGACGATTTTCTTGACGCGTTGTTCGATGTCGCTCATTTCGTGTCCTTTTACTGGTGTGTAGCAGAGGTACCCCAACGGCACTGCTCTGCAGAAATGCGGCGGGCGATTCTAGCACTCCGCATCATCGTCCCGGAATCGATCGGCCCCGGGATCTTAAGCCGTTTGGCCGATCAGGCCATGTACATGCCGCCATTGACATGGAGGGTATTGCCGGTGATGTAGCCCGCAAGCGGGGAGCACAGGAAACCGACCGTTGCGGCCACTTCGGCGACATCACCAAAGCGACCGAGCGGCACTTTCTGCAGCAGGGCCGCGGCTTGCTCCGCCGCCAGCGCTCGCGTCATATCGGTATCGATGAAACCCGGTGCCACGCAATTGACGGTGATGCTTCGGCTGCCGAGCTCCTGGGCCAGCGCACGAGTCATGCCGGCTACCCCGGCCTTGGCCGCGGCATAGTTGGCCTGCCCGGCATTGCCGGATTCGCCGACCACCGAGGTGATGTTGACGATGCGACCCCAGCGGGCTTTGGTCATGCCCCGCATGACGCCGCGAGACAAGCGAAAGACCGCCGACAGATTGGTATCGATGACCGACGACCATTCATCGTCTTTCATGCGCATCGCGAGGTTGTCGCGAGTGATGCCGGCATTGTTGACCAGGATCGCCGGCGCCCCTTCGGCCTTGCTGATGGCAGCGATCAGGGCCTCTGTGCCGGCGGCATCGGCCACATCAAGCACAGCGCCCCGACCGGCGAAGCCCGCCGCAGCCAGTGCATCACTCACGCCTTGGGCGCCGGCTTCGGTGGTGGCGGTGCCGATCACGGTCGCGCCAAGGCGGCCAAGTTCGAGGGCGATCGCACGACCGATACCTCTTGACGCGCCTGTGACCAGCGCGACGCGACCCGACAGAACTGCGGTGTCATGGGTCATGCGACATCCTTGAGCGTCGATTCGAGACTGGCCGCATCGAAGACCGCACCGACCTTCAGGTCGGGGGCAATCCGTTTGATCATGCCGCCGAGGACCTTGCCCGGCCCGAATTCGATGACATGCGTGATGCCCATCGCCTGCAGCGCCAGCACGACTTCGACCCAGCGAACCGGGCTGTGGGCCTGACGTACCAGCGCATCAATGATGGCGTCGGTCTCAAAATTGGCGGTGACGTCGACGTTATTGATCACCGGCGCACTGGGGCGATTCATGCTGAGGGCTCTCAGCGCCACCGCAAGGCGGTCGCCTGCCGGCTTGAGCAAGGAGGAATGAAAGGGCGCGGACACCGCAAGCGGCATGGCTCGCTTGGCGCCCTTTTTCTTGGCGATCTCGCAGGCAAGCTCGAGCGCAGCGGTACTGCCGGCGATCACGACCTGCGCGGGCGCATTGAAATTGGCCGGCTCGACGACCTGTGCAATTTGCACACCTGCTGACGGATCGCCGCTGGTCGTGCGCGGGATCGCGCCGACCGACTCGCTGGCCTCGCGACAGGCTTCGCGCACCAGATCATCATCAAGCCCCAGGATCACAGCCATGCCGCCGGTACCGACCGGCACTGCCTCCTGCATGGCTTGAGCCCGCAGGCGCACGAGTTTGAGTGCCGAGGCGAGATCGAAGACACCTGCTGCTGTGAGCGCGGTGTATTCACCGAGGCTGTGGCCTGCGAACGCCGAGGCATCGGCGCCACCTGCAGCGCGCCATGCGCGATAACAGGCCAGACCGGCGAGAAGCATTGCCGGCTGGGTGTTGACCGTCAGCGCCAGGGCATCGGCAGGCCCCTTTTCGATCAGTGTCGACAGCGGCTCGCCGAGCGCGTCGTCGGCCTCGATGATCATCTGGGCAACCACCGGATTGGCAGTCAGTGAATCGAGCATCCCGACGACTTGGGAGCCCTGTCCGGGAAAGACGAATGCGAGTTTCATGAAAATGGCGTCGATCGTGGCAATCAGAACTGGACGAACACGCTGCCCCAGGTGAAGCCACCGCCCACCCCCTGCAACATGACACGGTGCCCTTCGCGGATACGGCCGTCACGAACCGCGGTGTCGAGGGCAAGCGGCACCGACGCGGCGGAGGTATTCGCGTGCTGATCAACCGTCACCACGACCCGCTCGGCAGGCACACCCAATTTGCGGCCAGTGGCCTGGAGGATGCGGATATTGGCCTGATGCGGGACGAGCCAATCGATGTCGGCCACCGTCATGCCGGCGGCTTGCACGGTTTCGCGCCCGACCTGATCGAGCATGCTGACCGCGAGCTTGAAGACCGCCTGCCCGTCCATGGTGAGAAAAGGCGTGCCGACAATGGCACCGTGCGAGACGTTGCCGGCGGTGCGCAGCAGACCTTCATGCCGGCCATCGGCGTGCAGCTTCGAGGCGAGGATGCCGGGGCGATCGGAGGCCGAGAGCACGACCGCGCCAGCGCCGTCGCCAAACAGCACGCAGGTGCCGCGATCGCTCCAGTCGAGAATCCGGGAAAACACCTCGGCGCCGATCACCAGCGCATTCTTGGCGGAGCCGTTGGTGATGAGCGCATCGGCCACAGTCAGCGCATAGACGAAGCCAGAGCAGACAGCCTGCACATCAAAGGCCGGGCAGCCGGCGATGCCGAGATCGCGCTGCACCAGGCAGGCGGTGCTCGGAAACACATAGTCGGGCGTGGACGTGGCCACGATGATCAGATCGATTGCCTCCGGGGCCATGCCGCAATAGTCGAGTGCGGCCCGCGCAGCGCGGGCGCCAAGGACCGAACTGGTGACCTCGGGCGACGCGAGATAGCGCTGGCTGATGCCGGTACGGGCAAGAATCCATTCATCGGAGGTGTCGATGCCGCGCTCAGCGAGTTCGGCAGCCAGCATGGCATTGGTGACGAGGCGCTCAGGCAGGGCGCTGCCGACGCCAACAATGCGGGAATAGACTCGCGCGGTCGAGCTCATTGGGATGATTGCACCGTAGGGATTGCATCGGTAATCCGACGCAAAAGGCCGTTTCGGGAGGCATCATACCCGCGCCTCAGGGCCTGTTCGAAACCGTAGGCATCGGATGAGCCGTGACTCTTGATGACGATGCCTCTCAAACCGATCAGGCTCGCACCGTTGTAGCGGCGGTGATCGATGCGCTGCTTGAATCGCTTGAGCACCGGATAGGCGAGCATCGCAATTGTTTTGGCCAGCGGACCGCGGGTGAATTCTTCGCGAATGAACCCCGACAGCATCTGAGCCAGGCCTTCGGAGGTCTTGAGCGCGACATTGCCCACGAACCCGTCGCAGACCACGACATCGGCCGTACCGCCAAACAGATCGTTGCCTTCGACGTTGCCGATGAAGTTGAGTCCGCTTGTCCGCAGCAACTCGCCGGCCTGCTTGACCACCTCGTTGCCCTTGATCACTTCCTCGCCAATGTTGAGCAGGCCCACGCGCGGCCGCTCGCTGCCGCCGAGTGCCGACACCAGTGCGCAGCCCATGACCGCAAACTGCAGCAGATGGCTGGGATCGCAATCGACGTTGGCACCCAGGTCGAGCACCATCGTCTGGCCGCCAGTCCGGGTCGGCAACGATGCCGCAATCGCGGGGCGATCGATGCCGTCGATCATCTTGAGCACCGAACGCGAAATCGCCATCAGGGCGCCGGTATTGCCGGCACTCACACAGGCATCGGCCTGACCCCGACGAACCAGGTCGATGGCAACGCGCATCGACGAGTCGCGCTTGCCTCGAAGGGCCTGCGCCACCGGCTCGTCCATTTCGACCACCTCGGTCGCATCATGAATGCTCAGCCTGGCATCCGCACCCATCGGCTCACGGCCGGCAGATCGGAGCGCCTCGCGAATCGCCGCCTGTTTTCCGACCAGAATGAGGTGAACGTCAGACTGATGCTCGGAGAAAGCGATCGCTGCCGGAATGGTGACCGACAAACCGTGATCGCCGCCCATGCAATCGATGGCAACGCGAACCGTCATTCGGACTCTGGCAAAGGATCCACACCCATCAGCCCCTCGATCACCGCAGGCCTCCCGGACACCGACCAGGCGGCGTCCGGATGCTGCAATGGGAGGGGTACGTCGTCAGCCAAGGCAGTCGACGCCTTGGTTACTCGTCGGCTTTGGTCTTGACGACTTTACGGCCGCGATAAAACCCGTTGGGGCTCACATGGTGGCGCAGATGGATCTCGCCGGTGCTGGGCTCGACGGCAAGCGGCGGCTTCGAGATGAAGTCGTGCGAACTGGGCATGCCACGCTTGGAGGGGGACTTCTTGTTTTGCTGGACGGCCATTACTGGACTCCCGGCCCATAGAAAGTTAATCAGCGAGTATAGCAGATCCAGCCCGATAGTGGGTCAGCGACGTGTTCGCAGTGAGGCAAGTGAGGCAAAGGGCGATGCCTTCCGGTCATCCGCTACGGTCTTGTCGTCCTGAGCGACCTGCGCATCCGGGGTCTCAGGCGCCAGCGGCGCGTGGCAATCGGGATGATGAGGCGCCGAGGGCAAGGCCATGATCGCCTCGTCTTCGATCAGTCCGGCCAGATCGAATCGACGCGACGACACCAGCAGGTCGTGCTCGTCATCGTCGACGTCTTCGCGTTCGGCCTGCGACTCGCTGCCAACCATCCGATAGCGGTGATGGTCGGCAATGGCCACTTCAAGCGGTTCAAGGCATCGGGCACACCGCACCGTGAGGCGCGCCGAAAACCGCAGATCCATCGAGGATTCGCGGCTTCCGTCGGCTCGCAGATCACTGCGACCGTCGAGTTGCCAATCGAGCCCGCCATCATTTGCGACCAGCATCGAACTCAGTCTGGGCAGCTCATCGGGCGTCAGCCGGCCGCTGGCGGTCTCGCCCAGCCGGGTAAATGCATGGGTATCGATGGGCGGGAGGGTCATCAGAACGCGGTCCTGTCCGGCAGACACGCCAAGGCGGCGCGTCGGTGACCAAGTATGATAGCGCCGCTCATGAACCAACCTTCTCTGATTCTTGCTTCGACCTCCGCCTTTCGGCGCGAACTGCTCGGGCGTTTGCGCCTGCCGTTCGAGGTCTGCGCCCCGGGTGTCGACGAGTCGCCGCGACCGGGTGAAGCGCCACAGGCGATCGCCCTGCGGCTGTCGCTTGAAAAGGCCCGCGCGGTCGCCGCCCGCAACCCCGATGCCCTGGTCATCGGATCAGACCAGACCGCCACCATTGATGGCCAGGCGGTCATCGGAAAACCGGGGACGCACGAGCGCGCAGTGGTGCAGCTTCGCGCGGCATCGGGCAAGACCCTGCACTTTTACTCGGGTGTGTGTGTCTGGCGCCCCGACGGTTCGCCTTTGGTCGACTGCATCGAGACCCGGGTGAGATTTCGCCGCCTGAGCGACGATGAAATCGAACGCTATCTGCTCGCCGAAACCCCCTACGACTGCGCCGGTTCGGCGAAATCGGAGGGGCTGGGCGTCAGCCTGCTCGAGGCACAGGACGGCCCCGATCCGAGCGCCCTGGTCGGTCTGCCGCTGATTCGGCTGTGCGCAATGCTGCGCGAGTGCGGCCTGACGTTTCCTTGAAATTTCCCTGAGCATCGTGGCAAGCGATTGCGTGGCAGCCGGCCTGCCGAGACCATCGACCGGCCGCCTGCTGTGTGTTCCGACGCCGGTGTCGGCCGATCGGCGCCCTCAGGACGACCTCTCGCTGTCGGTGATCGAGCGGATTGCCGGCATCGACTATGTCGTTGCCGAAAACGCCAAGACCGCGCGTGCCTTTCTCGGCAAGCTGCAGCTTGTGCGACCGCTCCAGGCCATCGCGATCGTCGAACTCAACGAACCCACCCGCGCGGATGCGGTGGCCGCGATGCTGGATCCACTGCTGTCGGGGCGCGACGCGGCGCTGATGTCGGAAGCGGGATGCCCGGGCGTGGCGGATCCGGGTGCCCGGCTGGTTCAAGCCGCTCACCGGGCCGGCATCACCGTCGAGCCGATTGTGGGGCCCAGCTCGCTGCTGCTGGCGCTGATGGGGTCGGGTCTGGAGGGCCAGCGATTTGCCTTCGCCGGTTATCTGCCCACCGACCCGGCGGCACGCAAAGCCCGTCTGCGCGAACTCGAGCAGCGCTCGCGGCGCGAGCGCGAGACGCAGCTGTTCATCGAAACACCCTACCGGAATCAGGCGATGTTCGACGCGCTGCTGGGCAGCCTGAATGAGTCGACCTGGGTATGCGTGGCCGCCGACCTGACCGGCTCGCGCCAGCGCCTGGTCACCGACCGGATCAGCGGCTGGCGACAGCGCGGCATCAAGCTCGACAAGGTCCCGACGGTCTTTCTGCTGCTGGCCGACTGATCCTCAGCGAAGGCGCAACGATTGCCCAGACACGCCAAGCTCGCGTGAGATCACCTGCCCGGCCGAAACGCCTGCCCGTTTGGCCAGCCGTTCGGCAAAGCTTTCGGTGCGGGTGAAGTCGACCAGCTCTTCGGCCTTGATGACATCGCGAGCCACCGAGCGCAAGGAACCGAGTTCATCGGCCAGGCCCATTTCGATGCTGGTGGCGCCAGTCCAGACCAGCCCCGAAAAGAGTTCGGGATTCGATTTCAGACGTTTGCCGCGCCCGGCCTTGACCGTATCGATGAACTGCTGATGGATGGTGGCGAGCATGGCCTTGGCGACATCGCGCTGCGATTCGTTCATCGGCGAAAAGGGGTCGAGGAAGCCCTTGTTGTCGCCTGCGGTAATCAGGCGACGCTCGACGCCCGCCTTTTCCATCGTGCCGGTAAATCCGAAGCCGTCCATCAGCACACCGATCGAGCCCACCAGACTGGCTTTGTCGACATAGATCCGGTCAGCCGCCACCGCCACATAGTAGCCACCCGAAGCGCAGATCTCCTCGATCACCGCATAGACCGGGATGCTCGGATTGGCGGCCCGCAGCCTGCGGATCTCATCGTTGATCAGACCGGCCTGCACCGGACTGCCGCCCGGGCTGTTGATTCGCAGCACGATCCCGGCGGTCCCGGGGTCCTTGAAGGCGGCGCGAAGTCCATCGATCACCGCATCGGCATCGACCTGCCCTTTTGCTTCCAGTACGCCGTTCAGTTCGATGACCGCGGTATGCCGGGTGCTCGAGGCGGTGTAACTGGACAGATGGAACCAGTCGGTCAGCACGCCAAGCGTGATCAGAAATGCGCCAAGTGCCATGAAGCGAAAAAAGTTTCGCCAGCGCCGGGCGGTGCGCTGCTCATCAAGGGTCGAGATCAGAAGCTTTTCGAGCAGACCGCGCTCCCAGCCGGCATCGGTCGCCGCTGCGCTTGCCACGCCTGACGCTGGGGCTGCCGCGCCAGACTGTCGCGAGGCATCAGGGGCCATCGATGCCGCCCCTGGGGGCAATCCGCCCAAGCCGTCGCTCAGCCGCGGCTCACGCCTGATCCCGTCTTCGTCCTTCTCACTCATATTGATATGGCGCCTTACGCAATTCGGCCGAGGGTCGCCTCGACCTCGATCCAGCCATCGATTTCACGGCAGGCCACCGGTTGCAACCCGCGGCCCCTGCATGGACCGCCCTGACAGCGGCCCGATGCGGCATCGTACACAGCGCCGTGGGTGGCGCAGACGATCGAACGTCCGGAGTCATCGAGAAACTTGCCCTCGTGCCAGTCGAGTTCGACCGGCACATGCGCGCAGCGGTTGAGATAGGCGCGGGCGATGCCGTCGATGCGCAGCAGAAATGCCGGCGTCGGCGAGCTGCCACCCGAGATCGCGAAACGGATACCGTCGCCCTGCTCAATCAGCGCCTCAGCGGGGCAGATCCTCGACCAGCCCGAGTCTGTTCCGACTGTCACCATGCCGCGCCGCTATCTGGCCTCAGACTGCGGGCCCAGCATCGCACGCGACAGATTGCAGGCCTGGGCCAACCAGTCGGCGAGTTCCGCGACCGACCCGACAATCGCATCAGGGCCGATCGCCCGCAATGAATCGGGATCGTGCGCGCCATACAGCACGGCCAGGCTGGCCGCCCCCGCCGCCTGGGCCATGCCGACGTCGTGCGTGGTGTCGCCAATCATCAGCATCCGGGACGGATCGACCTGGAGAACCTGACCGAGGTCGCGCAGCATCCAGGGATCAGGCTTGGGAATACCTTCGTCGGCACAGCGGGTCATGATGAAGCGCGGCCCGAGGCCAGTCTGGGCCAACGCCCGGTTGAGCCCGGCCCGCGACTTGCCGGTCGCGACTGCCAGCGGCACGCCACCGGCATCGAGTCCGCGAAGGACCTCCGGGATGCCATCGAACACCTTCAGATCAGGATCGCGACGGGTGTAATGCACCCGATAGCGATCAAGAAAGGCAGGCAACTGCTCACCGCGAAGGGTCGGAACCGCGTAACGAATCGCATCGTGCAGCCCCATCCCGATCGTCCAGCGCGCCTGCGCCTGCGTCGGAACGGGCAGATCAAGGTCGGCTGCCGCCCCAATCATTGCATCGGCAACCGCACTGACCGAATCAATGATGGTGCCGTCCCAGTCCCAGACGACCAGATCAAACCGGCTCATGGCAATCCTTCATCAGAGTCTCGAACGCCGCCGGCAGACGCGCCTGAAGGCGCACTTCAACCCCATCGACCGGATGCCTGAAAACAGTTTCAAAAGCGTGTAAAAACATACGTTTATGACCTGCTTTTTGAAGTAATTTATTAAGTTCGTAGCGGCCGTATTTTTCATCCCCCAGCAAGGGATGATCGACATGCGACAGATGAACCCGGATCTGATGCGTGCGCCCGGTCTCGAGGTCGGCCTGCATCAGGGTCAGGGGGCCGAACTGCGGATGGACCAGCCGCGACCTCGCCCTCACCCGGGTGCCAGCCACCTGCCCGCCATCCTGAACCGCGACCCGCCGTTCACCCTCGGCAGTCAGGTAGCGATGCAGCGGGAAACGCAAGGCCTGAGGCGGACCCGACCAATCGCCGGCAACCAGGGCAAGGTAGCGCTTGCCGACCCGCCCCTGTCGCATCGCCTCATGCATTGTGACGAGCGCGGCACGTTTTTTGGCGACGATAAGAACACCCGAAGTCTCCCGGTCGATCCGATGGACCAGCTCGAGCAATCTTGCCTGGGGTCGGGCCGCCCGAAGCTGCTCGATCACCCCGAAGCTCACCCCGCTGCCGCCGTGCACCGCAACGCCTGCCGGCTTGTCGATCACCAGCAGTGCATCGTCCTCGAACAGGATCGGGAACTCCTGGCCCGGGACCGGCGCGACCGAATCGGGCGCTGCCACCCTGACCGGAGGGATCCGGACCACATCGCCAAGCACAAGTCGGCGTTCGGGGCTGACACGGGCGCTGTTGATCCTGACCTCGCCGCTGCGGACAATCCGGTAGACCCGACTCTTCGGGACGCCCTTGAGCAGGCCGATCAGAAAATTGTCGAGTCGCTGGCCGGCATGCGCGTCATCGATGCGAATCAACCGGACGTCGGGCGAAGGCGCAGGCAAGCTTGCAGACGGTGCATCAGGTTTTGCCGCTAAGGCATTCATCTTGCTATACTTTGCCGAGTTGCGAAGCGCAAGCGCGCCGAGATGTCACCGTCCGCATTGTAGCGGTGAGCGATGACCAGCGAGCCAGCCAGGCGCAACGGAAAGAATGCAATCGCGGCGCCGAATGGTTCGGCGCGCGGAGACTACGCAAGAATTCATCAAAACAGAACGAGAAGCGCCAGACCCGCCCCCCGGCCTACCGAGCCGGCGCCGCGAAGCTCAGCACCTCAGCATCCCACACTCCATGCGCCGCCCAACATGACTGAACAAACCCGCCAACTGCCCCAGGGTCGTTGCGTGGACGCGCTGCGCCGGAGCCCGATGCGTTTTGGCCGGATGCGCCCTGCGCGCTGATCGGCGATTCCTGCGTTGATCCGCTGGCCCCGCGCACCACGCTGGATGCGCGAGTCGGAGGTTTTGAATGAAACGCATGCTATTTAATGCGACGCACTCGGAAGAGCTGCGCGTCGCGATCGTTGATGGTCAGAAGCTGATCGATATCGACATCGAGTCGGCGGGGCGCGAGTCCCGCAAGAGCAATATCTATAAGGGCGTGGTCACGCGCGTCGAGCCCAGCCTCGAGGCCTGCTTCGTCAATTATGGCGAAGACCGTCACGGTTTCCTGCCCTTCAAGGAAATCGCGAGGTCCTATTTCAAGCCCGGTGTCGAGGCATCGAAGGCCCGCATCCAGGATGCGATTGCCGAGGGCCAGGAGCTGCTTGTCCAGGTTGAGAAGGAAGAGCGGGGCAATAAAGGCGCCGCACTCACCACTTATGTTTCACTCGCCGGCCGCTATCTCGTCCTGATGCCCAACAATCCGCGCGGCGGCGGCGTGTCGCGCCGGGTCGAGGGTGAGGAACGCCAGGAGCTGCGTGAGATCATGGACCGGCTCGAACTGCCGACCGGCATGAGCCTGATTGCCCGCACCGCCGGGCTGGGTCGCACCCAGGAAGAACTCCAGTGGGACCTCAGCTACATGATGCAGCTGTGGCGGGCCATCGAGTCGGCGGCAACGTCGGCATCGGGCGCCTTCCTGATCTATCAGGAATCGAGTCTGGTCATCCGCGCCATCCGTGACTACTTCACCGCCGATATCGGCGAGATTCTCTTTGATACCGACGATGTCTGCGAGCAGGCCCAGCAGTTCATGGGTCATGTCATGCCCGACATGGTCGGTCGCGTCAAACGCTACCGCGACCACACGCCGCTTTTTACGCGGTTCCAGATCGAGCATCAGATCGAGACCGCTTATTCACGCCTCGTGCCCCTGCCCTCGGGCGGCGCGATCGTGATCGACCACACCGAAGCGCTGGTCGCGATCGACGTCAACTCGGCCCGATCCACCAAGGG
>Ga0114962_10000911_pt1 | contig 25620 bp, 16 predicted proteins | sample C_130820_MF_Meta_FD_87017 | JGI IMG/M metagenome (GOLD analysis project Ga0114962, IMG submission 87017) | Freshwater microbial communities from Lake Croche, Canada to study carbon cycling - C_130820_MF_MetaG | ecosystem: Environmental > Aquatic > Freshwater > Lake | place: Lake Croche, Canada... | reverse complement strand
GGAAATGACAGTCCCCAGGGCCACTACATTGAGTGCCACAAAGAACATGATCTGTATGCTCATGGCGTGATTCTTTTCCTTGGAATATCGCATCATTTCATTATACGTCTTGAAGTTGACATCGCCCGTTGTGAGAAAGAGTTGCTGCTGCTGCAGCACTTGAATCTTGGCATCCAGAGATGCATTTGCTGCATCGATCTGGGGGCTGCGTGCATTGACTTTCTGAGCCCGATCATTTCCCACATAGGTCATGATCTCGAGTAGAGAGTTCAGGCGGCGATTAATGGCGATCGTAGCCTGGAGCGCTGCGGAGGAATCTGCCCCCTGGGGGGCGGATGCTAGCTGGATAAACTGCGTCAGGGTTGCCACATAGCGCGCCTCATAAAAACAGTATTCTGCCTGCACTGCCTGATAGAAGGCAAGATCGGCCGCCATTTGCGCAGTGAAATCATCGACCTCACCGGGAATAACACCCGTGCTAACAAGCTGCGTCACATAATCTTTTACCGCGCCGGCGCTGATACGGTGTGTTGCATCATCGATCGGCAGAGTTGGATTGCTGACCCCCGTTGGAAAGACATCATTGATCTGCGCGACAGATGCGGTTGCCCCGTTACAGAGATCCTGAGAAAGCTGCGATGACGCATTGGCGTAAATTTGGCCAGAATACTGGAGACCGGATGCACCATCCTGCGTGGGTGACTTCGTGAACGGAAGAGTTACAACAGGAAGCAGGGCTGCAGCAGGAGGTGGCGGCGGCGGTGGTGGTGTCGGTGTCGATGTCGAACTACCATTGCCCATTTCTCTATCAGTATATTCTAATTTAGGTGTCCGATGCAAACCTTACATGTCTGCTACTGCTGCCACCACTGCTACTGCTACCACCACCACCACCACCACCAATCATGACCGGTGCTACAACGACACCACGGGTCACAAACATAAATACCATTGCAGATAGAACACAGAGTGTCAAAAATCCAAACAAAATGCCAGTCCAGAGGATCGCTGTCCGGGTTCCAGGGCGAAATGTGCGTTGCAGGCCGAACAGATTGACATAGGGACTTGGCGATGCCTTGGGAGTCAGGGAGCTTACCTGATCGTTGCGCGTCCCTGCAATCCCCTGCAACTTCTTGAGGATCTCCTTCTGTTCCACCACCTGATCTGCAAGAGGCCCCAGTGTATCAATCACGGTAGAATCCTGTTCATACAATGCTACAGAAAGCTTATTATTTGCATCACGCCATTCGGCTAACACATTCATCACCGCTTGTTTTGCGGCTGCACCTTCGTGTATATATTTTTCATAGACAGTTTCAAATTTAGCTATGATTGCAGCAATTTGATCTTCCGCAGCTGCTTGCTGATCGGGTGTCCATGCGGCTGGTTCGTTCATACCCCTACTCTGACCCCATGAAAATCCTAGACATGTTATCATGCAGCGCAAATCCGCAACACGCGACTCACCCCCGCAGTAGCACTCGGCCGCAGCACCTCCACAATATCACCGGGCACAAGACCCAGGATCCGACTCTGAATATCATGATGCTTGATGAGCGGCAACTGGGATCGCTGCGTAATGCGCCATCGCTCCAGTTCAGCACGCGCTTCCTCCGGGTTTAACTTGCGATGCGGCGGCACCAGTTCATGCCGGCCCAAATGCACCACCACCTGTTTGATGTGAAAGAACGTAACCCGCGCCTTGTTTGTCTGCCACATCTGCAGGGCCGCCTTGTCAAAGGCCTCATTATAGGGCTCATTCAGAAGAATAATCACATCTGAAGTATAGTCCAGGGCATCCTTTGTGACATCCTTATCATAGAGATCACGGAGGAACGTGCCCAGACGGGTGCGAAGACGATCTACTATTTGGTAGACCACAACGGCATCGGAGCAGGTCGCGGGCCCCCCTGTGTGTGCAGCCACCTTCATAGTAAGAGCCTTGTTGCCCTCTACCGTGGTGCCGCTGGCGAGTTCCAGGATCTGATCGGGAGAGATGTTACGATACGCTTTCGTATCATAGCCGCGGTCTTCGAGAATCTGCAGGATGGTGTAGCGGCTGCGAATGAGGATGTCGGCGGTTTCGGGGTCCATCGTAGTATCTACAAAGGACTATGAAAGGATCGTCAAGTTTAGCATGATAAAAACACATCTAACCATAGGGATGATCGCAACACTATTAGGATTGACGATTCAAGTGATGCACGCACTGTTTATGATGGCACTATGGCTCTCCCCTTTCTATTTACGGAATCCCTACTGGTTATTATGGGGGATTGTAATAGAAGCCCTTATTATAGCACATCAATACTTATTGGATGATCAGTGCATTTTAGTTCTGTTGGAAGATTGGCTATCAGATGAAAAATATACACTCAGCCATGGAAAGTCGCTATTTATTGTGACGCGAGTAATCGCCGGGATAGTTGGTGAAAAGAATGCTATACTATTAAACTCATTAATACCGTATATGTTTATCATCGGCGCCTGCTATAAGATTTCGACTTTGATCTAGGTGTTTGCTGTCGGTTGAGATTGCGATTTTGTTTTCGTTGATGTTTCCTCTGAGTGCGACGGCGCCCACCTTTTACCTTCTTAATTGGTGTAAGAGGCAGGTAGGCTCCAGAGAGTGGGTCTTTACCGACTCCAGAGAGTGGGTCTTTACCGACGTATGTCTGGCCTGCGCGTAGATTAGCTGCCACCTGTTCTGGAGTGCGTGGATTAGCCTTTTGAAACCAGTTTAGCAGAGCCTGCTGATATTGACCCCCGCCTAGAAAGGACCCATTTTCTGAAGGTGGAGCAAATCCGATCTCTTCAATATTTCTCATGAGCGCTTCTTTCTTCTCACGTTCTAATCTATCATATTCCTTACTAAATACCCATTGTTTATTAATTTTTCTACACCATATGTTTGGATCCCCACCGTTTGATATCTCAATATTTGATAAATTATCATATACTCGTAAAGGTTGTCCCTGAGGTGGAAGTTCTATGCGGATTTTGGCCGCAATAATATTTTCATGATCAGTAATCAGAAACGTAATATAGTTAGGCCGACTTGACGCTGCATATCGATTAAAATGGTAGGGTCCGATCTTCCGATCCTCCAGTATTCGTATTCGTGATGAATTCACGATTGGAGGAGGAGGAACATTAACACTATCTGCAATATATTTTTTGAGTATACCATTATCTGCCTGAAATAGATAATTAAAAAAATCATCAAGATCCTTGGGTACTACTGCCATCTAATAGGTAAAAATATATTTTATTAACCTAGACTATTATCCTAGTTTTTCTACCTTCACTTCGATCGCGTGCTCTTTTTCAACCGTCAAGCTATCTCCTCCACCACCTTCCTGAGAACCACCGCCTTCCTTTGCAATCATTCCATCCCAGGCCAGCGAACGACCAGAGCCGCTCTGACGAGCCCTGCGCGATTTGCCTTCGACTGCAGAGGCAGCACCCGAGTTTATAAACATATAGATCGGATTCCCTCCCGCTCCACTCGCCGCTCGGAAGCCGCCTGCTTGGACCGCAGCGGTCGCCTGCTCCACTAGATCCTCTGCTTCCGTATTCTCACCGGGCTCCTCCGCATCTTCTACATAGTTCCGCACCGGTGGTGGGCCGCGGGCTCCAAAGACCGCTTCATCGATGCGGAGATCCTTCAGTTCAAACCGCACTTCGCCCAACAGTTTACCCAGCTTATTCTCCCCCGTTTTCCTGGGCCCCGCGCCCCAATAATCATCTCCTGGAGATATCTCAATCAGCTGACGATCCCCTGTCTTTTGCAGCGTCGCGAGTGCAACAGGATTCTGACTGAACTTCTTCAAAAGCGCGGCCTTCATGACACGATCCCGCACAGCGGTCCAGTCACCCCGTGCAGGATGATCACGTGCCAGACCCATCCGTTTGGCCTTCTCGGGGCTTACAGCCATGCGAATGGCCTCCTGCCACGCAGGATCCTGTGGAAACTTCATGGCCTGGTAGTAGTGTTCGACGGTGGGCCAGGCCTGCGTCGGCAGATCTGCATAGGGAGTGCCATCGGGCGCTGGAATCTGTGCCCCGCTGATCTGAAAGGGAGTCGGCGCGAAATTGCTAAAGGCGAGGAACTCATTCTTCATCTTGCGATTGAACTCAATCGCGGTCACGGGTGTCTCCGTGGTCATGGATGTCTCTGCGGTCACGGGTGTCTCCGTGGTCATGGATGTCTCCGATTTCTCTGCAATAGTTGACAGAGGCGCTCTAGGAAACCCTGCATTTTTCTTCGCGGGAGCAGAGACTGCAGCACTCCCTGCACCGATCACATCCTCTCGTGTTGCGGCTCGCGGTTCCAACTGTATCACATTGGGTGGCACAGGCAGCGAGTTCCATTCAAATCCAGCATCCTTGAGTTGGACCATAGTCGAACTAGTGAGAAACCGAAACCCACCATTCATCATGGCTGTCATTTCCTGATCAATGAGTTTCATCACATACGGCATCTCAATCTTCGAAAAGGAGGCACGGCTCTTCTTGGTCGGTAGCTGCAGCGTCAGTGTCTCTGCTGTGAGTCCGGTATAGTTCAGCGGACCATCGCATGTTGGGCAGACAAACAGGGTCTCCGGTTCATTGAAAATCGGTATACGACCGCAGCCATTACAGATCCAAAAGGTCGCCGCATCGCCGCGCTTCATCATGGATTCCTGCAAGAAGGACGAGATACCATGCGCTGTTAAGGAGTCACGCTCCATTTCCCCGATTCGGAGACCGCCTTCATTTGCACGCCCCCCCGTGGGTTGGTGGGTCAAGATCTCCTTGCGACCCTGTCCACGCGAGTTCACCTTGTCCTCTGTCAAGTGCTTGAGGCGCATAAAGTATAATGGACACATGAAGATCTGTGTGCGGATCTGCTGACCAGTGACGCCCGAATACATGATGTTTTCTCCCGCACGTTCAGCCCCGAGCCCTTGCAACACATCGCCTACCTTCTTCACAATGTCCCCGCCATTGCAAAAGGTGGTTGCATTCATCCGCAGAACTACTTCCGCGGCAGCCCGCCCCGCCACCATCTCCACGAGCTGCGCCACCGTCATACGTGAGATAAGGCCACCCGGATTGACAATCACGTCGGGCACGAGACCCTCCGCCGTGCGCGGCATATCAATCGCCCGAACGAGTGCGCCGATCGTGCCCTTCTGTCCGTGTCTGCTAGAGAACTTGTCACCCAACACAGGATCGCGCATCTCAATAATGCGCACACGCACTAAGAGTCGCCCATTCTCCTGATGAATAACTGCCACTGAATCTACGCGGCCCTGCGTGTAGAGTTTTGGCATAACAGAATCATCCTTGATGTCATTGGTGCCGGGGATGACCTTGTAGCGGCCCACCAGCACGGTCGTCTCATTAATAATAGATCCTTCGCGAATAATCCCACGCTCATCCAAGAGTGAATAGTCAACCCCCGATCGCAATGCTGTCGTGCTCCAGGAAGGGATCGATGACGGATTACCAATATGGCTATGCACTTTGGAAATGGGATCTACCTCTTCGACCGCATCGTAGCTCCGAAAACTGAGCGACTTGAACATCCCGCGTTGAATCGAGTCCGAGTTTATAATCAGCCCATCGTCCTGATTGTAGCCTGTGATGGAGGCCGCTGCAATAATGCAGTTGAAGCCATAGGGCATCTCACCGCGCCCGATTACATCATAGAACAGCGTCGTGCAGAGAGGGGCCTCCCCATAACATAGCTGGTGGCTGTAGGTGTCAAACCGCGTGCCCAGATTCGTCACCATCGTGCCGATCCCCTGTTTGCTCTGCGAGCCAGAGAGCTGATTGCGGGGCGCCTGATTGTGGTTCGAAAAGGGAATCATGGAGCCCAGAAGACCCGTCAGTGTGCTCGGATGAAGCTCACAGTGCGTATGCTCTGGTTGAAGCGATTCGGAATCACCCCACCAACTCACATAGGCCTCATTCATCTCCATGGGATCGCAATACTCGATGAATCCGGCCACGGGGGCCAGGAGTGCATCATAGTCCGCAAACGTGGCCTCCGCAGTCTCTCCGAGAGGATCCAGGAATCGCACGGAGCGCAGAGCCGCCCCCTCCGCTGTTGCAGGAAAGGAGCCAAAGACAAGGGTGGACCAGGGTAGCGTCTTGAGCACAGGCAGGCGCTCTACAAAGGCAGCCCCCTCTCCGTTCAGATGCCACAGTGGCCGCACGGGCCGGCCTTCATCGAGGTAGATGCGCACCATGTTGTCGCTCGTGCTAAACGAAATGGATGCCGTGACAGAGAGGCAGGCGGTCCATTTCAGAAGCCGCAGGGTTCGGACAAGACCACGAGGATCGAGCGTAAAGCCAACTGTGCCGCCGTTCATCTGCACAGTTGCAGCCTTGGCACGGAGGGCGGCCGATGTGACCCCCACCATAATCACACCTCCTTTGGCCCGGAGCCATTCATACACGGGCCGCGTTGCAGCCGAGAGCGAGAACTGTGTCATGATCGACATGTTTTTCGTGAGACCAATATGTGAGCCTGTAGGGGTTTCCGATGTGCAGAAATAACCGATCTGACTCGTGTGCATCTTACGCGGCCCCGTGGACTTTTCGCCTGCCGGAAAATCGGATACCACGCGGCGCATATGGGAGGTTGCATCGAGATAGGAAATCCGTGCGAGTGGCTGCATGACACCTGACTTGGTATTGCGCTCATTGGTGCCCCACTTTCCGCGAAAGCCGCGAAGAATCGCCTTGTCAAGCGTAGCTGGCTGGAACAATGACATCAGGTTCTTGCCGGTAAACAGATCAAAGATCCGCTGCCCCGTGTATATAGCGGAGTTGGCACGGTAGACGCGGTCCGTTTGTAGGGTAAAGGCCGCTCGGAAATCCTTGAAGCAGCCGTTAAAGAGTTCCCGCACGAGGGTGCCAGTCGTCAAGAAGCGCTTGTTGCGCATATCATCGCGGCTCGTCTTGTCGCGTTTCCCTGCCGCTGCTGCAAGGGTCGCCCGCACCATTTCTGCCAGATACTGTGCGCGGGCCAGGGGCTCATCCGGCACGTGAGGCAACATGAGGTTCTGCACAATGTCGAATACGTGCGCCTCTGTAAATCCCTTTGTGAGGGACGAAATATATTTGATGGCCAAGAACCGATTAAGAATGGGATAGGCATCATAAATGGACGGAACCAACTCGTCTTCTTGCTCATTCGGCTCAGGATAGATCATGCGGACAATGTCGTGATCAGATTCAACGCCGATTGCACGAAATAGCACGAAGAGAGGCACCGTGCCACGGATCATTGGAATACCGACCCGAATCGAGCCATCCTTGATCACGGTGACCGCCACACGGCGCGTCTGTTTTGTCTCGGGGTGCAGGGATACCACGCTGGCATACGCTTTTTCGCCATTCAGATCATTTGCAAGTTTCTGTTCTACATAGAGAGAGTTAAAGGCCTGCTCTTCGCGTGTGATGAGAATCTTTTCCGATCCGCAGATGATAAAGTAGCCTCCATAGTCATTGCGGCATTCTCCCATTTCTTCAAGACGCACGGGATCGGCCACACCGGTGGGGCACAGACAGGATCGAAGGAGCACTGGCATTTTGAAGAGCGGAAAGCCACGAATAAGCGGCGCCACATCTGTCTTACGACTGTAGACACCTGGTGCAGTTTCCGTTGTAAAGGTCGCACGCACCAGAATATCCGCCTGAATCTGGGCAGAGTAGGTCAGATTGCGCAGCCGCGCTTCATTGGGGAGGAGTCGCCGCACCGTATGCCCCCCATCCAACGATAGCGTAGGCGGCACGATCTGCAGGCCGAGCTCTGCAGGAGTTGGCACATCGCCGCCGATAAAGATCTCTACCCGATAGGCATAGATACTCTCTGCTTTATTGAGTTCGCCTTTTAGAAAGACAATAGGGTTTGCAGTATGAATGATTGTCGGAATCTCATGGAGCATACATTGTTCGTAGCTGTCGATGTGATGCCGGGTAAGCGCAAACTCATTTTCTTGGAAATATTGTGAAAGGAGCTCGATGCCATGATCGCTCAACGAGGTTGCCATCCACTTACAGACTCCTGTGATTTTTGGTCTCTCTCCTACACCGAAGGGGGAGACCAAGAATCGTAACATGAAAAGAAATAGAGCGTTAGTAGCCCTTATAGACAGGGGCCAGTGTTGAATACTGATGGATCTGTGTTGTATCGTAGGGTGTTAGTGGAGTCTGTGAAGCGGACCATGTGTGGTGCACTGGATCAGGGTTCGGATTCATAATCGGAGCTCCCTGTGCAACACTCACCCCGGTTTCGATCACATTCCGAGGAACGGACCCCATTGCGTGACCATTCACCAGGGCATCCAACAGGGAGCCCCCACGCTGTTTCGTGTGGTTTTTGCGAGACAGACGATTGCTACCACCAGCCTGCCCCGGCGCTGCATACCCACCCGTCGTATTGCAGTGGCGACCCACGGGGCTTTCGAAGAAGCGTTCATTGTCTAGCGCGGAGAGTGCCACGCGTCCCATTTCACTAGGGAAGATTCCATAGGGAACTGCAGCAGTTCCCTGTCCGAGCTGATAGTCCAGAGGGGCCATTCCCCCCTTCTGACTGTGTTTCTTATTCTTACGAGTCTTCTTTGCAACAGGACTCGTGTAGATGGCGCGGTAATGTGTCACGAGTCCCTGAATCGCAGCGTCCGAGACAGGCCGCTGAAAATGGTGCGCCCATGAGCGACGGATACAGGCTGCAACTTCCTTATTTGCGGCCCCCTTCTGAATAAGTGCACGGATCTTCCCATCAATCATTTCAAAAGAGGAATGCAAGCCTTCTACGGACATGGAATCTCCCTTTGCAGTCCGTCCTGCCTTTCGCGTATGACGGATCATCCTCTGCTAGAATCGCGTGTTTTTATTTTATTCAGCCATGGGCGGGGGGGCTCCTTCAGGAGTAACTTCTGAAAACAGAGTATTACTTGCAACATTTGCAGCACGGCTTACACTAGAGGCTATACGTTCCGTTGCTCTACGGCCTGCATCCCGGACAGATGATGCAGCTTGCGCTGCAAGGCTCTGCAGGGTGCCGCCATTCCAGCTGAAGACATAGAATGCATAGGATAACAGAATAACCACCAACACCATGACATAGCTTGCATAGTTGCGAAGTGCCTCCTGCCAGGTGCTCAGGCGATAGTCAATCGAAAACTGTGTCCAGTGCCACCAGATTCCAATCGCCAGAGCGACAGCAGCAGCGGTCGCCAGTGCAACGATGGGCAACTTCGGGACAAACATGTAGGTCAGGAGTGCCGTGAGGGCTGCCAAAAATAACAGGAATGCAGTGAGCAAAGATTCCATGACTCTATATCTATGCAGTGATTCTATTACAACTTGGGAATCAAATCGACCTGGGTTAGAAATACCTTTCGGCAGCAGTAACGTGTAAGCCCCAGTTCCTCCATAATCTTCTTTTCAACTGTTTCGGGAATCGTTGTTCCATCAAAGTAAGTGCGCTTTGATTCTGCAGGCCCTAGGCGTCGCTTACGCTCTTCCTGATAGTAGAGCCACTTATCTCCCAAGAGTTTTCCACAGTTCATGCAACGGATAGGGACGATCATCTACTACCGGGATAGGTAGTTTCATGGACGGTCACTTTTTGAGTCTGTGATCTCTGCGGTTAGATTGGCCCCCGAAAAGCCCTGGACGGGCTAGAGATGTCATCTACCCTATTTTGTCGTGGCACGAACACCCAGGTGGGAGGGAAGCGACGTGCAGAAGATCAGGAGCGTGCAATCCTTGCGATTCGCACGGCGATCGATGAAGTCAAAGCGGGAACTGCGACAACTGCAGAACTGCGAGCAGCGACGGCGCGCATAGTGGCCCTGGAAGCAACCGTAGCAGCGCTCCAGAAGACGGTCGCTGCTGCTGCTGCTGCAACTGCAACTGCAACAGCAACTGCAACAGTGTCAACCGTGTCAACATCAACATCCGATACAACAACCACTTAGATAGATCGAATATACTCCTCCGTCAGTGTAACACCAAAGATTTGTGTCGCCACCCGTTGAATGGTTCTGACCCGAATTTTCTGCCGCTTTTGATCACGAACCCATCCAGAAACAGGGTCCCCCTCCCCATCCCCATCCCCATCCCCGTCCCCCTCCTTGTAGCTAGCAGGTCCTGGATGCCATACTAGTTCCCGTCCCGCCGCCCCTTTATCAATCCAGCCTTCAATAAGGAGCCGCCCTGCATGATGGCGATCATGACATTTTCCACAAAGACATACCAGATTCCCAGGTGTATGCAGTGACCCGCTAGGTCCTCCCCCCTTCTGGGGACGGATGTGATGCATTTCAAGAGTGGTTGCAGAGCCACAGACCTCACAGCGATCCATCACCGCATCCGATGAATAAGAGGATGGTCGCGGCACCTGCGCGCCGGCAAGCCCTTGCCGGATTGCAATCGCACGATCCAGATAGCCCGCCGGAAGAGCAAGGGCCCGGCACACCTCCAGTCCATACAGTGCCGATCCCGACCCGGGTGACAGAGTTCGATCGTATAACAGAGTATCGGACGCGGCATCATAGGTCACATTCAGATGAAATGGGCGAACAGAAGGGATTGCCGCAACCTCCGGCAACGCCGCCAGTTCATGGAGGTGCGTGGCAAAGATGAATTTTGTTTTTCGAGCGGCCAGCGTCTCTATTCCAGCCGCCACCAGCGCCGTAGCGGACAATGATTCTGTTCCTGAACAGAGTTCGTCGCCTAACACAAGTGATCGCGCATCGGCATGCCGCAGAATTTCGCGAAACTCTGTCATCTCCACTGCAAAGGAGGAAAGTCCGGCCCAGAGATTGTCATTGCCGAGGATCCGTGTAAAGATTGCCGTAAAGGGGCGGATACGACACCGGGTCGCGGGGACAGGGCAGCCGGTTTGTGCAAGTAGACAGCAGAGTCCCACGGCTTTCATGAGGGAGGATTTCCCACTGGCATTCATTCCATAAAGAAGCATCCCTGTGAGCCCCGATCCCCCCTCATGTAACGAGATCGTGTGCGCGATATAGGGGACTTTGACAAGTCGTTCCAGGATAGGGTGTCGGAGCCCTTCGACTTGGAGAGAGGAAGACCCCTCTGGTAGGAACTCTGGTCGCGTCCACCCCCACTCTGTCGCGATCCGGCTCAGATTCCATGCGACATCCAGCTCAGAGGTCCAGTCCGCCACCGATGCAAGAGAGGTCAAGAGGGGCCGCGTTGCAGCAGACCAGTGCGCGGGCCATTCAGCGGACCACCGCAACCACCACGCCCGCCCTCGTGCCGAAAGAGCATCCAGCGCCGCCGTAGTAAGCGACATGGAAGCCTTATAGGTCACAACGGTGGCGGTTCCTTCTCCCCCATCACGCAGAGCCGTGTAAACTGCGGAGATCCGCCGTTTGGTGCCGACTACACGAAATCCGCCTCCCTCTGCATCTTCGAGATAGAGGAGATCTTTCCCCTTGATTCCGGATAGAGACGACCATGAACCGCAAAGCGCCGCTGCCTCTGCACGGATGGCCGCTCCTTCGCTCCAGAGAGCCGGCCGTTCCTTGAATGGACAGAGCGCAACTGGGACAGTGACACCCTGCCGTGCGAGTTCTACGATTGCATCGAGATCCCAGAGGGCAAGGGACGACCTCAGCCACTCGATCAGAGGCGGTGTTGTAGCATCGGGATGCGCCATCATGAGCTGGATTGCCGCTTCATACGAGCGTAGCAAGCAGGAACAATCCGCAAGAGAGGCCGTGCCTAACTCAATACGGCGTCCAATACGAGACATATCATAGAGTGAGCGAAGTCCCCGATCTGTAACTGCATCATCTGCCTTGCTCTGAAGAGTCATTATGCGCGTCAGGCGTCCTTCGAGAATCCCAATGTCAGAGAGTGGCTGTAGAAGACGGGAGCGAAAGAGGCGCCGGCCCTGTATGGAGCGACACCCATCCAGAAGGGTGAGAAGAGACGGCCCGCCGGTCATAGAGACAAGTCCCAGCTGTTCAAGAGCTGCATTCCCTAGCCGAACTTCTCCATCGGGGATCCATGGGATCGGTAGTGAAAGCGAAGCAAGAGCAGAGGGCATATGATCCGCTGTAAACTGCATGATAGCTGCTAGGAGGCGTCTGGAGGCCGGCATACGTGAGAGCCACGCAAGGCGCCCTATAGGAGACCAAAAGCGTGCCAGCACAGATTCCTCTACTGCGACAGACGTAGGCGGGGCACAGCGAATCGTTGGATCATGACCGGGACCATGACCATGACCATGACCATGACCATGACCACGATCCTGAAGACTCTCAAGCAGAGTTGTAATAGCCGCATTGGGAATCCCATCTGTCCAGACCACTGTCTCCGAGGGAGGATGCATACAAAGGAACTGATGAAGACGATCGAGCGGTGACCCTTCCGTGAACCAGATACGACCGGTCGCGAGATCGATCGCAACGGCTGCCCAGAGAACTCCTTCGCGTCCCACTGTTTCAAGGAGAAGACCCACCAGGCGACGTTCTTGCGATCCGTCCAGATAGCAACCGGGACTCGCAATGTGATCCACCACACGATCCTCCACAGTTCCGGATGCAGATTTGCGCTGGGTTACGATGACGACTGTATATCCCGCAGTCACCAAGATTCGTTCATATTTAGGAAGGGCAGAGTCGGGACAGCCTCCAAAGAGCGTCTGTTCAACACCGCCATCAAGCGGGTGCACAGAGAGCGACAACTGGCAGAGCTCAGCAATCTCCCGAATATTGCAGCGCGAGGCGCCGGTGACCAGATTCTCCGTATCATAGATTTCGAAGAATCCGCCCACTTGATATAGAAGTGCTGTCTTGGGTCCGTAGGTGGCGGCATGCGTGGACCAGACCTCTTGATACTTTTGAAACATCGATCGTGCCATACTGTCACTACTGCACAGTAGCTTTAGACCAGTGCGCGTTAGGGGCGCAAACCCGCTTATGTAACATCCGCAACGATCTAACCCATCTCTATCCACGAACCCAGAGAACTGTATAGCAGCAACAGGTGCACACACAGGTCACCTCTGCTCCTGGCCGTGTCACTACAGAAGAAGCCGATGACTCGGTAAGGGTAGGATGATACTCATGCCCTTCCTCCTCTGTCATATCGGTGGACAACGAAAGCCCCATCTAGGGTAATGAGCTATAATGAAACCGCCGCAGGAACTAATGAACCATCCGAAGGGTCGCTCCTTCTCGGAAGGACATATCGATGTGATTCGGTTGCCACGGATCCCCTCCACACTGCAACTTCTCCTAGAGGATGTTGGGACTCCACCAACACCTGACCCGCCACTACAGATTGGATCGCCAGAACTGCACGGGGAATCCATCCTTTCCTTCCTCCATCGATGGACTCTGCGATTCTCTGTCCATCTATCCTTAGTGGCCCTCTTTGAAACGCTGTTTTTCTGGCAGTTTGTAAGCCGGACAGAAGATACAGCCCTTATCAAACTAGTCAACTCCTATAGCAATGGTCTCCTGGGTCGCTGCAACACCATGAATGAATCTCAGAAAATCATCTTCATGGATATTGTAACTCTCTTTGTGAACCAGACACAGGTGCAGAGTAAGGGTTCCTCTGCAGCGGTGTCAAGGGCCGCCTACAATGGATCACTTCTAATCACCAGTTGGGTCTATGTAGGGACGCTTATAGGTCTTTCGGCCACTCTGACTGGATCTGCCATCTATCGACGCCTGCCAATCCAGTGGCAACAGATGGTATTCGAGAATATAACACTGATCCTGATTCTGGGTCTCTATGAGTTCATGTTCTTTAGCACGGTGGTCTATCCATATGAATCGATCAGCATGCCAGAGTTGGATCGGATGTTACTGAATGAGATCGATGCGAACTGCAGTCCTTGACAGGACTATAATAAGGAACCGCGCATGGTTTGGTAGTCCTTTAGCATCTGCCGAAGAAGGCCAATGGGCACCTTGGCGACTGTTTCCTTCCGACTCAACTTGGCATCCAAACACGCCCGTCGCACCTGCTCATCTGTCAGTGCATCAATCCGCTGCATAGTCTGCCTCCGTTTCTTCTGTGTCTTGGCTGTATTATCGATAATAAGCCGGACACGCTTGGCAGTGTAAGTCTTGCGAACCAATGGCACCTTCTTTACCACACCCGGTGTAACCTTGGATGGAACTAGAAGAATCCGGGTTGGTTTCTTCTTGGGAGGAGCGATGACAACCGTTGGTGTGTGTTTGGCTGCTGTTGCTGTCGCTGTCGCTGTTGCTGCCGCTGTCGCTGTCGCTGTCGCTGTTGCTGCTGCTGTTGCTGCTGCTGTTGTTGCTGCTGCTGTCGCCTTTTCGACAATGGCGCCAGTGGATACATGATCGTGAGTATGATCTACAGCTGCAGTTAGGGATCCCCTTCTTGTTCTTCGCCGCCCTTTCCGTTTCCTAGAAGCACCATCACCACTTCCTTCATATGACATGTCCATCTGAATCTCCTTGATCTGAGGATCCATTAATGATTGCGGCGATTTTTATAAAGATAGTAACGCAAGTTCATTACCAAAGGTGACCCACGCCCCCTCCTCCGGCTAAAGAAATCATGACTGCACCAAGTGTAATGGATACCACCTATCGAACCCTGTTAGAGCGTTTTTACGCCCAACATGACAAGCGGCAAATGATTGCCCACCAGCTGACCTCCTTTAACCATTTCGGAAAAGTGGAAGTGCCTCAAACCATTCTGCGATCCTGTCCCGTGAAAGTAACTGGATCACCGGATCTTCCCCTCACGGGCACCACCCGCGCCGTGGCAGGCACCGCCGGCACAAACCTCCGCGTAACCATTGAAACGGTCGATGAGACACCAGCCCCTATGACGTCAACGAAACCCGGCGGCCCTCTTCTACAGGCGGCCAAGGCAGATCCCAATGGCCCGCCACCCCGTGAAGTAGAAGTCTGTGTCGAATTCGCCAATGTGCAAATCCGCAAACCGACCATTTTCGAAAACAACGGCGCCGTAACACCCATGTATCCCAATGATGCACGCCTGAGGAATATGACCTATGCAGCGCCAGTCTACACGGATATCATCGCCACCTACACGATGACTACAAGAACCAGAGACGGAGCACCTCCTGTGATCGAGGTCAAGCGCCGCACACTCCCCCATGTGCATGTCGGCAAGATTCCGGTGATGGTCGGTTCCGATTTATGTCTACTGAGCGATACGCCTGAAAAGTCCCCCCGTGAACTTGGAGAATGTCCCGAAGATGTGGGTGGCTATTTCATTATCCAGGGCGGGGAACGTGTCATCATCAGCCAGGAGCGCATGTCGGAGAACATGCCCTTTGTGTTTCGCAACAAGAAGATTCGCAATAAGGAAATCGAGGTCATCGATGTAAAGTCGATCGGCCCCGATAACGAAGGGGCACCCAAGTCCATGTCAGTGAAGATTGTGCAGCACCCGAAGAACGTATTCTTTCCAGAGCATATCGAACTGACGTGTCCCCGCATCAAGACAGGCGTTCCACTCTTTATCATGATGCGGGCGCTGGGCGTTGAGAGTGACAAGGATATTCTGGAACTCATCTGTGGTCCCTATTCGGAAGAGTCCGTCGGTTCCTATGCCATGATCTTGCAGGAATGCATTGAAGCGGCCTCCGATGTGCTAACAACAGAGAAGGCGCACGAGTGGCTAGCGGCCAATATGGGCAGCGGTGGTGGATCCCGTGAATCCTATTCAGCGAATACACTCCACCCCGGCCGCCCCCCCAAGGTCACCACCATCAAGGATATCCTAGCAGAGGAATGTCTGCCGCACATTGGCGGTTCCTCAATGCTTTTCGAAAAGGCAGCCTATATCGGCTATGTGACCAAACGCGTCCTGGATGTCTTTAGTGGAAAACGGACGCATGATGACCGTGATGCCTATCCAAACAAGAAGGTGGAGCTACCGGGTAACCTTATGGGTAATCTCTTCCGCTATCTCTTTGGCACCAAGGTCATCAAGGATATGAAGACGAGCCTCACCAAGGAGATTCACAATGGATTCTGGAAGAGCAGCGGCAAGATCGAAGATATCATTAATCCGAGCAACGTCTATAAGATCCTCAAATCCACGATTGTTACGATCGGCATGAAATCATCACTGGCCACGGGAAATTTCAATGGCGGCAAGATGGGAGACAAGAAGGGTCTCAGTCAAGTGCTAAATCGATTAAACTTTCTATCCGCCAGCAGCCACATGCGCCGTCTGAGCACGGCCATGGAAAAGACCGTCAAACTCCTGGAACCACGCAAGCTTCATGCCAGCCAGTTTGGTAACATCTGTCCCGCGGAAACACCGGAAGGGCACGCGGTTGGCGTTGTTAAGAATATGAGCAGCACGGCGTCGGTATCACTGCCCATGTCAGCCGAACCCGTGGTCGGCTTTCTCTACGATATTCTGAAGATGAAGAACTTGGGGGATGTCCCGCGTGCTGCCCTCTTTACTCTCCTTCGCGTCTTTATGAATGGATCCTGGATCGGTGTTCTGGATGTGACGGCCGCGGGGGCTGTGATTGCCATTGAGCAACTCCGTGCCGCCAAGCGATCGGGCCGTATTCATATTCAAACGGGCATTACGTTCCGCCCTGCCTTTCGCGAAGTTTGGATTAATACAGAAGGCGGCCGGCTTATGCGCCCACTACTAAATGGTGCAGCCATGCGGGAAGTAACGTCAGGAACGCTACCTGATCTATCCGCCTGTGAGACATGGAATGACGTGATTCAATGGAAGAGCAAGGGCGGCCACAGCCTGATCGAGTTCATCGATGCAACAGAGACGGAGAACTGTTATATTGCGATGACCCCTGAACACTTTGCAAAGGATTCTACCTATACGCACATGGAGATCCATCCGAGCACGATTCTGGGCACCATGGCCTCCAATATTCCATTTCCTGATCACAATCAGGCTCCGCGCAACTGTTACCAGTGTCTATCAGTGGACGAAACAGTTCGACTCGCGGATGGAACCGAACGACGCGTAGCCGATGTAACGATCGGCGATGAGGTGATGGTATTTAATCCCGATACGCTGGAAATGACCACATCGCCCGTATGTGTTCAATATGTCAGACCTACAACCAAGAAAATCTATACACTTACTATTTCAGGCGATCGCAAGCTAACTGCGACAACAGATCATCGCCTCATGACAAACAATGGCTGGAAGGAGGTGGGGCAGCTGAATCCGGCGGATGATTTGATTGCTGTCTCAACCGAACCAGAGTCACTGCCGCAAGAGGCAATCGCACCGACAATCATCATGGATCGCGAGACATTTCTGAAGCGTGCCGAGGAACATGGGATCCATGACGCTATGAGACTCGGGCATGCGAAGTTGCTTCAAACGCTAGGCATGCTCCCTCTCGTTGCAACGGATGTGCGGCTGCATATTCTGTCCCGTATTTGTGGGCTTGCATTTACCAACGGATCACTCACTGTATTTCACAAGACGAAGAAGGTAGGCGAAAAGACATATACCTATTCACTTCCACAGTTTCAAGCACACTTTGGCAGCCAGACCGCAGCAGAACGATTCGAGGAGGATATCCGACGACTGGGAGTTCAGCAGGTGGCGATTCGCGAATCAGTCCGGTTAGTGAATGGCCGCCGGCGTCACACGTGGGTTGTTCAACATAATGGCCCACTGCCCTCCCTACTCATAGCGCTTGGGGCTCAAATAGGAAAGAACACCGAAATGCAGCAGTCTCCAGTCCCTGTATGGATCAGAGGTGGATCAATGATTGTGAAGCGGGAGTTCTTAAGCGCCTTCAATGGTGGTGATGGCTGTAGAATGCGCGCCACTATCGTAGGACATGCTGTTACAATAACATGCAATCCCACATCACAACAAACTACCCCAGTTCTAGTGCCTTCTCTGCGCAGCTTCTTTGAGCAGATGGTTGCACTTTACAGTGAGTTTGGGATTGGATGCCAACTGTTACCGAATAAAGAACATAGTAGTGATCGCGTAGAAGTTCAATACACCTTCAATAGTTCCCGTAAAAATCTGTTAACTATTTGGAAACGAATCGGTTATAGGTATAATACTCATAAGCAACAAGAATCTGCTGTATTAGCGGAACTTATACGAGAAATGGGGGTAGAAACAGTTATTCACCCTGATAGTTACACGTCGTGGCGTAATCATGTATTTGCGCAGGGATCCGCGATATTTCTTCCTATTAAATCAATCGCTGAATCTGCAAACTGTATGATTTCTGATATAACCGTTGAATCAGACCATCACAGCTTTGTGACTACAAATGGAATCTTTTCTAGCAACTGCGCAATGGGCAAGCAGGCTATGGGCTACTCTGTATTGAACTTTAAAGAGCGCATGGACACCATGGCGAATCTCCTATGGTATTCCGCCATGCCTCTTGTGTCGCCCTACATGAGCCGCCATTACGGAGGGGAGACAATGACGGCGGGCTATAATGTAGTGGTTGCGATCATGACGTATGGCGGCTACAATCAGGAGGATTCCGTGATGATTAATCGTGCGGCGCTCGATCGCGGTCTCTTCCGATCCGAGTATTACCGAACGTATAAGGATGAGGAGAAGAAGAACCAGGCATCCGGCGAAGAAGAGCGCTTCTGTCGCCCCAACCCAGTCACTACGCGTCACATGAAGTTGGCCTCCTATGAAAAGTTGGGCCCGGATGGGATTGTGCCCGAGAATACGTATGTCGGCCAGGACGATGTGCTGATTGGCAAGGTAGCCCCCATTCGCCTGAGGGGCATCGATGGTGCGGCGATTGCAGGGATCAATCATGCCTCTCTGCAGGCCATGTCGTCGGTTGCCGCCGCCGCCGCTGTGGAGGCAGCCGGTGGCAAGCGGTTTCGGGATGTGAGCAAGCTGATGCGCACGAATGAGGCCGGCTATGTCGATCGTATCTACCGTGGCCGCAACGGAGAAGGCTACAGTTTCATCAAGATCCGCGTGCGGGAGGAGCGTGTGCCGGAGATTGGAGACAAGTTCTCGAGCCGGCACGGGCAGAAGGGCACGTGCGGGCTTATTCTCGAACCGTGGGATATGCCCCAGACGCGGGATGGGATTATTCCCGATATTATTATTAATCCGCATTGCTTTGTGGGGGAGACCCGTGTGGCGCTGCCGAATGGTCTTGCACGACGTATTGATTCCTTCTCAGAGGAGGGTCTGGAAAAGGTTCTGAGCTGGGATCCTGAGACACAGAGAGTCTATGAATCCTTCTCACTTGGGCGATCTGATCGCGGAGTGCAGCCAACTATTCGTCTTACCCTGGAAGATGGGCGGCAGATCCGCTGCACGCCTGATCATAAATTTATGATTCAGAGCCCTGATGGTCCTATTGGAAAAGAAGCAGGAACACTGACCTGGGAGGATCGTCTTATTATGGGGCCGCGAGGCACGGAGGATGTGCGTGACGAAAAGGAAGATGATTGGTCTCTTGAAATGGGGGAATACGACTTTGATATGAGAACATCACGTGAACGCGAGCGAGCACTAGCATTTGCTCGGATCCTAGGCTATCTGCATACGGATGGGACCCTTTCCTATGGTGCAGCACGCGGTGATTATACTGCTGTTCTATTTATGGGGTGCGTCCAGGATGCGAATACGATCATGCAGGATATCTTTCTAGTAACGGCTAAGACTCCTAAAATTATTGATAGTATTTCTGCTACAAATGGCTCAAAAACTTATACTATTTACCTCCCAAGGGAGTTCGCAAGGTCCCTTAGTAAAATAGATGGTATGACTGTAGGGCGGCGGACTACACAGGAAGCCTCCTATCCAAGTTTTCTATTTGATGAGGCTTGTCCATCATCTGTAATTCGTGAATTCCTTGCAGCATGCTTTGGTGGAGATGGCTGGTCCCCCTATCTAAGTGGCAATACCCTCACAAAATTTGGCTTTTCCCAATCCATCTGCAGTGAATTTGCGGATTCACTGGAAGAGCGCATGGAACAGTTCGTGGGCCTGATGGCGCGTATAGGGGTGCGCGCGAGTGTCACACGCTGCCGTGTCTGTCACATGAATACAGTTACCTATCAAAATAACCCACGCATTTCTGTGGAACTGCACGTCGAATCCAATGAGGAATTCCGATCAAAGATTGGCATTCGCCACTGTGTAGAGAAGCTCCTGCGCCTGGAAGCTGCCTGTGCCTACGAAGGCTACTGCGCTCAGGTGCGCAGACAGCATGATACTGCTATGGCCACTATGGATGAATCTATGCTTGCCTGCCGTTCATACCCTACAGCCTTGGCCGCTGTAAAGGCGAGTTATGATAAGGAGAAGCCACTGAATGAATATTATTCTCTTCTGACGTCAACCCTGATTGGCAATCGTCGCAAACCAGGCAGGTCTACTGAACTGCGCTCCTTTGACTACAAATATATGGAATCCGCCCCTGTATGGTTAGAACGAGCAGGTTGCGCGTCCTGGTTTTCAAAGACTGACTACATTGTGCCCCGAGATGCACGGGATATGCCTACGTTTTCTCTGGGAGTTCTTCGTTCTGAGAGTGTAGACCCGGCGCCTGTATATGATATCGGGGTGGCCCGGACTCATAAGTTTATATCGGAAGGGAGTGCAGTTTTCAACTGCATCCCTTCAAGAATGACAATTGCACAGCTAATGGAAACTTTACTAGGTCGTCTTGGATGTGAGATGGGCTTCTTGGGGGATGGGTCTCCGTTTAACACGAATATGACAGCGGCACGGCTATCGGATATTCTGCAGAACCAGTGCGGCTTGGAGCCTCATAGCAACGAGACGCTGTACTGTGGTTATACAGGGAAACAGATGCAGACTTCCATCTTTATGGGGCCGTGTTTCTACCAGCGTCTGAAGCATATGGTCAAGGACAAGATCCATTGCCTCACGCCGGATCATGATGTTCTGACACCTGACGGATGGAAGCCTATTCCAAGGCTCAGGGAGGCTGACACCATCGCCACCTTAGATCCGCGCACACAGGAAGTGCACTTTACCAAACCAACTGAACTCTTGCAGTTTGATCATGAAGACGAGATTATTGAAATTGAGACAGCCACTACGCGCCAAATTGTAACCGCCGATCACCGCCTGTGGACTCCTGATCATGGGTTTGTGATCGCATCTGCCGCGCAGCGGGGTAGTTTGCAGCAACTACAGGATGGTACAGTGGAGCCTATTCTTCTTATCCACCGGTATAGCAAAAACTTGTTCCGCAAAGTATACTGCGTGCGGGTGCCTACTGAGATTTTCCTAGTGCGCCACCGCAATGATCACAAGACAGCAGGCGTCTGGACAGGCAACAGCAGAGCAACAGGACCGCTGGTGATGCTAACCCGCCAACCGGCCGAGGGCCGCGCCCGTGACGGCGGCTTGCGGTTCGGCGAAATGGAGCGCGATGTCATTATAGCCCACGGTGCTTCTGCATTCCTGAAGGAGCGTATGATGGAGGCTTCCGATAACTTCCAAGTGCATGTCTGTAAGGGATGTGGGCTCATTGCGGTAGCCAATAAGGGGCGCGGCATCTGGAACTGCACGGGATGCGGTAATACAACTGATTTCAGCCAGGTGCGCATCCCCTATGCCTATAAGCTTTTCTTACAGGAGCTCGAGTCGATGAATGTTAGCAGTCGTCTCCTACCGGAAACCCGGCTGAGAGCACTGGCGGATGCGGCTACAAGATAATCATCTGTAATAAGTAGAACCATGAACCTGTTGGCGATCCTTGTTGAATTTCTAGGGACGTTCATTTTCCTGTCAGTGATTGTGGCAACCGGCAACTGGCTGGCGATTGGTGCGACTCTGGCGGGCCTCATTTTGCTGGGCGGGTCGATCAGCGGTGGCCACTTTAACCCGGCGGTGACGATCATGATGCTCTACAACAAGTCGATCGCCCTGGACAGTGCGACTGCCTATGTGGCGGCACAGGTGGTTGGCGGTCTCCTGGCCGCCACCGCCTACACCCAGCTCAAGAAGCCCTCGTAGTCGTAGTCGTAATCGTAGATATAAAGTTAGACGATACTCATCACTACAAGTTACCATGGAAAAGGCTGCACTATCACCTACGTTATTAATACTCCCCTATACGGCAGTATCAGTATCTATCATTGCTCGGCTTCTTTTCATGTATTTATTATACACAAAACACAGCACAAATATATATTCATTATCATTTTGCTATCTAAGTATCATTTCTTCCTCTCTGTGGATTCCCTATGGAATCATAGTCGATGATGTTCCGATTATAATCAGAAGTGGAGTAGAAATACTATTATTATCCACATCTGCAATCTATATAGTTCGGAATAGGTGTTATCGAAATCGAAAGAAAGACAAAAGTCCTATGGCCCCTACTGCGATTATAGCAACCGCAGTCTCTGTCATTGAAACTCTTCCGGTCAAACCGTTTCCGGTCAAACCGTTACCGGTCAAACCGTTTCCGGTCAAACCGTTTCCGGTCAAACCGTTATCACCCGAGAAGGATTCAGAGAAAGAAGGAGGAGTCGGTGGCTGCACCTGCGTGCAGAGTGCATATTTAGTCCCCGAGGCAGTTGCTGTGATCGCAGTAGGTGCAGTCGGAGGGCATCCTGCAGGGGGGGTTTTCATATAGGACCCATCCGCATTGTAACATTTTGGGGAAGCCCCAAACTCATCCTTCGTTACTGAAATACGATCCCCATCCCCATCATAGGCTTGCACCCAGCGTGTCTGGACCGGCATTCCATTCCCATCGTAGGTCACAGGATCCACTATATATGAGTTTTTAGATTTTGTAGCATATGCATTTCGTATAGACCCATACGAGTCGCCTACAGGACACTGCACTTGCTGACATACAGGATAACTAGAGGCAGTGACTGCATCAAAGAGAGGCCGTGGGTCGAGTGCATCCCGTGCATTCTCCAGAATCCCGGGCGCCATGCCCTTCAGTCCCGGTAGGCCAGCAGATGCCAGTGCATCTTTTACTTTATCGCCCAACAGATCTCCCCGTGTCACCCCGTCCATATATTCCGACATCGTTGCCCCATTGGAGCAGCGCATCTCCGTATTCAGGAAATAGCGAATCCCCGCTGGCTGGAGATCCTGGGTATCGAATAACGTGCGTCCGCCAAAGACCATCTCGTCGATATAGTAGTTCACGCCGCCCACGGCATCAAAAATAGCTTCAAAACTAGATTCCTGTCGCACACCGATTTCACCTGGCAACAGAATATTATCGGCCACTGAATAATCGGGTCCAAAATAGCCATAGTTGTCTAGCGACATCCCCTACTAGTAGTTCATTTTAAAAAACAAACCACCAAAAGTTGACAATCAAGGCTTAAAACGACCAAGGTCGTATGTCCGACCTCTGGCCCACCCTCCATCGGCCTTATGCCAAGAAAATGGAACTGGTTGCTTGTTATGAAGGGGTCGGTGCAACGTGCCCCACCTGTGAAGATGATGAGGAACTGGACATGGAGAGTGGCGCCGATGTTGTCTGCCGTCGATGTGGAACGATTGTGGATACGCCATTGGAGTGGTCCGCGGAATATCGTTCGTTTAGCACAGAGCAGGGAGAGGATCCCAGTCGCTGCGGGTTTCCGCTAAATCCCCTGATGCCTGAGAGCAGCCTTGGCACAATCATTATGAATCGCGGCTCTTCTGGCTCCAGTTCCAAGATCATGAACCGCCTCCGGCGCTATCATGGGTGGAATCAGATGCCCTATCGTGAACGGAAACTATGGGCTGTCTTTGATGGGCTTCAAATCCGTGCAAGCAATGCGGGAATCAATACAGCTGCGATTGAAGAGGCAAAGGAACTCTTTGCGCAACTCACAGCGTCAGAGAGCTGTAGAGGACAAGGGCAACGTGATGCAATGGTAGCGGCCTGCCTATGGGAATCTCTCAAGCGTCACGAAACTCCGCGCATGCCGAAGGATATTGCCGATATCTTTATGATACCGATTAAAAATATAACACGGGGGATTAAGAAATTTCAGCAAGTCTTGGCCCTGCGTATTTCATCTCAAAAGAGCGACACCTATGCAGGGATCAAGGAGACTCCCATCCTCCAGATGAAAGAAGTAGCGACTGAAGAGGAGATTACTACGCGTGCCCATATTCGCCGTGCCATCTGGCAAAAGACCGTGGCACGCACGACGACCTATGAAGATTTTATTATTCCTTTCTTGACAAATCTGAGTGCATGTCGCACATCTGTGTTGGAGACACTGGTGCGCCGCGTCTGTCAGCGCACAGAAGAGCATGGAATCGTTCCCGAAAATACACCACCGTCACTAACAGCAAGTGTCATTGCCTTCTGCTGTGCAACGCTTCACATTAGCATTGATATTGCAGATATTGCATCGGTCTGCGGGATTAGTGCTGTAACGATTCAAAAGTGCCTGAAACGTCTGCAACCTTGGAAAGAAAAGCTCCTGGAAGAGTAATGGGCGCCGCCGCAAGTGTTGCATTAAATGATCCATTTCCCCTTACTGAAAAGGGGCGGAAGGATCTGAATCTTCTCTCACATATTACAGCCCGCATTTTGTCGACTGCTGATATCTATTATATTTATAATCTGCGAAGTCCTGGCACGTGTGGAGAGTATTCAATCTTTCTAAAAGACAAGATTATGCAACAACTGCTCCCTTTTGCATCGGAGTTTAATAAGAAAGATATCAATCAGAAGGGCGAATCGAAGATTTATCTTTATCAAAATCCCCACAAAGTCTTTGATGATCAAGTGACACGAAAAAATATTTGTGCGGAGTTGGCGATATCGATCATGCGCCTTGTGTCTACGGTGGTGGCATGCCTGGCATCGATTCAATATAAGAATGTGATTGATCGACCGGCGATTGATTCGATTATGACCCCGTCAACAACTCGACAAACGGGGGGTGTTAGACAAACTGGAGGAGGGCGCGCCGATGTGCAAGCATGGTTTACTACCTATGGGTATAGTTCCGCTCCCGTTGCAGGATCGCCTGATATTAACTTGCTGAGCGCCAATCCGGCCTATCCGAATTTTGTATTAAAACCAGTGGGAACCATTGGTTCAGTAAGTAACTGGATTATCCAAGTGGAGCCCCTAGTATCACTCCCTATGTTCCCTACAGCCTCGGTGGGAGGGTTTCGTGTTCAGACGATTGATCCAATCTCTATTCCCGGTCTGGCACCAGGTGTAGACACAATCATGCCCATTCGTATTTATGATTTGACAGAGACAGTGCTGGTAGGTGCTCTGCATGGTAAAGCATTTAAACCGCTTGATGATCAAACGGATAACGTATGGAATGATTTTTTCCAAGTGCTGCATAATATATTCCAACGCGCGAAAGGGCATCCGGGCGATCTGCCTGAGAAACATCCGGCAAAGATTTTGCGTTCAGAAAGTATTTTTTCTAATGGCAGAACGAGCTCTGTTCCGATTCTCCAAGTGCTAACACCCTACTTGCGTCGCACAGTCCGCGAATTTAATCCGGCTATGATTGGTGCACCCTATGGTGCGTATCCTGTAGGAGCGGGTGGCTACCCAGGAGCGGGCGGCTACCCAGGAGCGGGCGGCTACCCAGGAGCGGGCGGCTACCCAGGAGCGGGTGGCTACCCAGGAGCGGG
>Ga0114962_10000910_pt1 | contig 25637 bp, 40 predicted proteins | sample C_130820_MF_Meta_FD_87017 | JGI IMG/M metagenome (GOLD analysis project Ga0114962, IMG submission 87017) | Freshwater microbial communities from Lake Croche, Canada to study carbon cycling - C_130820_MF_MetaG | ecosystem: Environmental > Aquatic > Freshwater > Lake | place: Lake Croche, Canada... | reverse complement strand
TCATTACTTGGTTGACTTGTAACAGCTTCTACAAAATCAGTATACCTATTTAAATCTATCATTTAATTAAATCCTTAAACATTTCTTTTCTGCCTGCTACACCAATTTGATTATCAAAGATTTCTCTTACTCGTTGTAGCATGGCACATGCTAACATTAGCATATCCTCATGGTTGTCGGTTAACTGTATACTCTTATCAACCGGTTCCATTAACTCTTGCATTCGTTCCTCTAAATTCATTAGAAGGCCTTTAATATAATCATATTCTCATTAAAGCGTCCATTAGGCGAAGTAGCCACCGCTTTAATGTCTTTAAAGTATTTACGTGCGGCCGGCTTACTTCCCATTATTTCTTTAAGTTGTTCACCGGGTTTACGTAATGTTTTAACTTCACTGGTATTATTATCAAATCCAAGAATCGTATTGCCTTTTACAGTAAATGATTTTGAATACTCGTCAGCAATATAGTGATGCAATTTACGTCTTGAAGTATCATAAACCCATGCCTCACTAGCACCATGCAACTTAGTTGGATGCACACTAATCAATTCAAGTTTATTTACCACATCTTTAAACTCTTTCAAGTACTTAAGTTTGCTAACAATCTTCTCAACAGGAATTGCTTTGCGTTTGCGAGGTGCTTTGCTTGCTTTCTTAATGCTGATATAACTATTCAGGTCACTTAATACCTGTTCAATAAATTTGATTGTATTACGTAGTTTGACTTTCCCCATAAAATTATAGGCTTCTACTAAATCAGGGTCATTGCTATCAACTACTTCACTAAATTCCTCAAACTTCTTTTTCCAGATTTCAACAATCAATGGAATATGTTGTGGCATAACATTAAATTTAGCAACAAGGTCAACTGTCTTTTGAGTTACTTTACCTTCTGTAATGAATTCATCAAAAATTGCCTCAAGTTCACCAGCTGCATCACGTGCTTTTTCACGCATAATTTCCTGCACATTGGGACGATTACTAACTGATTCTACTTCTTTTACAATAACTTCAGGCTTATGTACAAGTTTTGCTAATCGTCCAATCTCATTTTCAAGGGTCAATTCTTCATGTTCATTAAGTTCAAGTCCACGCATTGTCATACGTGCTAACCAACATAATGTCATTAAGAATTCTTTATCTTCTACTTTGCGTATTTTCTTAGCCTCGTCAGTACGATTATGACTTTCTAGGTATTGACATAATAATTCTTTAGCATCTTTTTTACCATAGAAACGATTGTACCATGTAAAACTTTGGGTAAGTGCTACTGTACGGCGATCTGAGTCAGGTTGCAGTGGGAAGAAGGGTTCGTCCCCCATATATTTTGTATCAGCATCACGTGGATTTAGTGCTTTTATAAAGTGGTCATCAGTCTTTTTGGGTTTGCGATTTACCATGAGTTCTCCTGTTAAAGATAGATATATTATATATGAAATCCTATTGATTGTCAAGTTTAGTACTTTCGTGTTCAGGTCCTACGATAAATAATTATATGCCACGACTATCTCTTTATCGCCCAAATAAGACCAACGACTATAGATTCTTTGACAGAACAATATCTGAAGAATTGACAGTGGGCGGCACAGATTTATATATTCACAAATACTTAGGACCAACTGACCAGGGACCTAGTATTGATTATACACAACCCCAATATGATGTATTAGATCCTACTAATATTCAGGATCTATTATTTTTAGAAAACCGTGATAGAACATATGATCCAAATGTATACCGATTACGCGGGCATTATAATGTACAGAACCTAGACTTTGATTTAAGTCAATTTGGTCTATTCTTAAATAACGATATTGTATTCATCGTAGTTCACTATAACGATATGATAGATATTGTTGGAAGAAAATTAATGGTAGGTGACGTACTTGAGTTACCACACTTACTAGATTACAACCCGCTTAAAGAAACTATCCCAACTGCATTAAAAAGATTTATGCAGATTACCGATGCAAACTATGCAAGTGAGGGTTTTAGTCAAACATGGTTTCCACACTTATGGCGTATCAAATGTGAACCGCTAGTTGATAGTGAAGAATTTAGTCAGATTCTAACTGAACCAATTAATCAGGATAATTATTTAGGAATATGGGATAAGACTAAACCATATCCTGCAGGATATGTTATCACATACGGTGATAAGAATTATATTTCTAAAATTGATGTACCTGCTGGAATCTATCCACCCAATGAAACATATTGGCAACTTGATACAAATCAAGACCTACGTGATATACTTGCAACATACAATAAAAACATTGCAATTAATAATGCGGCATTAAGAGAAGCAGAAAGAATTGTTCCTAAGTCAGGATACGATACTAGCAACTTATATATTGTTCCTACATACGGTGAGTTCTCAGAGAACGGTGTACCATCAGGTAAATATAATCAGCCTGCACCACCTATAAGTGTTGTTGCAACATTAAATAGTGCTCCGGCAACAACTGTAGAAATTGTTTCAAACACACAATATGTAAACGATAGTCCTGTATTGCGTATACCTTGGCAAACAGCGGCTTTTATTAGTACGATGACATTAGATGCAGGTATTACTCCTATTACTACTGGATCAACATTATACTTACAACTATTACAGTTGCCAGCAGAAACATTAAGTACTGGATCAGGGCGTGTATCTGGTGACATGGTATTAACAGTTGATAGTTTAGGTCCAATTACAGGACCTTATGGTACTGCTGATAATACATATGCTACGGCAGACCAAAATCCTGAAGCACCTAACTTTACTGGAACACAACCTTATGGTCCTGACACAATGGATTATCGTGCTGATTGTGATCCTAGATTCCAATATATTGCACGTAGTAGCCCAAGAAGTTTTGGATATACTGCAGGTTACTTAACTGGAACTGATTCTGCACCTAATGGATTCCCAACAGGAGCAGGTATATCATTCCCACAAAATCCACAAGTTGGAGATTACTTTTTACGAATTGATTATTTACCACAGTTACTATTCAGATGGAATGGTGCTGTTTGGGTTCGTATCTCAGAGAATGTTAGAACACAAACTGGATTTACATCAGGTGATAAGTCATTACTATCAGGCTTTATAAATAATGATAATGTAATTTACTCAAATGATTCCGGAACTGTTGTACCAGAAAAACAAGGATTGTCAACTATATTGACAATTACACCGGACGCAATTCCACCAGTAGTATAATTCGGAGAACACTTTGGCAGCATATTTTTATGACAATCAGATACGCAGATTTTTAATTCAATTTGCAAAAATTTTTAGTAATTGGGAAGTTACTAAAGGAAAAGATCCTGCAGGTAATCCTATATATCTTCGTGTGCCTATTATGTATGGAGACAGTAGCAGACAGGCTAGTACAATTATTGCTAATAATAGTTCAAGTAATTTACCTAGCGCACCTTTAATAACTTATTATATTAATGCTTTAGAATATAATCAAAAGTGGATGCAAGATCCTACATTTGTTGATAAGATAAATGTTCGTCAACGTGCTTATAATGCAGATACACAAAGTTATGAAACTACACAAGGTCAGGCATTTACAGTTGAACGTTTAATGCCCGTGCCCTATACGTTAAGAATTAGTGTAGACTTTTGGACTACAAATTATCAACAAAAATTAGAATTGATAGAACAACTTGGTACATTGTTTAATCCTGCATTAGAGATTCAAAGTACTGATAACTTTATTGATTGGACTAGTTTAAGTGCAGTATTTCAAGATGGATTAACATTTACTAGTCGTACTATACCTGTAGGTACAGGCAATCCTATTGATGTTATGACATGGAAATTCTATATGCCAATATGGATTAGTACAGCAAGTAAACTTAAGAAAATGGGTGTCATTGAAAAGATTATTGCAAGTATTCATAAAGGAACTGCTTTACAAGACATACAGAATGATGATTTGTTGTTAGGTACTCGTCAAAAGATAACACCATATGGATATAAATTATTATTGATAAGCAATACTTTACAATTATTACCAGCAGACCAAGATTTTTATCCATCAAATATTAATTTGAATTTACCACAACCACCTAACACTAGTTTATATTGGACTAGTTTATTAAATGTATATGGAACAATACGTCCCGGTATTAGTCAAATATGGTTGCAGAATCCTTTTATGGATACAGAAATTGTAGGCACTATTGTTCCTGATCCAATGGATGATAGATTATTAATATTCAACATTGATGCTGATACGTTGCCACAGAATACATTACTACCCGTTAATAGTGTTATCAATCCCCAATTAACAGGACCTAATGCAGGATTACCAGGACCTGTTCCCGGTAGACGTTATTTACTAGTTGAATCAATAGGATATGATGGTGATAGTACTGTATCATGGGGAGAGTTAGTCGCCAATGCAAATGACATTATTGAATATAATGTAACTGAAGGTGCTTGGGTAGTTAGTTTTGATAGTCATGCCGCAACAACTGTTGAGTATGTAACTAACTTAACAACAAGTATACAATATCGTTATACACCAGACAGAGTGTGGATGAAATCGTATGAAGGTTGGTATGACCAAGGTGATTATTCTATAGTTATCTAATACTATGATAAATCATAGTATGAATACAGCAGCAGGCGTCTTTTTTTATAGCAAAAGAACAGACCGCTTTCTTTACTTACTAAGAACCGATGATAAGAACCCTGTTACTTGGGGGATACCTGGTGGAAAAATAGAAAGTGAAGAAACATTAATGGAAGGTATTGAACGTGAATGCTTAGAAGAAATTGGATACTTCCCTAAAAAAGTAAAATTAATTCCAATACAAAAATTTGTTAATCATAATTTTACGTACCACACATTTTTTTGTATAGTAGATAAAGAGTTTACACCAACATTAAATGAAGAACATTGCGGATATGCATGGGTAGGAGATAATCATTATCCAAAACCATTACACCCTGGATTGTTTAGTACAATTAATATTGATGTTGTACAAGAAAAATTAAAAGCACTTACAAAAAAAGAGGCCTAAGCCTCTTTTTTATTTTAGTAGTGAGCCTAACATATTGTTGCCCATTGCTCCGAGAACTATTCCTGCTCCCATCATCATCCATCGCCATCTTTCAATAGCAGTGATTTTTTCTGACATCTCTTTATGAGCTTCGGCACTAGTGGCTGTCATCTCCTTGAACAATTTTAAATGTTCTTCGGAGTGCTTTTCTAGTGCGTCCCTCACTTCCTTAACGTCATCTTTAAGTTCATTAACTTTATCATCAATGTTCTTAACTTGAATTTGCAATACTGCAACATCAGTTTCAGTTGAAGGAGATGTCATTTTAATTACCTCTGCCATGATTTAATTAAGCGTTGTTAATAGTTACGATTGGGTTAGGTTGTCCTGGATATGTATTTGCTGCATATGCTGTACCGAATGTTGCAATAACATCTGGGTTCGCTTGAGAAGTTGTTTCTCCTGATGATTGAGCTAATATCGCAGTACCTGTTCCTGAACCACTTGCTGTAGCAATGAATGAAACACCTGTCATATTTGATGCTGCACCTACTGCTGTCCAAGTAGTTGTTCCTGAATAATATATTGTATATAGTGTACCGGCTGCTAATGAACCTGCTGCAATTTGCGTTGGGAACACTTCAGATTGATAATCATTAACACTTGAAACATATGATGTACCAGAGGCTGCGTTAGTAGACAAGATATTCATTGTGTTTGGTGTCAATGCTGTGTTAGCAACGTTCGCTGTATAGCATGGTGCAACAAAACCAGTTGTAACACCTTGTACTAGATACTTTGTCTTACCTTTTTGACGAACGATAAACCCTACTTCGTCATTTGCGTAAACATACGTTTGACCTACACCAGTAATAGTTGATGTTGCGTTTGTTGCCAATGTGATACTGTCTTGTAATGCGTTAGGTGTACCTGTTGCGGCAGTCATAACTTTTATTGCACCACCCAATGAATCAGAAACTGTAAAGGCTGATGTATTAGGATTAGTAGAAACAAAATAGTTAACACCTGCTACTAACGTACCTATGTTAGCACTGAATGATACTGGCTGGCCAACTGCCAATGTTTGTGCATTTCCTGTTGTGCGAATAAAATTTCCAGAAACAAGTGTGTTTGCAACTGCAACTGATACATAACCAAATGTAGCTGTAGCAAAGCCTAAGTTAGTTGTAGTGCCATCTGCATCAACTGCTTGAATTGCTGAACCAGTAGAAAGTGTGTTTGCAAAGTCTGTACCAGCACCATAAACTAATGCACTAGCGGAACTTGAGTAAATATTACCTGTACCAGCAATACCAATTGCAACACGCGGTAGAACTTGTGGACCATAGATTCCAGTATTTCCACCAACTACACCATATGTTGTACTGTTAGTGGCTGTATTTGAACCATCTGGATTGTTAAAACCAGAATCAACTATACCAACTGTTGCAGATACACTACCGCCGGTAGTATCAGCCAATTGAAATGGAGCACTTGTCAATATTTGTGGTGATGTATCTGAGGCTACAAAATTATTATCATCAATAATACTATAAACCCAATATATTGTACCGGCTACTAGATTACCTACACTAGATGCAACTGTGAATGTCATTCCTACAAGAATGTTCAAACCAGCCGGAGCAGCTGAAATATTTTGTGTTACTGTAATTGCATCAGTTGCGGCTGTTGTATCAGTAATTGTTAAGACTGCTTGAGCCTTTGCGATTTTTAGAGGACGTCCCATTTGTTTTTCCTTTGTAAATTTAGCGGGTTCTAGCCGCTACGCAGTGGGTAACTGCATAAACTCTCCGAATGAGAGTGTATAATGTATTTAGTTAAAACTGTAAAAATTAAGTTGTTGGGCCGCCAAGATTTGGTGTAGGAAATACACCAGTTGTTCCTGTATTTGCGTGAGGTGCACCAAGTTCGGTGATAGTGAAAGGTGCAGATGTAACACCTGTTACTTCTATAAATGATACAATATTTCCTTGACCTACAATAATACTATTATTAACTGTATCAGCAGGAATGATTGTACTATTAGCAGAAGCTACGGTGTAGGCAACACCATATGGATTATATCGTGCTGTAGCAGCACTAATTGCTACCGCTGAATTAGCAGTCAATGTAAGGCTTGTGTTGTTAGCTATTGATTTTACAATTCCTGCAGTAGTTCCTGTTGTGTTGCCAATCCATGCACCAACATTTAGTTGTGTCAAAAAGGTAGTACCAGAACCTGATACAGTTGCAGTATTAGTAGCAGCAGTAATTGTGCCTGTTAATGCTACATTTGGAAAACTAGTTGTATACTGAATAGGACTACTTGTAGTCGCTATTTGTACTTTATCTGTAGTAATGTTTGCTGATGCTGCAACTGATGACGTTGCTGTGTATGAAAATGATGCCATTTTTAAATTCCTATATTATATTTATTCTTAGAGTCTGCCGATTGCTATTTCAATGATACCTTCTAGACCATTAAAATTTTCTAACGATTTGCCAATGATTGTACCCATCTTTGGATCATGTGCTGTTCTTGCAAAACCATTACCACCTGATACCATCATATCACCCTTTGATACATTACCGAGAACTTTTACAGGTACACGACCTTGTAATGCTATTGGTGTTGTGAATTCCCCCGGACATGTTGAATTTAGAACATATGCAGGATCGGTAGATACTACACCTGCAACTTTTGTTGTCTCATTAGATGCTAGTGTAACTTCTTTTTCTCCTCCAAATTCTAAAACAGTGCCTGCCTCATAATCTGCATCAGACTCATAATATTCTGCTAAGTCAGCATAAGTTGCATTCCATCTTGAGCCTGCTGTTAATGTCCAATTGCCTGTAATAGTACCTGCAGTTACATTTGATCCTGTTGAAATATTATTTGACAAAACATTGCCGATTAAAGTTGTACCAGCTGATACATTACCTATCACACTTAACACGTTACTTGGTCCAGACAAACTTCCATTTGCATAAAAATTCCAAATATTAGCATTATTGGTTTTTATAAAAGCACCTGATGCATTAACACCCACATAGTTATTGCTTCCGTGATTTAAATTTGATCCTGCAGATCCACTTAGTTCTAATATAGTATCACTACTTGTACTGTACAGTTTAGAACTAACGGTCCAACTTATTGCGCCATTTGCACCTATAGATGCATTAGCCATAGTAAGATTTCTAGTTAAAACATTTGCAGTAGTGGTATTCCCGGCTATATTTAAATCTTTTTGAACACTCACACCACCTGCAACTTGTAATGCACCACCGGATGCAGTTCCTAAACCACCTGTGCTATTTGTAGTTCCGTTTATGTAAATGTTTCCGGAAGTAGTAATATCTACTACACCTATATTACCTATATTTGCATTACCTGTTGCGCTTAATGTATTTGCAAATACACCTGTTGTGTTTATATTACCTATATTTGCATTACCTGTTGCACTTAATGTATTTGCAAATACACCTGTTGTGTTTATATTTGCTGAATTTACATTACCTAAAATAGTTAATGCTCCAGAATCTGTTAGATTAAATAAGGTAGATGAATAACCACTATTAATAATCTGTAAGTTGCCTGTCGTGTCTAATCTAACAAATTTATTAGGGTTAGTCGCACCGCCAGTAGTATTAACCATTTGCATAATACCTGCATACCCAGCTCCACCATTTGCATTATTTGTTGTAATAATTAATGCACTTGTTGTAGCGTTACCACCATTAGTTAATCTAGCACCGGCAACATTTAAGTTTCCACCATTAATATTACCAGTTGCTGTTATCAATGCAGTGCCTATATTTCCAATATTAGCATTACCTGTTACTGATAGATTAATTAATGAACCTACACTTGTTACATTGGGTTGTGCGTTGGTTGTTAATGGGCCAGTTAATGCACCTGCAACCACAGTCCCTGAATTTGCAAATACGTTAGCTACTGTAAAGTTACCTGATAAATTTAAATTACTTCCTGATATTGTTAGATTAGCAGAGCCATCTATAAATCCACCGTTATTAAATTGTATTGATGTATTCGATCCTGCAGCATATGCTACTCCTGTATTAACAACTGCTGTAGTTGCTGTACCTGTATTTGATGTTGCTGTTAGATAAAAACCATTTGCACCTACAGTTAATCCTGTATCAGTATATAATGATAAGTTACCTGATGTTGGATAATCATTAGCAACCTTTACATAAAATGCATGACTATTAACAATTACATTTGCATTCGTTCCAGCAACACCTGTAATTGTAACCTGTGAACCGTTTGTATATGGGGTATTTGCATTAACATTCATTATGATAGGATCATCACTTGATAATGAATTTATATTTGCAACAACCGTAGTCTTTGGTGTCCAAGTTAGATTACCATAACCATCTGTCTGTAGTACGTAACCTATAGCACCGTCACTTATTTTAACGTTACCTACATTACCTAAATTTATTTGACCGCCTGCATTGCCACCTGCATTAACCCAAGCATTAGCAGTTGAATTGTATGCTAGTAGTTCTCCGTTCTGTTCACTAGTAATTGAAATATTACTGCCATTAGTTCCTGTAACCTGACTAAAACTCAGATTAGAATATGCAGTTAATACTTCAATGTTTTGCGGGGTAACATTTGAACCTGATCGTCCAATGAAAAGACGATTTTGGTCGTATGCCCAACCGAACTGTGCATTGTCTAATTGGGGTAAATCAACTAAGTTACCTGAACGTTGTTGGATTTTTGATATTTGAATGATTGGCATAAGTGTAAATTCTCACGGATTTACTCTTATTTATCATTGTAAGTTACAGGAACTTGGTATAGTATTCTTCTAATCGCTTGAACCACTTATCGGTCCAATCATCAAATTCAGCACCCTCTATGATGAATTCCTGATAGACATTATCAGCAGTACACATAAAAATCACACCCTTACGGATTTTTGTCCCATGTACTTCATTGTGTGCTGAAGCATATGCTGCCAATTGTATGAAATAATCATCAATCCATTCACGTTTCTTTAATTTGTTAGATTGTTTGTGATCCATGATTGCCTCACTTCCATTATGTATTCCACACAAATCTGTAGTTCCTGCATAGATTTTGGGATAGTATAATGGAACTTCTGTCCCCCAATATTCATCACATTTGCTTAATCCTTGATTGATAATACTTTGAGCCATAGTATGACTTTGTATTGAATATGGATTGCTACCTGGTTCACTTATTTGACCTGTCTTTACAAAGTCTTCCAAGAACTTGTGCATTCTTGTTCCTCGTCCAGCGGCTTCAGTTACGATTGCCTGTGCTTTTTGATGTCCAACACGCTTACGCCAATTTTCTAATGATTGTTTTTTTTCTTCGGTAGTTGTTGCAGTTAATATTGTAGTAACAGAGGGTAATTTCTCTCCGTCTGGTGTAGCATATCTGCGGCTACCATTTATCTCTACTCTGTTTATCGGAACGTAATTAAATTTATTGGGTATGTACATTTACTAATTATAAACTATTACATGTAGTTTTACAACTATATTGGTTAAACTCTAAAACTTTCTCCACAACCACAACGGTCACGTTCATTAGGATTAGTAAATTCAAAACCCTCATTTAATCCTTTACGCATATAATCTACAATCATATTCTTAAGATAGATATCATGTTTTCTATCTACTAATATAACAAAATCATTTTGTGCATAATTTATTACAGTTTCATCATATACATATGAATCAACAAATTCTAGGGTATAGGCTAATCCACTGCATCCTGTGGTTTTCACACCTATCTTTATTCCCAATCCTTTACCACGTTTTTTAATTGTTTGTTTTATTTTAGTTGATGCTATTTCAGTAAGTGTTATCATTTCATTGCATCTTTTGCCATTTGTGCCACAACATCTTGTTTTTTATTATCTGGCATTTGTTGGTAATCGTCTTGTCCCTTAAACACTACCTTTTGACCCTGAATGTTTTTAATATATTTCTTCATGGGAAATTGTTTGATTGCATCATAGAGGTCGGTTCTGTCAAGTACTATTCCACTATCCTGATAGTATTGTAGTAATTCGTCTAATGTCCAATCAGGCTTTTCTTTACCAGCATCAATATCACTTTTCAATTGGTTGGTTGCTGATACCAGACTTACTGCAAGTGGACTGGTATTTAACTCAAACAATCGCATGATTATCTTTTGGGACGACCTACTGAGGCTTCTGGGCCTTCAGGTTCTTCAATCTCGGCGTTTATATCTTCATCACCGCCATCTGGAAATGGTTGTTCAATATTGAGATCAACCATCTCATCACCATTTCCATCATCCATACTATCATCTAACCCTGCATTAGGTAATGCACCGATGCCAGCTTCTTGACCTGTTAATGCGTTAACAGCATCTTTCAATCCAACTTGTGATTCTTTTAATGTTGCACTTAATTCATCTAATTGTGCAGATACCTGCTCATTAAATGATTGACTCTCTAGTACACCTATTTCAGATTCAATGCTTGATACTAATGCAGGTAATTCCTTAACTTGCATTTGTCCAACATCTTCCAACATTTTTTGTACAGAATCAACTAAATCTTGGGCAGCCAATATAACTTGTGACTTATCAACCTCTTCGTTTTCAACAACGATACGTGGTCTATTTTGTCCCAATGTTGCAAATTGCTTTGACAATGCTTGCTCCATGAATATAAGTTTCAAATATGCCGGGCTTTGTTGGCTCTCATAAAAGTTTTGTGAGGATTTTGATTCACCGATCAATCCGCGCACTTTTTGTAGCATAGTTCTTACTTGTGAGTAAGACATTTTTTGAACATCAAACTGTAGGTTGTAATGCTCTTTTAATGCTTGTTGAGCATTTTCAAATGGTTTTTTCTCAAAATCTGTTAATTTCATAGTTGTTGTATCCCAAAACTGATATATATTATTTATCTTTTTTCATTTAATGTTTGGTTTTTAGGTCAAACTGTTTTTGTTGCCAAGAATATGAATCATTGATATATCTATTCAACTCTGCTGTCATATCACGTTTTTGCAATTTTTCCTCATTTAATTTAGCAAGATATATGAATTTGTCATTCATATCCTTAGATTTGTCAATTAATTTGGAATGAATTGAGATCCCTACATCAAGTCCGGACAATTTATTGTCCAAATTTATTATACGATTAGCTGAAGAATATAATCCTCGTTTGTCAAATACACACCAACATATTGCGGATTTCATACTGTAAAAAGAATTTACCATATCCCCGTTGAATAATTTTACTATTATATTATTTGAATCCTGCTTAATTACTGTATATCTTCCGAACACTTGATATGATCCATCATTCCCGGGAAGTATTGCTACGTTCTCAATATTTTGGAATTTAGATTTAGATAATACGTTATATAACTTACGTTCAAGTTCTGATTGACTAATCATTCTTGCCCACCTTAAAAAATATATTTCTCATTTCATCTGAAGAATCTAAAAATTTAGGTAATTTATCCCAAGATGTTTCACACTTAATCATGGGGATTTCATCACAATCTGAATATAGTGCACCTAATTCAGTTATACCATCATCAAATACACTAGGATGTTGTATGCTAAAATCAAATACCCAACAGTTATATTTTTCATCACCTTGTTGTTCTAATAGATATCCAAAGTCTTTAAACTCATCAAATCTTATTTCTATTTTTTTTGGTTCATCTAAAATTTCAGGTTGACTACGTAATGAAATTGCTTGTAGGATCGTATCAAAATTACATTGTGTATTTCTTTTATGTTGCCATACGGCGTCATCCTGTTCAATTTCAGGTCTATTTCTGTTTATTATACCTGTTTGAGTAACATCAAATAAGGTATAGCATGTAACTGTAAAACTCATCTAGTATTTAGAGGCAAAAAAAACCTGAGAATAAATCTCAGGTCTTTAATAGTCAAATAACCGATTAACTTGGATCGATTGGTGTTGAAGCTAGGCGGAAACCTGCGTTTGTACCATCTGCTGCTGTTGCACTAGATGCTGCACCTTCGCAAACTGCACCACTTAAACTGTAACCGTTTACTGTTCCTAAAGCACGAATTTGTGTTTGGATAACATAAGCCGATGTACCGTCTGAAACATTACCATATGCATTTAGTGGATATAATCCAACTGACATATTAGTAACGTTTGCAGTTGCTTGAACAGCATAAATCATAACTGTTGACAATTGCTCTAAAGATTGTAGAACTGCGCTGATAGCACCTGAAACACCTAATTGTGTTGTAGGAGCTGCACCTAAGTCAAAACTGAAGAAGTCCATTCCTGGACCGATAAAGTTTGTAGTTGCGCCTGTTGCTGCTGCTGTTGATGCGATTGGACCATTGAGTGTGTCCATTGCGAATACTGGTTGTGCGTCACCATGGGTACGTGTAAAACCTGCCATAATAATTTTCCTTTAAAAGTTTTTGAGCATATAGCTCTACTATTATTTATGCCTGGAACAAAAAAATCCAGGCTTTGGGCAATTAAATATTGGCTTTTTCTTCAGCATTTTGTAGTGCTGTAATCAGTTCAGTACGTTCATTTTTTCCAAGTGTACTCAATATCTTTCTAACTTTACCATATGCTTGTCTCATCGTTCCGGTACCCTGTACTTCTCCGGAATATGATGGACTTGATACTTCATAATCATCATCATTATCTACTTTATTCTGTCCGGTTGATACTGCTGATGCTGAAGATGCATACCAGGCTAAATCAGCCAATTGATTTAATGCGGCCGTTCCCTTATCCTTAGCATATGTTGCTTGAACTTGATTTGCTAATTCCTGAGCCTTTGTCATTATTTGCGGGTTTGATAAATCAACTCCCTGTAAATATGCTTTCCATGCATCTAATACAAAACTAGAGATGGTTGGACTTTGCTCATTTACGATGCTTTCAAAAATTATATTTAATTTATCAAATTTACTCTCACGTTGAATCTTTTTAAATATAGGAGCCCCTGACTGGTCAACACCGGTCATTCTTTCACCACTTCCAGCAGTATAATCTTTAAAACCACTTGGAGAACTTGTGGCACCTGAACCTGCTTTTAGCCTACCTTTTAGAGCCGCAGTTTGCTGTGGTGTCATTTTTGTAGGTTGTTGAGGTGTTGATTTTGTTTGATTGGGGTTAGTGCCTAATCCTGGTATTTGATAGGGCGTAGTAGGCATTGCAGTTCCGGTAGGAGTTTTCGTAGTAGAAACTTCTGGTTTAGTATCTATTGCACGAATAGCAGCCGCTTGTTTTTGTTTTCTAATTTCTTCTGGACTAGGACCAGTTGTAGTTGGTTGGGTTGGTTGGGTTGGTTGAGTTGGTTGCGTTGATTGAGTGGGCTGAGTTGATTGAGTGGGCTGAGTTGATTGAGTGGGCTGAACAGGTGCTGTCGCAGAAATCGCTCCTGATTTTACTGCATTGTCTAATCCAGCAGAAGCCTTTTGTATAAACTTATTAACAAATATATTCTTACCTAAAGTTTCTTTAGTAGTTAAATTTGCATCAGCATTTCCTGCTAGTTGATTTTGTTTACGTTGGAATGCCGCGGAGCCATAATTATTAACTCCGCGGACATCATTTGTGCCGAATTCATTCAGTTTCACGATTTTTCCTAATACTCTTGGAAAATCTCGCTTGGTCCTTACTCTTAATTGAACTTAGTAGTTTACGTTCTAAAATAGAGGCCTGTTCCTCACCATAATGCTTCTGCATTAGTTCAATAAGGTTTATTGCGCTGGTGATAATATTGTGGCCACGACTCTCAATAATGTGTTTAGCATCACGGTTTTGTCCAATTGCCTCAAGTTCCTCTAACAGACTGCGAGTTTGTCTTTGCATATGATTTTCCTAATAGTATTTATTCGGTATAAGTTATTTCTTCAAACTATTCAACAAAGACTTCAACTTTGACCCCTGAATATCAACTACTATCTTCTTGTTCTCAGGTTCTACTTCCTGATGAACCATGTCATTTACTGTAGAAATACTGCTATGTGTCTTAAATTTATTGATGATTTCATTAGGACTAGACGCCGGCTTGTATTTTGCTTGCTGGTCTGCATACCCTTCAGGATCATCATCTGTAATACGCATAGTTTCAATGTTATATTCTAAGTCAATCTTCATTCCAACCCCAGTTGAACTACGACTTTTCATACATTGAATTTGATACTTACCACGCTCACGCATACTGCGACTTGTAAAGATACCAAACACATTATCTGCTGTATTAATTTTACTGATACCACCGGCGATATGACTGTGGTCAAATTCAATCTCATCAACCGCTGAACGATTTAACTGACTTGCCGTGACCAATAATACACCCATCTCTTTTGCTAAGTTACGCAATTCTTCCGCAACATATTTGTCTTTAATAAACTGGTCATTGGGATTAACTTTGACTGATACCGGCATAACCAAATCTAAATAGTCAACCATTACAAAGTCAATTTTTATTCCTGTCTGTATCTGTACTTCTTTTAGATAAGCACGAATATCATTTACATTACTTTGTGCGGGTAAACCTTTAACACGATATTTACCTGACTTCTTGGCCATCATTTTAACTTTAAGGTCAGTTGTTTCAATATCTTTGCGAATTGATTTAGTTCCCATCTGAGTTAACATTGCATCGGTTCTTAGACTAGTTAATTCTTCACTAAGTTCTAATGAAATATATACACCACTCATACCTGTCTGTAACCAGTTCAATGCTAAGTTCATCATTACTAGTGATTTGCCTGAACCACTACCACCTGCAAAAATATTCAATTCTCCACGACTCATACCACCATATAAAATACGATCCATTTGTGGCCATCCAGTTGATACTTGTCCACCACTATTAAAATATTTACTGATGCGACCTTTAGGATCTGCAAAGTAATCTGTTCCCATATCTTTTTGTAGGCTGATTTGTACTGCATCTTTAATTAATTTTTCAACAGGACTAAAATCACCTTTCTCTAATAAATCTGCTGCCTTAAGAATTGCAGTTTCTAATGCTTGTCTTTTTGTAAATTCTTCAAATTTATCAAAGAACCATTCATGTTGTCTTTCATCTAATTCAGTTACTGGATCAATATCAATACCAGTTAATGCCTTAATTTGTAATGTGTCGGGTAGTGTTTTATATTTGTCTGTGTGTTCTTTAAATAGTTCTGCTACCGGACGTAGAGATTTATCAAAGTGTTCACTATTCATAATGTTCATAACACGAGTATATAACTCCGCGTCTGTTAACATCATTCTTAAAAATAATTTCTGTACTTCAGTTGTGTATTCTATTTGTTTAATTTCTGATTTGCTTACCAATTTGTTTTTTCCTTAATTCTATTTTGATTTTACTATTAGTAGCACTATATAATATACTTAGTAGGGTAGGTAGTTTGCCATATTTGACTACTGCATCATTTGTGTCTTTTACCTCGTCATCCCAATCGGGTAGACTTACTTGATACCCTAATTCTAAGGCTCTGTCGCATAATTCTAATCCCGTCTTATCTCTGTCAGGGACTACTATTATGGTTTTATTTAGTGTACTTAATAGTTGTGCTTGTTCGGTGCTAATGTCATCATGCATTACAGCTACACCATCTATGCTCAATGCATCAAATATACCTTCAGTTAATATACATACAGTCCATTCAGGCTTTTGCATATCAATATTAAACACATATCCTGGTTGTTGTTCGTTTAAATATTTTGGAGTTCTATCATCTAAAAATCTGCTAGTGTGACCTACGATTTTACCCTTGTATGTGTAGGGGATTATAACTCTATTGCCCATTCTGCCGGGCGATTGGGGTGTGATTAAGAAGGGATACTCATCACTACTTACTCCCCTTCGTTGCAGATAATCCAAGTATACTTTGTGCAAACTGTTATTTTTGTCAACCAATTCACCCAAAGGCAATTCGTGGTCTTTGAATTTAATTTTTATTTTTTTCTTTGGTTGATTAGTAAAATCTAATAAGTCTTTATGTTGTAGACTTTCTAAACTCCAGCGTTTGATTTCTAAATCATCAATACCACACCACAATAATAGTTGTCGTGTTTTTGGTGTGATAGTTCTACCCAATACAAAATTACAAGTATAACTACAATTGAAACAATGCAATGACCAATTGTTACCATCTATTTTAATGCCGCCACGCATTCTTCTATCTGCTTTATGTCCACGATGGCTGCAACAAATAGCATTGAAACTAGTCCAGCCGCTATGAGTTAATTTTTTCTTGCCAGGAATAATGGACAGGATATCAAACATTCAGTCAGTATAACACGATTGTGTTATACATTCAAGTAGATATGGATTATCTTGCCCAGAGATTTGTTACCACACCTGCATTACTTACGAATGTCATACGTATGTATGGATGATAACCGGTAACCGTGTAACCTTCTGTTGAGGTTGTATTTGCATAACTGAATATATTACTAGCCAAGTACCAATCACCATCAACGATAGTAGATCCTTCAATGAATACATTACCGTAGAATTCTCCAAATGATGCTTGCATTGTTACTACTGGGTTATTATTGGTAGTTACTACACTAGAACAATATACAGTTGAGTTTGGTGCTGGATTAACATAAGTATTTGGAATCCAATTTGTATTAGCAAATTGCTGTCCATCAGGAATAGTAACTCTCTCTGAAGGTACAAAACTAGGAAGTACTGAATTAACAATATTTAAGTCGCCACGTGCTCCTGCATTCTGGTCAACAAATACAGGGAAGTCAAATTCTGTTACAGGAATCTCAAGTGTATAATAGCATTTCTGTGCTTCAATATCTGCTAGTTCTGCAGGTCCTAAATATAAGGAAGCAATACCGGTTGCAGGAAGTTGTAATGTTAGAGCCTTTCTAATCAATTGCAAATTACCCTCATAATTTAGGATCCTGCATGTTATTTCTTTACCAGTAATGTCTACGGGTTTTTGTTCTTGATTTAAGAACTGAAATTGAAGTTGATTATCTACACCTTTATGTAGTGTTAAGGGTTTGGAATATTGAGGCATATAGCTCCTTGGAGAAAATCCTGTTAGTAAAATAACGATGTTACGTTGTGTATATACGAATACTTGAGTTGAATACATATATGTATTTATTCAAGACCATAAAAGTAAAATATATAGATTGGGTAGTATGAGATAAATATTCCATATATTAACAATAATGATTCAAAACGAATTTTTCAAAAAACTTAGCGAGAACCACCCCTTCATAACGATATGCTCTCATGCAAACCAAGATTATGTTGGAATAGTCCAAAATAGGGACGATATAGTTACCACTATATATGACTATGGATCTATCATCGATCCATTAATCAAAGACAAATTCTTAGAATTAGGGGATATTTGGTGGTGGGAAAGTAATAGACTTATCCCTATAAATCTATTCTTAAAAAATGAATGGTTTATGTTCAAGCCCTATTTACGAACTTTTAATAATAAAAGTTTGACTATTATTCACGGCCCTATATGTAGTATAGGGGAACTCAACAAACGTAGAATAAAACGTAGAAGTATTACACTTGTGAAGCGGATGATTTAAGTAAGTTCATATGAACTACTACTAGTTGTGCATAAGCAATTGCATGTGACTTTTTGAAACTATATCCGGAATCATCTTTATCCCATATAGTCTGTACAATATCAGACCATCTTTCACCAATCATATGTTTCTTAGTAGGTCTAATTAATGCTAAAAACATAGCCAATCTAGGAATACTATTAATAGGTTCAGGCATCTTTTGTATAGATTGAAAATGATTTCCTAAATGAATTAATTTCTCAACAAATTCTTTATTATTAAGTGTTGACCAATCAGGTTCTTGCATTAATTCAACTAAATGTGCTTCATCACGTACTTGACTATACACATGCACATTCAATAAATCTAATTTAAAGTACCCTCTATTCTCTGCCTCAGCATAATCTATTGCTGCCATATCATTTATTGAATCATATGGGATTTTAGTGATATGCACACCTGTTGCATGTTTACGCATAGGATTTACTTTACGCATTGCCGCAGTAGTATGAGGGATATATTTTAATATCTCATCACGATTACCATAATCAATATCAACATCTGACTGAATTTTCATCTTGCTATTACCAATCCCGCTTTCATTAATTTCATATATGCTTGCTGTACAACAATAGCCTGTCGTTCGGCATCTTCTACTGCTTTATGACTAGTTACATGTCCATCTGATTTAAGTTTAACATTACATATATCATAGATAGTTCTAGTATCTCTTATACTCCAGAAGTTCCATGGTGGCAATTGTTTGAAATTTCTCCATGCACTTTCCATTACAACAATATCAAAACTAGCCCCGTTACTCCATACATGACCGTTATTGTACTTCCAACACCACTTATATAACATATCCATGCATTCTTTAAATGATACTCTATCTCTGTCACCCAATGCTTCTTCTTGTGCGGCGGCTGATTGCTCACCCCACCAACGTAATGTGTCATCATTAATAGTACGCTTGTATAACTCAGATTGGTCTTCAATGGTAGGACGCAATTCTAATTTTTCAATAATGCCTTGGCCTTTAGGGTCGAACAATACTGCCCCGATTGTAAGTATCACACAATCAGGTCCTGTATCTAAACTCTCAATATCAATCATTATATCTGCCATATTATACTTTCCACAACTCGTACATAGTTCTAAATTTGTCGTCCCATACGACTATTGTAACATTTCCTGAGGTTAAAAGAAAGTCCCAACCGATACCTCTCTCCCCGAAATTACTTCTGCACCATTTTATAATGACACTTGGATCTTCTTTTTTACCTTTACAATCATATACATACTGAGTTTTGTTGCCACGGCTCATATATGTGTGGTCAACTACCCGATAGTCAATTTCATTTTCATTAACTAGAATTGGTTTAAAAGTACCTTTATTATTAGATATTGCCATACATATTATTCGTTTAATATCATCCACATAAATTGTTTCTCAAGCCAATCAAAAAAGTCAGATGCATATTTTTCGGCAGTGAACACTACACCAATAATCTCGTATTGTTCTTCCAAATAAAAACTATAAGTTTTTTCTGTATCTCGTTCATATACGTATGAGTCTATCCATAATATATCTGAATTATCAGCATATAATTTTAATAAGATTCCTGCTTCATCACATTTTATTGTATCAAAAACAATATCCATTAATCTGTTATTTTTAATTGAAAATACTTGTTGAGGCCAATGTGGCCAACTGACACACCAATAGTTATCTTCTATAAAATGTTTTACAAATGGTGAACTCATGTAAATTTCAATATAAACATTATATATAACTTTTCATCTATGATTTCATACTTGTCTGTGATATTGCCATTTAATAAGGATAGTTTAAGTCCATAAGTCTTTTCTAACCATTCTTCAAAATCCCATGCATCAAATTGTCCATTCAGGTCATTTAATGATTGCATATATTCTTTACGTGCAAGTTTTAGTGCTTGCCAATAATCCATACGATTTTTACGGAATTCAATTTCCGGATCATCATCGTCATAATCTTGAAAGTCTTTGGAAATTACGCTCATTTATAAGTAAGTCAAACTAAACCATGTTGCTAATTCTTCTTTATAAAATCTAAACAACGTATATCTATTATACAGCATTCCATAATTACCTACATCATATTCGGGTTTATGATATTCCCAATCAAAGTCTATACCCATAACATATCCTTTTTGTCTTAGTTCTGTAACTACTTCCATAGCCTGCCAAGGCATCCAATCGTCAGCTTTAATTTCTTTCATTGCGGAAATAATATAGTGAACCAAGTAGAAAGTTTATCATCTTCAAAAGTTAATGTCCAATATTGATTTACCATACCTGGTTCCCAAACGGTCTTGGCTACCCATCCCTGTCCACCTATACTGTTATGAATATAGTGTAATCTAGGACCTACATTCTTAATTAGCCATTGTTCTTCTAGTGGTGCTAATCTATTTTTAAGTTTTATGGTAATCATTTATCCCCATCTCAACATAAACCAACTATAATCTTTTTCAAATCTAAATTTTACATGTATAGAATCTTCTTGTAAAATCCAACGTGCATGTCTCTCACATTTATCAATATTATCATATAACCACTGAAGCATTTCCTGATATTTTTCTTCAAATTTAGTTGCAGAATGATATCCATCAAAATTAGCGTTATTAATTACAACTTCATGCCATCCGTGATTTGTTCCTTCCCAACCCTTAGACCAATTATAATTTTGATATCTCATTGCCAGCGTAATAGAAACATGGTCAAGTCTTCATCATTGCATAGCATAACTTCACTATGTTCAATATTATCTATCCAACGATTGTTATTAGTTTCTTCAATATATCCTGACTTACCGTATGTATCATTACACCATTGTTTTATTTCATTACTGTCAATTTCTCCGTGGCCCTTCCAAGATATAGTGTGAATGTTTTTTTCACTACCATAATATTTTTCTGTTCTAAAAATAAAACTACTCATTCCCACCTCAACATGAACCATTCACAATCTTGTTGATCCTTAAATAAAAACTTACTATTATTAGCATACCATCGTTGGTTAGGTGTCCATATACCTGGGCCTTTTTCGTATGAACATGTACCGAATGTATCAGTTATCCATTTCATCATTTCTTGCCACTCACCGCCAGAAACTATAGGTGATACTTGATGGTACTCTATATCATATAAATGTCCTATGCCATCATACTTTACTTGACGAATTGATGACCACCCGCCGTTTGCTCCATATAATCTATTAGTCATTTGTCTTTTCTTTATCATATTATTAGATCCATCTCCACAAGAACCAATTATAATCCTTTTCGTTTTTAAAGTAATATGTTACTCCACGGAAGTTTCCAATAATAAAAATACGATTACGAATATCTTCTTGCATGTTTGAAAAAATCCATTTCTCTATATCTTTGGCTTTTTCTTCATCAACGTTTGATAATATGTCATCCGAAAATTCACATGGAACATAAACTTGAAATGGCCAAGTTGTTTTATTTATTTTTCTTTTCAATTATTGCCACCTTAATAAAAACAATGTGGCTGACTTAGAATCTTTTAATTTCACACTTCCCTGCACCGGTACACCGTAAACTCTCATAACCCATGTTTCTAAATCTTTACTACGCCATTCTATAAATCTAGAAATAGTACTACTATTATATTTTGCACCACTGTCGTGATAATTTGGTTGCACATACTTTATAAGCCAATCTAAAACTTCATTGCGATATTTGGGATCAAATTTACAGTCTATCACGACCACCCCAAACTAAACCACAATGCATCTTTTTCTTCTGCAAAACAAAATCTATAATGACTTTGCCAATCGTTATCTTTATTTGCCGGACCAGCCCAAAACATTGACCATATACCATCACGGTTATCAAGTATATCCCAGCGTTCACCTAAATGTTCTGTACACCATTTTTTAGCTTCACGATGTTTAGATTTATGAATAAAAACTTCATTTGTTAATCTTTTCAATGCGCGGCGTTTTACTATTTCACTGGTCATAACCACCTCAATATAAACCATTCAGCATCTTGTCTATACTTGAACAAATAATCACTACCTAGCCGCTGCCAATTATTTTTGCAATTCCTATTCAACCATAGAATAATATCAACCGCTTGGTTATTGTTTTTGAAGTAAAATTGTACCGGTGTCCAACCATCTTCAATTAAAATGGTTGACATGATTCCTTCATCTATATTTTGTTGCATTTCTTTTGAAATAGTGGATATTAGTTCATCTTCTAAATTCATAACCATCTTAAACTGAAATGAATTGCATCACGTTCATCTACAAATAAAAAATCCATATAATCTGCTGTAGGATGTGTTTCATATCTTGAGCCAGGTAAGCCAAATTGTTCTATAGCCCAAGCACAGGTTTCATTCCAACTAGTGATAGAATCTCCTTCACGCCAGGGTATACGTACTTTAGTAGCCTGCTGATTTGAGGGTGTCTTTGATTTGATGCTTGATATTTGGTTCACGCTGAAATTTTAATGCCCATTGTTCTGGATTAATATAATCTATAATCATTTTAACACCTTCTGGATTCATAGTGTCTAAAAATTGGGTACCACTATCACTACAATATAACATCCATGGACTAATCTTTCCATTAGTTATAGCAAGATAAATCTTGTTTGGATTTCCATATCTGAAATAGTCTTTAATCTGAATGTTTTCTTTTTCAACCTGTATAGCAATATATTCAACACTTCTAGCAATAGCATCAAATGCATTCTCTATTCGTATATACTCAATAAGATATTTGTTATATGTACTGTCTAAACACCATGAATCAATCTTTACTTGATTCTCAAGTAACCAATCAATATAGCGGTTAATATTCAATGCATTAATATCAACACAATAACTTCCAAATCTAGCGAAGGCGGCATAATAGGCACTACGAATAAATTCTTCATAGGTCTTTAATTTTTTACTTGCTGAATTCTTTTTGTAAAAATGAACAAATGATTGAAATGCAATACGACTACTTTGCCTATCTTTTGCTAACCAACGATTCTTGTATTCACATATATGTTTGAGCACTGTGGATTCACGTGCAAATTCACGTTTACAAAATTCACATCCATACTTAACAGGTGTATCAATTGCCTCGGTCTTGCTCATATTGCTTAATATCTTTTTCAGTAATAACTTGACTTAGCATTTCAATGTCTGCTAATTTCATTGAAGGAAATACTTCAGCCAAATAACATTTCTTTTTATGGTCCTCAACAAATGCTTCTGATACTGAATCAACATCATCTACACTTGCTTTTGGATAAATCTTTTTATAGTATTCTTTAATGTCTTTTAATTTCGCAGGTGTTTCTAACTTTGCAACTTTTGACCCAATACTAGGAATCCATTGATGAAATTGCTTCCCCATACCAGGACTAGCCGCGCATAACATTTGCCATTGTAATTTAGGATGTTTGCTAATATATTCATTAAACAAATACTTATTTGCACTATAATCAGTATTCATTAGATAATATGATTGCAAACCTGCATTGGCTTTGATTGCACTCATCCACTGAATAATTATGAATGGTGAAAACTTCTTTCGTTGTGATTCACTTAACTTATCGTAATAATCATAATCTTTTCTATCCAACGCGGCTAGAACATCAAATATGTTTAAGTCTTGATCCTCTAGTTTTTCATCTATAGGAACTGCTGGTTTTTTTGTTGCCATTAAAATGCCTGATTATAATCTACTATCTCACAATTACGACTAATCTCTTTTACGAAATATACACACTTAGGTTTTACTTCATCCTCAAGTGGTACACATAAGAATTGACCATTCTTTAATCTAGGTGCATACCAAGTTACATCATGGTATATGTCTATTATCTCAATAGGTAAGAATGATGGACTAAATGAAGTAAGTGGATTAAATTCAAACGCATTAAATCCTCTATCATTAATACTAGTTAATGGTAATGTTTCTAAGTCTCCGTGTTCACTTTCACCTATTAATATCTGCCAATCAACTGGCATTTTAATTGTATTTTTACCTATCTTTAATACCAATGCAGGGCTATTAAATGATTCTAAAAATATTAACGGAATATAATGATAATCTACGTTTAGTGGATTACTATTATCTAGTATCGCAAAACGCATGTCATCTATTTCATCCGGTAATGTTTCCAAATTGTAATATTGATTGTCTAATGTTAATATCCTCACGGGAATGTTCTTTCTAAGTTAGTTGTAGTATACATTGTTATTTTATTCATGTCAATCTTTATGTTTATCTATATTCCAATTTCTCTATTGAAAAGGGATAATTGGCTTCTTTATAAAAAGCCTTTCGTTGTGTTAAATGACGTTTGGCAAATCTACAGGAACTTGTAATGTCCCAAATTTGTACATGGTCCTTATCTTCTGCTTTCCTAATCCCTCTACCAATAGATTGAATTACCCGAACAAAACTCTTACCGGGTTCAATTAGTACAAGATTAAAAATACGAGGAATATTAATTCCAACTGCGGCTACTCCATAGGTTGCTACAATGATTTTATCTGTTGATGTAGCGACCTCATCATATTCTTCTTTTCTTTCTGTGAGTTTTGTTCCTCCACTTACAAATACTGCACCGGGTATTCTATTAATAAGTTCTTTTCCAGCATTTACTCTATCAACTAAAACCAATGTATTTCCTGTTTGATTAATTTTAATTATCAGTTCGCTAATAGAATCTAATCTATTCTCATCTTCAAGCAAATGTTTTAATTCACTTTGGTAATTAGTGAACTCAACTTCATCTTTTAATTGAACAATATTCACATGACATTGTGCTAATACACCTTTGTCCTGTAATTCTTTTGCACTTAATTTTCCAATAACATGTCCTAAACTTACATATATAGATTGGGCTTCATATATTGCTTTGGGAATAGTTCCTGTAAGTCCCCAACGAATTGGAACATGTGCAAATGTTCCAGTTAGTAATGTTTTAAGTGCATCGGCTTTAGCCATATGTACTTCATCAACAATCAC
>Ga0114962_10000909_pt1 | contig 25651 bp, 23 predicted proteins | sample C_130820_MF_Meta_FD_87017 | JGI IMG/M metagenome (GOLD analysis project Ga0114962, IMG submission 87017) | Freshwater microbial communities from Lake Croche, Canada to study carbon cycling - C_130820_MF_MetaG | ecosystem: Environmental > Aquatic > Freshwater > Lake | place: Lake Croche, Canada... | reverse complement strand
TATTTAGTAACTTCACCGCATAGAACATACAAGGCTATAATTAAGGTGAAAATTTACACGAATTTTGATGAAATAGGTACGATACCCAATCCAGTGTTGACTATTGGAACATTTGATGGTGTACATGTTGGTCACCAAAAAATCATAGAGCAACTCAATAAACGTGCAGTAGAAGTTGGAGGGGAGTCTGTTTTATTTACCTTTTTTCCACATCCTCGAATGGTTATAGAACCTGCTAATCACGGGATTAAATTGATTCAAACACAAGAAGAAAAAATTGAAAAGTTGGCGCGTTTAGGATTAAAACATTTGATTGTTTTTCCATTTACAAGCGATTTTTCAGAGCTTACAGCAGAAGAATTTGTATCGCAATTTTTAGTTGCAAAATTACACGTACATACTATTGTAGTTGGATATGATCATCAGTTTGGAAAAAATAGAGAGGGTAATTTAGCCTTTTTAAAATCGCGTGCATCGTATTATAATTTTGAAGTCAAAGAAATTTCAGCACAAGAAATAAACGATGTAAATATAAGTTCTTCTAAAATCCGTATAGCTTTAGCGAAAGGAGATATAACAACTACGAATCATTATTTAAATGAATCCTTTCAAATAAACGGTACAGTAATTCACGGAAATAAATTAGGAAGAACAATTGGTTTTCCTACTGCAAATCTTCAAATAGATGATCCATTGAAACTGATTCCTTTCAATGGTGTTTATGGTGTGGAGGTACAACTTTTAAATGGTCAGATTCACATTGGGATGATGAATATAGGTGTTCGTCCAACTATTGATAACTCCAACACGAATCACATAGAGGTACATTTATTTGATTTTTCGGATGAAATTTATAATCAAAAAATTCGTGTATCTTTGGTAGTACGTGTTCGCGATGAACAAAAGTTTATCCATGTGGATGCATTAAAAAATCAACTTGCGCAGGATGAAATATTTGTTCGCACTTTTTTTTCTAACTAATACACTTTACTCCTTTGCAGATAAAGAAGTAGATACCATTCATTACGTTACTATAGAACAGGCATATACAATGGAAATTGAAGCGGTAACAGCTATTGATTTATCGAAACGAAAATTAACTGCATTACCCAAAGAATTGATGCAGTATAAATATTTGCGTCATTTGAATTTAAGTAAAAACAAATTAACCGATATTCCTGAATTTTTATCCAGTTTTGAATATTTAATCGATTTGAATTTATCTAAAAATAATTTGACTGTTTTTCCTTCGGAGATATGTAAAATGAAGTCATTACAACAATTAGGAATAAGTCAGAATCCTTTTACGCATATATCGGAATGCATCATTAATTTAGATAATTTGAAATTCATTGATTTATTTGAAACCCCAGTTGAAACATTTCCCAATGCATTTTTAGCAATGAAAAATTTGCAGCATATTGATATGCAAGGGATTGTTTATGGACCAATCTACCAACAAAAATGGTTAAGAGGACTCCATTGGGTAAAAATAGAGTTTGATGCTCCTTGTGATTGTATGGAGAAATAGTGTTAAATTTAATGTATAGTTTAAAATATAATTGATAGCGTATGGTAATTAATTTAAAAAAATCGATTCTTGCATTTGGTATTATTGGTTTATTATTATTTTTCTCTTCTTGTGGAAAGAGAGATTCAGATGCTTCGGAAGTAGCTACAATTGCTTCGGATGATAATGCAGCGGATAATTCATTTGCAGACTTAAAAGATGCTGGAGATCAAGCAGGTATCACAAATACCACAAAAGGATATGAAAAATCGAAAGATTCATGTGTAAAAGTGAGTGTATTATTGACGGATTCAATCGCTAATAAAATAAAATTAGTAGTTGATTTTGGATCTACAGATTGTGTTTGTAAAGATAGTAGAACACGTCGTGGGAAAATTAATATAGAATATTCTGGCCCAATAGGTGCATTAGGAAGTAAAGTAGTTTATACACCGGACCAATATTTTGTAAATAATTATGGTGTAAGTGGTGTAAAAACGATTTCAATCATTGAAAAATTGACCTACTCCATAAAAGTTGAAAACGGTAAAATCACCAAACCAGATGGCGGAGTTATAACATGGACATCAGACCGCGTGCGTAAAATGGTTGCAGGAGATAATACGCCATTGTTTTTATTAGATGACGCTTACGAAATTGAGGGAACATCTAGCGGAACCAATTCTTCTGGTAAGTCCTATTCTTTTGCTACACAAACACCTTTATTGAAATCGATAGGTTGTCAGTGGATAAAATCTGGGAAGTTATCGATTAAACGGGAAGGAAAAAAAGATGCAGTGATAGATTATGGTACCGGTACTTGTGATGATAAAGCAACATTAAACGTTGGTACTTGGACAAAAGAAATCACCGCTAAAAAGTGGTAACGTATTTTTTAGAAACAACAAAGGGGATGCATATGTATCCCTTTTGTTGTTAAGTAATTAATTAAAATCTAACCGTAACTCCCCCCATTATTTGTAATGCTTGAACAGGATAGTTATACCATCTAAAATATTGTTGCGCAGCTAAATTGTTTATTTGTAAAAAAGCAGATATTCTATCGGTGTATCTATATTCTGCACCAATATTTCCATCGACAATTAAACCTAGATTTTTAATATATTTTTTGTCTTCTATGGTAACGTTGGCTAATGTAGAGTCAAATACTTGTGCCTTTCTTCCTCCTTCGCTATGAAGGTCGAGGTGAAAACTAAAGTGATTATTTAACACATAATTACCACGTACAATGAATTGATATATTGGTAAATTCCAAGCATATGGATTGTTATTCGCTTGGTAATTAAAGAAGCGCCCAATTCCATCTAGTTTTAATTTTTCGTTTAGTTGGTAGGAAACAGCTGCTTCAGCAGTGAAAATGGTAATCGTATCATAAATCACTTTGAATTGATTTCTGTTTCGGTGTATTGTAGCTGAATCATTAATGAACAATGCTTTATTTGCAACTTGTGCAAAACTTGCACTTACATTAAATTCCATGCGTTTAGTTAAGATTCCCTTTATTCCAACGAAGCCCGTATAATTACTTTCATTGGATAAGCTAGGATTCGATTGTATGAATGCATTTTGGGAGGTTAAGGTTTTAAAATTATTTTGCTTCAGAGCTCCTTTGATTCCAATATACGGGATCAATACATTTTCAAACATGGCGTATTTTACATCCACATTTGGAAATATGTATACTTTTTTGGAAGAAGAAAGAGAAGCGCTTATGTCCATCCCTACTTGTACTTTCAGACGATTTGCTTTGGCATACGTGGTGATAGAAGGTTTAATGGAAAATATCGTATTGGATATATCTTTTGCGCTATCTAATACATTCATTTTTCCATCAGTGCCATAGGTAAAATGATTGCTAATTAAATCTATATCGGCAGCAAATAGGTTATTACTCTTACGGTACCAAAAATTATTTATAGAAGCAAAATTAGATTCATTGCCATAAAAGGAACTAAAATTTTCATCTTTAGGATGTGCATCTGATAGTTGGTATCCTTTTATTTGCATACTATAATTTAAGCGTAAACTATCCATACGGTTGGACATAAACGTAACAGAACCACCCAATTCTTTGAAGCGTTGTGAAGTACTATCGGTATTTGCATTAGGATTTAAAACACCGTAACGATTCACGCCATAATTATCAAAATGTACGTTGCCCATTACGGAGTAGGTTAATTCCTTTATTCCTCCAAAAGCATTGTACGATGTTTTATCGAAATGGGCAGGAGCATATTTTTTAATTTCACCAAACGAACTCAAATGTTTGATGTTTAATCCATACACATATTTTCTGGAACGTGTATTATTGTAGTACAGTTCTGCCAAAGGCATTAAAGGAGATGAAAGTCCAGCTTTGATATAGCCATTGTATAATTTCGGTAATTTATTATCTGCTGAAACTTTCACATTTGCCGGAACGATAGGTTCTAACTTAATGGAAGTTTCATGTTTCATTGCTAAAAGGGGATATTCAATTGCCTTGTGCGTTATGATCGTATCAATTAATTTTGGATTGCTCGTTATTCGAGAAGCAGGTTCTACTTGACGTGTAGCAATAACATTTAATTTAATGATACTGCTCGAATCTTTCTCATCTGTTTGTCCAAAGAGTGTTAAACTAACTCCGAAAAATAGTGCTATTAAAAGTAACTTTCTCATTTTAGTTTTGTTTTTCAGGTTGAACTTCTTCTATAATATCTTCTATATCGACAGGTTTACTCTCATCAATTTCGATTTCCGTGGGCTGTTCTACTGGTATAGGTTCTTCTGCTTTCGGTGGAATTTTCTTGAAGATAACTTCTTCCAATTGTTTTTTCGCGTCAGTAAGAATTCCATCTTCTTGGTGTGGATAATTTTCGAGAATGGTATTAAGCGTTTGCTCTGCTTGGAAAAGGTCGCCTTTTTCTACAAATATTTTCGCGTCTAAAAGTAATCCTTTTGCAATCCAATAATCATATGCTGGTTTCATGGTCATAACCTCTTTAATCTCTTTGGATGCTTGATCAAATAAACGATCTGTATAGCTCATTTCAGCAATTAAATAGCGAGATTCTGCTGCGATTTCGGTGGTTGTATTTGCGATTACGTAGTTGAGTGATTTTTTAGCTTCCGTATGTTTTGCTAAATGGTAACTAGATACACCTAATGCAAATTCTGCTTCCAATTTTATCGTACTAGTTAATTGCGAAGAACTTAATACTTTTAAAGCATATTCAGAAGCGGTATTCCAATGTTCCGATATAAAGTGGCAACGCATCAATCCTATATGGGTATTTTTTAGAATATCTGCTTTCGAACTTATATTTTCTAATTTTGTATAATAGGATAATGCTTCTTCGTATTTCTTGTTGTTGTATAAATATTTAGAAACACGAACTGCAGCAAGTTCGGAGAAATCGGTTGTTTGTCCATCTAATAATTTACGGTAAATTTTTATTGCAGTGTCTTCCTGTTTCAACTGAAAATATGCGTTTGCTAAATAGGATGTCATTTCAATTTGGAATTTACCAGCTGGGAATTTATTCAAATATTTTTCGATTACTGGTATAGCTTGCGTATAGGCACTATCTACGTAAGGATCAAAAGCAGCTTGGTAATAAATCTCTTCTTGTTGATCTTTCGAAAATTCCGCACAATCGTATTGTGTTAAGATTTCGTCTACGCGATCTGGTTGAAGTTGCGCTTTGAATAAATTAATTAGTCCATTTACCGCATCTGCACATGTTTTACGATCAGAACTATAGGATTCCAAAATCTTCTTAAACATTTGTTCAGCAGTTGTGTAATCGGTACGTTTTAAATAGATATCACCGATTTCAATCATGGCGCTTTTCACTAAAATAGATTCTGGGTAATCCTTAATTACTTTTTCAAAGTAGGTTAATGCCTTGACATCTTGTTTTTGAAGACGGTATGTCAACCCTAATTCATACATCGAAGTCATCAAATATTTGGATTGCGTATAGGTGTTTATTAAATTTTCTAGATATAGAATACTGTTGGCGTAATCCCCTTTATATTCATACGCTTTTGAAATGTAGTACAAGGCTTGGTCTTCAAATCCATTTTTCAGATCATATGCATCTTTATAATACCGAATTGCTAAATCATTGTCTTTTAGCATATAATATGCGTCCGCTAAACGCATGTAAGCATCTAATCTTTTTTCTTTATTTTTCGAACTTTTAGATTCTTCTAAATACATTTTAAAAGATTCAATCACAGCTTTAAATTCTTGTTTTTCTAAATAAGCATACCCTAAACTATAGTATGCATCTGCACGAAGATCATGCATATATACCGTATGAAAATCTAGGAAAGATTTGAAACCTTGGATTGCTTTTATGTAGTTTTTCGAAAGAAAATGTGCTTCTGATTTCCAATATTTTGCTTTAGCAGAGATTACTAAATCTACGGGATGTTTGTCTACTAACTCATAGGCATCAATTGCTTTAAAATAATTTCCTTTTAAGAAAAGTTCGGTTCCTCGGTTATAGGCTATAATTTGATAAGCAGTACCAAGCTTGATGTCCATTTTAGCAATTTTATCCAACGATTTTAACGCTTCATCGTAATTACTTGTCTGCGTATACACGTTAATGAGGTATTCGTATACCTCTTGTTTACGCTTGGATTCCGGATATTTTTGTAAGTATAAAGTCAATGCTTTAAGCGCTTCATTAAACGGGTTTACATCTATTTTGTAAGATAATACCGCGAAGTTATATAATGCATCTTCTTGTACTGCGGGACTAATATCTAGGTTTGAGGCTACTTCAAACGCTTTACGCGCAGCTAAATTATCTCCTTTACGCAGGTAACACTCGGCGATATGGTAATAAGATAGTTGACCCATTTCATCTTTTGTAGCGGTTACTTTGTCTAATTGTTTGATCGCTTTATCGTATTGACCTGTTTTAAAATAAGTATATCCTAGTTTGTAATCTTCTTCTCTCGATGATTTCGTTGCTTTGCTGTACTGTTCTAAATACGTAGTTGCTTTATCAAATTTTCCAGTTCGGTAGTAAGAATCTCCAATAATTTGGTTTACTTGTTTTTGGTTAGCCTTACTTGTACTGTCATTTAAAGTCGAAGCAAATTGTGCTACTTCTTCATATTTTCCTTGGTAATAATAAATTTGACAGATATAATAAGGAACCATTGTACTGTACATATTGTCTGCTTTTAGTTTTAAGAAACCTTCTAGCGCAGTTTGATATGATTTGTCTTGATAGGCAATATGGGAGAAGTAATATAAAGCAGGAGCTCCGAAGTGTGTTTTGCTGTTTTTCACTTCATACAATGCATTTCTACTTTCCGGGAATTTTTTTAATTGAAAATAAGAGTATCCTAACTTAAAGAAATATTCATCGCGTTGTTCCTTAGAAATTTCTGATTTTTCTAATTTAGTAAGCCATAAAATAGTTGTCTTGTAGTCTTTTTTACCGTAGTAATAGGCACCTAATTTAAAGTAGATTGTTGATTTATAAATGCTTTCAGGATAATTTTTAATAAAGTTTTCAACTAGGGCAACTGCATCATTCTGTTGTAATTCTAATGCTGCCATTGCTTCATAATAGGAAGCTTTGGTATAGGTAGGATCATTTTTTTCGGTGCATTTATCCAAATAAGTTCTAAATTCTTGTCGTGCAGCACCATATTGTTCTTTTGCAAACAAGTCTTGCGCACGTTCAAAAATAACGTATTCATTGGTGTACTTTGCAGTCATTTGCGCAGTTACAGGTAGGATAATAAAAAAAGTAAGGATAACCAAAAACCGGCTCATATTCTTCAATTTTGAAATAGTAAATTTAAAGTGCAAAATCGCTATGAAAAGCACCTATTTTAAAAGTTTTACACGTGGTCGTGTTAAGATAATCTTTAGAACGATTCTTTTATAGAATTATTATTTATGAAATTTACACTAAATACATGCTATTATGGAACAAGTAATTTCGTTAAAAAATTGTACAATAAAACAACAAGAGAAGGAGGTTTTGTCATCTGTAAGTTTGGACTTGAACGAGAATGATATTGTCTATCTAATCGGGAGAACGGGTACAGGTAAGAGTAGTATTTTAAAGTTGTTATATGGAGAATTATTATTGACTGAAGGGGAAGGTTCAGTTGTTGGTTTTGATTTGCGTAAAATAGGAAAAAAAGATATCCCGATGTTACGTCGTAAAATTGGAATTGTCTTTCAGGATTTTCAGTTATTGACAGATAGAACTATTTACGAAAACTTGGCATTTGTTTTAAAAGCTACAGGTTGGATCGATAAAGGGTTAATAGCTACTCGTATAAATGAGGTTTTAGCCATTGTTGGTTTAGAGAATAAATTACAAACAATGCCACATGCGCTTTCAGGAGGTGAACAACAACGTGTAACGATTGCGCGTGCTTTGTTGAATAAACCAGAATTAATTTTAGCAGATGAGCCAACAGGTAATTTAGATCCAGAGACTTCGGAAGAAATTATGCGCGTATTAATGGCGATTGCACAAGAACAAAAAACAGCTGTTTTAATGGCTACACACGACATGTCTTTGGTAGAAAAATTTCCACATCGTGTGGTACGTGTTGAAAATAATACCTTAAAAGAAATAGAAGGTATGAGCGCATTTAATCCGTTTGAGACAAAGTTTAATTCACTGTGAATCCTAAAAACGCGTTTCTTTTTATTTTCATTACGATTGTGATTGATTCTACGGGGTTAGGTATTATCATTCCTTCGTTACCTAGTTTAGTAGCGGATATCGCCCATATCAGTATCAAAGAATCCGCAAAATATTACGGTCCAATCTTGGGGTGTTATGCGTTTATGCAATTTTTATTTTCTCCAATAATTGGAGCTTTAAGTGATCGTTATGGAAGAAGACCAATCTTGCTAATGTCTTTATTTGGATTAGGGGTGGATTATGTGTTTATGTATTTTGCACCTTCGCTGGTATGGCTAGTTGTAGGTCGCTGTTTGGCTGGAATGTTTGGAGCAAGTTATACTACAGCAACAGCTTATATTGCTGATATTTCTACTCCAGAAACGAAAACCAAGAATTTTGGAATGGTTGGAGCTGCATTTGGGATAGGATTTGTAATAGGCCCTGCAATTGGAGGTTTATTGGGAGATTTTAACATGCGCGCGCCATTTTTATTTGCCGCAGGTTTGTCGTTAATGAATCTTATTTATGGTGCAATCGTTTTAAAAGAATCTTTGTCTTTGGAAAATCGTCGTGCCTTTTCTTGGAAGCGCTCGAATCCGATAGGTGCTTTTTTTCAGTTGAAAAAATATAAAAAATTTGCTTGGGTTTTTGTTGTACTCTTTTTACTTTTTCTTGGATCGATGGCTATTCAAAGTACTTGGAATTACTATACCATCGAAAAATTCGGGTGGAAGATTCGCGACGTTGGTTATTCGTTGACTGCTGTAGGTGTTTGTATTGCGATAGTACAGGGTGGATTAGCAGGTAAAATTTCTCAAAAATTAGGGGACGAAAAAACAGCAACTTTGAGTATGGTGATAACCGTATTTACGATGTTAGCTATTGCTTTTGCTGCAAATAGTTGGATGTTATACGTATTTATGCTTCCATACGCTTTTTCAGGTCTAGCACAACCTGCGATTAGTTCTATTATGTCAAACAAAACATCTGAAAATGAACAAGGAGAATTACAAGGTGTCATGACGAGTGTTTTGAGTATTGCAGAAATTATTGGTCCACCAATGATGATGGCAATCTTCTATTTCTTTTCTACAATTTCTACCCCAATTTTAGGAATGCCATTTGTCTTTGGTAGTTTCTTTATTTTAATAGCACTTATATTGTTTCGAAAAGTTGTAAAATAGAATAAAATGACTAAATTTGTCATGAAAATATTTGTCAAATGAAGACGCTATTAAAAACAACTCGTCAAAATAAAGGATTAAAAATACGTGAACTTGCACATTTAATGGGGGTTGATCAGGCTATTGTCAGTAAAATAGAAAGTGGAGCACGTCAGGCTACGAAAGAACAAATAATCAAATTATCCGCTATTTTAGAAATTCCAGAAGAGACATTAATTCCTTTGTGGATTAAATCACGTTTGCTGGATGAATTGCAATACGAGCCTTACGCAGCGCAAGCAATTAATATGGTTCAAGAAGAATTAGGGAATTATATTACAAAACAAATACCTTCTCTTTCACAATCTTTACAAGAAAAATTAAATCACATTGATTCATTAAAGGCGCAATTAGACACTTTTCGACAATACGATAGTTACCGCATTGCACAAGCTTTAGAGTTGGAATATACCTTTGAAAGTAACCGTATCGAAGGAAACACACTTACCTTACGTGAGACCGATTTAATAATCAATGAAGGATTGACCATTTCTGGTAAAAGTATGCGTGAACATTTAGAAGCGATAAATCATCAGGAAGCCATTTTGTATGTCAAAGAATTGGTACAAAAGAAAACCAAGATCAATGAACGTGAAGTATTAGTAATGCATAACCTTATTTTACGAGGAATAATGCCGGAATATGCTGGTAAATACAGAAATATTCAAGTCATGATCAAAGGGAGCGCACATATGCCTCCACAACCTTTTTTGGTCGCGAAGCAAATGGAGGAATTATACCTTTGGTATACAACTAATATCAAAACGTATCACCCGGTTTTGTTGGCTGCTGAAATGCACGAGCGTTTGGTAACTATACATCCATTTGTAGATGGAAACGGTCGTACTTCTCGTTTGTTAATGAATTTGATATTGTTGAGTCATGGTTTTGTGATTGCCAATATCAAAGGGGATTACGAAACACGTATGAAGTATTATACATCCTTGGAACAGGCGCAAACAACAGAATCTAAAGAACAATTTCATCATTTTATTGCGGATGTGGAGATAGAATGTTTAGAGAAATATTTGAAGATTTTGGGGGCTTAATTCCTAGCCCTCAATTTTTATTTCAAACGAAATCACCTGTGTTTTTCTAGCTTCTAAACTCTGAATTCCTTCTTTTTGGGTGAAATCTTGCTTCGTATTTACAGCATCCGAAATTCCTAACCATGGTTCAATGCATATGAAAGGCGCATTTGGTTTAGCCCAAAGTCCAAGGTAGTCGAATGCAGAGATATCCATTTTTAAAGCTACAGAATGATTTTTCGATTTCAAAGCAATCGTCTTTGACTTCAAGTTTTTGAAAATAAGCGCGTCTTTTGCAAATATTTCTGCGTGAAGCGGAAGTCTTTTAGCCTCATTTAAATAAGAAATCGATTCATTTTCAATGAGTCCTTCTTTACTAACTATCCAAGTTTTATCGGTTTCTGGAACTTCAAATTCGATGTAATAATCTTCATATTTTTCATTCTCAAAAAATGGACAATTGAATCCTGGGTGTCCTCCAAGAGAGAAGTACATCGGGTTTTGCGTATCATGATTGATGATGGTATGTTCGACTTTTACACCATTTTCTAGAAGAATATAACGCACGATAAACTCGTATTTAAACGGATAATTTTTTAAGGTTTCTTCGTTATATTTTGAACGGAATTCAATGCAGTTTTCACCGATAATATTACTTTTTAATGTTTCATTATTTCGAATAAATCCATGTTTTGGTACTGAAAAAGGTTTTCCTTCAAATAAAAATTTACCCTCTTTCAAACAACCAATGATAGGGAACAGAACAGGTGCGTGGCTTCCCCAAATAGTTGGGCTTGCTTGCCACATGAATTCGATATTGTCTTTTTTAGAAAATAAACTACATAATTCTGCACCGATTTTAGTGACAGAAATTTTGAAGGTGGAGTTTTGGATGGTGAGCATGGTTTCAATTTTCTATTAATAATTCTACAATCTCTTTTTCGCTTGCTGACAGTAAGGTTTTCCAAACATTGAATTGTTTTTCCATCAAGTATCTTTTTGTTGTTTCTCCCCAAGCGATAATCCGAGTAGTTTCCTGAATTTTGTTTTCTTTCAAATAACCATCTACATTGGAAGGGCTTGTAAAGACAATATAATCAAATGTTCCCTCCATTTTTTTGGAATTTATAATTGTTTTGTAAACGATACAATAATTACTTTTAGAACTGTTTAAATGTTTTAATATCGACTTTTTACTTTCTTTTGCTAAGACAATACTACATGATTTTCCACCTAACCATTTTGCTAGTTCTTTGGATACGGATTCTGGTTGTCCGGGATTACTACCAACAAAATTGACTTCGATACCTTTTGCATTTAAGTACTGTTTTGTGCTTTCTCCGATACATGCTACACTAGTATTTTCTGAAATTTCGGCTTGTTGTAGAAAATAATCTACCGCTCGTTTACTACTAAAAAATAAAACATTCGAAGTTGGAATTTCAGGTAGTTCTATTTGTTTAAATGTCAAAAAGGAATGATATTGAATAGCAATATTATGAGATATACAATAGTCGTATAATGCTCCTTTATCGTCTCTAGATTTTGTAATTAGAATAGAACGAATCACGCTTCTACACTTGCATTCTTTAAATCAGTTACAATTTGTGCAACCACCTCTTCTAAATTTTCAGGCTCGTAGTAATATCCTTTTGCTGGTACATCGCTGGAAGTTGCATGCGAAACAAATACCTGTTTCACATTTGGGCAATATACTCCCAATGGTAATTGACAACCTCCTTCTAATTGGTTTAATACTTTACGTTCAACACCAATACGTAAAGCAACATCTGTATGGTTTAAGTGTTGCATAATTTCCGCCATGCGTGTATCGTCTTCGCGAATTTGAAGTCCTAATACTCCTTGAGCAGGGGCAGGTACAAATTCAGTTGGATTTAAAACCTCTACAAAAAATTCCGACAGGTCTAATTGTAAACGATCTACACCTGCTTTTGCAAGTACGATTGCGTCGTAATTTCCATCGCGTAATTTTTGAATGCGTGTCGGAACATTCCCACGTAAGTCACTTATTTTTAAATCATTTCTAAAGCGAAGTATTTGTGATTTTCTGCGTGCAGAAGAAGTTCCTATGGAAGCGTTTAAAGCCAAATTCCAAGGTTGTGTTGTATCTACTTTGGTTTTAGCGATCAATAATAAATCGGATGGATCTTCACGTTCAGAAACTGCCGCGATCACTAAACCGGCTGGTGGATTCGTTTCTAAATCTTTGTGTGAATGCACTGCTAAATCAATGCTTTTATCTAACAATGCTGTCTCAATTTCTTTGGTGAAAAATCCTTTTCCTTCTAATTTATCGAAACTTAAGTGTTGAATGGCATCTCCTTGGGTAACAATTACCTTGATTTCAACCTCATGTCCAAGGTTTTCCAGTTGACGTTTAACATGATTTGCTTGCCATAATGCCAAGTCACTTCCTCTGGATCCAATGGTAATTTTTTGCATACGTCTACGATTTAAGCATAATTTCTTTCGCTAGTTTCATGGGCATACTCATGTATTTTTTCTCCATGTAACCAATAATTTTATCTAATACCTCGCGCGAATCATCGTCTAGGGTTTGTAATTCTTTTTTAAATACTTCGTTCACTGCAGTTGCACGAATATCTTTTACCATATTTGGTACTTCACGCATGGCAATTTCTACTTGACGCATTTTGTGTATGTACATAAAAGATTCGACAGCATCGGAAAGTATTTGTTCTACATGTACGATTTCTTTGGATCGTTCTAGTAAATTACGATCAGATATTTTTTGAAGATAATCGATGGAAATATGTGTTACGTGATTATTTTTTACAATTTCTGCGTCTAAATCGTGTGGAATAGCAATATCGATTACTACTTTTTTTGTTTTTTCCCCTTGGAGTAAGTGTGTGTATATTTCTGGAGTAATTATAGGTGCTTCTGAACCAGTGCAAGTAATAATAATATCAAATCCTTTATTAAATGAGTGCAGTGTATCTAATCCGAAACCATTACCATGTAAGTCTTTTGCTAGAAGTTCTGCTTTTTCGATGGTACGATTAAATACGGTGAAATTTTTAAATCCGTGTTTTCTTAAAAATTTAGCCATGTTGCTATTCGTCATACCAGCGCCAATCATAAGTACCCGAGCATCCAAGGAAATATCCATGTCGCGCAAAGTGTGGTAAGCAAGCGCAACAACAGATACTGGTTTATTCGCAATGCTTGTTTCCGTGTACACCCTTTTTGCAGTTTCTACCGTATGGCGCATCACAACACGAACAAAATCACCAGTAAGTCCCATTTCTTTCGAAGCATTAAATGCATTTCTAACTTGGGTAATGATTTCTCGTTCTCCTACAATCATGGAATCGATGGAGGAAGCAACTTGAAGTATATGTTCTATTGCACGTACACCTGAATACGTTTCAACGGCATTTTCGAAGTGAGTGATTTGAGTAGTTTCGTAGTGTGGATAAAGTGTTTGGAAGAAAGTTTGAATGAAATTATCGTCAACGTTTTTGGAAGTGCAAAACAAAAATTCTACCCGATTACACGTAGAAAGAAACATCAATTCGTCTAATTCCATCGTTTGTTTGAACACGTTAAGCACTTCTTTTTGCTTGTCTAATTCAATATGAAGTTTTCCTACTTCACTAACGTCCATCTTTTTATGGGTGAACGCAAGTATATGAAACTGTTCTAACATCCTCTCTTCTTTTACGAGTTCAAAATTCAGTTTTTAAGCTAGTTTTTTTGTCATAGAATTGTCAGAATACCTAATTTAGAATTAGTTTAAATAATTTAAGAGAATTATTTGCTTTGAATTGCATTTAGCTTGAAACATGTTAACTTTATCCGAAGATAAATCATAAACTATAATTTTAAATCATGAATCCATTATTAATCCTATTAATTATCGTAGTAGCCATATTAGCTACTTCATTTGTTGTAGTTCAACAAGGAACCATATCTGTTATCACCATGTTTGGTAAGTATCGCCGGATTCTTTCTCCAGGACTTAATTTTCGTATCCCATTAATTGAGAAAGTTGCAACAAATATTTCCATTCAAAATAGATCTTTGGAAATGGAATTCCAAGCAATTACGCAAGATCAAGCGAATGTGTATTTCAAAGCGATGTTGGTATATTCTGTATTAAATGCAGACGAAGAAACCATAAAAAATGTAGCATTTAAGTTTGTCAACCAACAAAACTTTTCGCAAGCGTTAATTAGAACGATTGAAGGTTCTGTTCGTGGATTTGTAGCGACTAAAAAACAAGCAGAAATTTTATTGTTACGTCGTGAAATCGTAGACGATGTAAAAGAAAGTTTAGACCAAACATTAGAAACCTGGGGATTTCATTTAATTGATTTACAGTTAAATGATATTACTTTCGACGAAGAGATTACCAATTCCATGGCGAAAGTAGTGGCTTCAAACAACTTGAAAGCGGCTGCAGAAAATGAAGGTCAAGCGTTATTAATTACTAAAACGAAAGCAGCAGAGGCAGAAGGTAATGCTATTAAAATTTCTGCGGAAGCAGAGCGTCAAGCTTTACAATTAAAAGGACAGGGGATTGCTTTATTCCGAGAAGAGGTTGCACAAGGGATGAGTGATGCGACGCAAAAAATGCGCGATGCAAACTTAGATCCTTCGATGATATTATTTTCGATGTGGACAGAATCCATCAAAGAATTCGCTGAAAAAGGCAAAGGAAATGTTATTTTCTTGGACGGTTCTCCAGAAGGAATGGAAAAATCCTTGGATCGTATCATGGCGTTAGATCAGTTGAAGGTTTCGGATAAGAAGTAATATTATACCTTTTTTGTGGTATAGTATTTCCTTTTTTTTCATCTTAAGTTTGTAGTTACAAAGAGCAAATGATGAAACAAACCTTGGCAACAAGCAAACGTGGTAATGTATTACATGTACAGTCTGTTCAGCAATCCGCAATTTCCGCGAAGTTGATAGAGATGGGTTTGTATGTTGGTCAAGAAGTAGAAATACTTTTTCGCGCACCTTTTGGTGATCCAATTGCTGTAAATGTAGGTGGTTATGTACTTTCCCTGCGACTGAATGAGGCCGCTTTGATTGAAGTAGCTTAGTGTTTTTCTAAAACTATTGTATTTTTGTTGTAATCAAGGAAAGATGAACGTAAACAAAATTGCTTTAGTTGGAAACCCAAATACAGGAAAAACTTCCTTGTTTAATGCATTAACAGGTTTAAACCAGCAAGTTGGAAATTTCCCTGGTGTTACTGTCGATAAGAAAGTTGGAAAATTAAAACTCAGCAATCGTACCGTTGAATTAATTGATTTACCAGGAACGTATAGCATTTATCCCCGTTCAAAAGACGAAGAGGTAGTATATGACATTCTTTCCAATCCAGCACATCCTGATTTCCCAGATGCCATTTGTGTAATTGTCGATGCTTCTAATTTAGAGCGGAATTTATTACTTTTCACGCAAATTTATGCACTAGCAATTCCTACAATATTGGTTTTAAATATGTCGGATATTGCATTTCGCAAAGGGAAAAAAATCGTACTGGAAAATTTATACGCAGAATTTCCGGAAGTACTAATTATTGAAACGAATGCACGTATTAAATTAGGAGTTAAAGAATTAATTGAAACGTTAGACACCAAAATTATAGCACGTATTTCTGAGCCCTGTGCCTTGATTTCGAAAGAGGATGTTCATGCTCAACAGATAGACATTGAACATAAATACCATGAAATAAACATCTTAGTTAAGAAGTGTGTTTTAGTAGATGCTCAAGAAAATAAACGTCGTAAAGTCTCGCGTTTAGATAGGTTGTTTGTACATCCAATTTGGGGTTATTCCATATTTTTAGTTGTTTTATTAGCACTTTTCCAACTCATTTTCACCCTGGCATCTTTTCCAATGGATTTGATAGATGGACTATTTGGAAGTTTGAGTGCATATTTACATACTGCTTTACCAGCAGGACTCTTTACAGAATTACTTGCCAACGGTATTGTTCCTGGAATTGGAGGAGTAATTATTTTCGTGCCACAAATAGTTTTACTCTTTTTCTTTATAGGTGTGCTGGAGGAAACTGGATATATGTCACGCGTGGTATTTATCATGGATCGTATCATGCGGCCTTTTGGATTAAATGGTAAAAGTGTTGTTCCTCTATTATCTAGTGCGGCTTGTGCCATCCCAGGGGTTATGGCGAGTCGTACAATCTCTAATTGGAAAGAGCGTTTGATAACCATTTTAGTAGCACCGTTAATGAGTTGTAGTGCGCGTATTCCAGTTTATACTTTATTGATTTCTTTGGTAATACCTAATCGTATGGTATTTGGATTCTTAAATTTACAAGGCTTGACATTTTTTGGGTTGTATTCTTTAGGAATTATCAGTGCTTTGCTGGTATCAGTGGTCTTACGCATGTTTATTAAAACGAAGGAAGAAAGTGTTTTATTGTTAGAATTACCAGATTTAAAATCACCACGTTGGAAAAACGTTGGGATTACTGTTTTTGATAAAGCACGTTTATTTTTGGTTGGTGCAGGAAAGATTATTGTAGCAATTTCCATCGTTCTCTGGGCATTAGGGACTTTTGGTCCAACCGAACGCATTCAGAATGCGGTACAAAAAATAGAAAAACCGATAAGTAAGAATGTAGTACAATTGGCTGCTTATGAAAAACAGGTAAACGCTGTAAAATTTGAAAATTCATATATCGGAATTTTAGGTAAAACAATTGAGCCGATAATTCAACCATTAGGCTATGATTGGAAAATAGGTATTTCATTAATTACGTCCTTTGCTGCACGTGAAGTTTTTGTTGGTTCAATGGCTACAATTTATAGTGTGGACGCGGATGGGGAGGAAACACGTACTTTGTTGGAAAAAATGAAACAAGAGAAAAATACGTTTGGCCAGCCAGTATATACGCTTGCAAGTGGATTATCGCTCATGGTTTTTTATGTCTATGCTATGCAATGTATGGCCACATTTGCTGTAGTTAAACGCGAAACAAAAAGTTGGAAGTGGCCTATAATACAGTTGGTCTACATGGGACTTATGGCTTATATTTCAAGTTGGATCATCTTTCAAATTTTCTCGTAATGCAATCAGTTTTAGTCTCATTTTTCATTGTTTTTTCGGTAGTATATTTAGGAAAAAAAGTGTTTTATTGGCTTAAACCAAAACCTTCTTCTTGTGAAGGTTGTTCCTTCGGTCAGGCGCACCAAAATAAACATTGATTCGTTTTGAGTTCGTCTTAAAATTTTGTATATTTGTTAAAGACGCTTAATTAAATGGATATGAAAATTACAGTGAGCGATGAAAAGCCAAAATTTTTAGATACTATTTCTTATTCCGATTATAGAACAAAAGTGGAAGAGATTTTTTATGCTGAGGTTATGTCACACAAAGAATACAAAAACATTGATTCATCAGAATTAGTGTTAAACGATTCTCAAAAAGCATATAACAATTGCAAAAACCACATTTAATTATTATCGCTGGATGCAATGGCGCTGGAAAGTCAACCTATTCAAAAGCTTTAGTAAATAGTATTGTACCATTTGATTATGATAAACAATTCCTTAATAATTACATAAGTTTATTAGATAGTGATATTAGGGATGTAATGGCATCTAATCTGACTATTAATCAATTTACGGATCAAATTAATACTGCTTTTGAAACTAAAAAGTCTTTTTGTTATGAAACTAATTTTCATGAAAATCCACTTTTATGGGCAACTAAAGCTAAAGAATTAGGTTATCAAGTTGATTTAATTTTTTTCTGTTTAGCATCGCTTGAAATCGCAGAAACAAGAGTTAACTATCGAACAAAGAATAAAGGGCATTTTGTTTCTAATCAGATAATTAAAGAACGTTGGAAGTTAGGGTATAAAAATGTAAATCTGTATTATTCATTTTTTGACTACGTATTGTTTTTAGATAATTCAATTGATTATTCATTTCCTTCCGAGTTGTTTGAAATTATCAAAAAAGAAGAAAATGAATTAGAGTATAGAAAATTTATCGGCGATTTACCTAAATATGTAAAAACAAGATTTCCTGTTATCTTTGATTTAATAAGTTAAATTTATGAAACCACTTCAACCTGGAGATTTAATAGCCATTGTTGCGCCAGCAAAAGCCATCGAAGAAACACATATTATATTCGCAAAATCGTTGTTCGAATCACGTGGATATCGTGTTCAAATTGGAGAACATTGTTTGGGAAATCATAATTATTTTTCTGGAACAGATTTAGAACGCGCTTCGGATTTGCAAAATGAATTAGATAATCCCGAAGTGAAAGCGATTATCTGTGCGCGTGGCGGGTATGGTTGTATTCGTATTTTAGATCATTTGCAATGGGCTGGGTTTATTCGTGAACCAAAATGGTTGGTTGGTTTTTCAGATGTTACTGTTCTTCACCAACACATAGGAAAATTGGAGTTACCAAGCATACATGCTTCGATGCCTTTGAATTTTAAGGAAAATACCCCACAAGCAATTGACTCTTTGTTTGATGCATTAGAAGGAAAACAATTACACTACAATATCCCTGCACATCCGCAAAATAAACACGGGGAAGTTACCGGGAAATTAGTTGGTGGAAATCTTTCAATTCTATACAGTTTACTTGGCACGGACGATTGTATCGATTACTCAGATTGTATTTTATTTATAGAAGATCTGGCGGAACAATTATACCACATCGATCGCATGTTTTATGCGTTTGCAAAAGCAGGAATTCTAGATAAAATCAAAGGATTAATTGTAGGAGGAATGACAGATTTAAAAGATACTGCAGTTCCATTTGGTCAGGATATCTATGAATTGATACTAACACATTTTAACTATCGTTCCATTCCAATAGTATTTGATTTTCCTGCAGGTCATATCAACGACAACCGCGCATTGATTATCGGTGCTGAAGTAAAACTAACAGTTGCTGAAACGGTTTCTTTAATTATTTAACACCTGTCTTATTCTGAATAGTCCAAGCAATCAACGTAGCTCGTTGTTTAGCTATTTCTGCTTTTTCTCCCGTAAATATTTCATTAACAGTATTATGGAATAATTCTACCCAACGATCAAAATGTTCTTTGGATAAAGGCATATGCATGTGTTTATCTGTTACGTTTGTAGTATAACCAGGTTCATCTAACAATACAAACGACCAAAAATGAACCATCTTTGGCATGTGTACTTTAAAATCTAAATTTTTGAAAAATGGAGAAAGACCTTCATCCTGCAATACGCGTCTGTAGAAAGTATCGACTAAAAGTTCAACATCTTGTTTAGTAGTTATATCTTTCACATGAATAATTTATCTTGATATATTATTTAATAATCAACTACTTAAACCAGCCCGCGTACATCACATAATTATCCGCAATTCGCTGTACTTCGCCTTTGAAAAGTTCAGGGGATAAAGTCTTCACTTTTTTAGCAGGTACTCCCGCATATACACTCCATGCTTCAACACGTGTTCCCTCCAATAATACTGCGCCAGCGGCTATGATACAGTTAGATTCGATATAACAATTATCCATAACAATGGATCCCATTCCAATCAATACATTATCTTCCACCGTACACCCATGAACTAAGGCATTGTGGCCAACGGACACATTGTTACCAAGTGTAGTTTTTGTTTTTTCATAGGTCGCGTGTATCACAGCGCCATCTTGGATATTTACCTTATTTCCGAATGTAATCGAATTTACATCGCCACGAACAACTGCTGAATACCATACAGAACATTGGTCACCCATGCTTACATCTCCAACAATAGTTGCATTTTCAGCAAACCAGCAATCTTCACCATATGTTGGTGCGAAACCTCTACATTCTTTAATTAAAGCCATAAAATGAGTTTTGAGTGATGTGTCTTTAGCGACGCTTGACACAAATATAGAGAGAATTACAAACTAAAGTAGCTTATTCCCAACAATAATAAGGACGATTCTAACAAGATTCCATATACCTTAGGACGAATGTCTTTTTGAAGTAATAATGTGATTATTGGTATAAAAACAGCTAGGATAAATAAATCTTTATGGCTTGGAATCAACGAAATAGAAGTACTTACGCTAAAAAATAATATAAGCGAGGAAATTACTAATGCTTTTGCAGGTTTTACACCGATTACTTGAGGTATCGTTTTTAATTTCGATGGATCTATGTGAATATCCCGAATATCAAACGCTAATGCAATCGCAAAAATGTACAATAAATGAAGAAGTAAAGTAGGAGAGAAATTACCTTTTACTGGCGAGTTAAACCAGGGTAAAATACAACAAACAAAAGTCCATACCATTACAACAATTCCAATTTTCAGAAAAGGGATTTCCCGTAATGCGTTTGAGTTGGGATTAATTTTGAAAGAATACATTATTCCAATGGTACCTGAAATGATTAAAATTAAAAACGAAAATATGTCAGAAGCTATTTGCAATCCTATTAAAACCGTTATAAGTAATAGAAATAACATTCCAATTTTTATAAAAACTGGTCTATTTTTTTCAGTAAATAAGTAATGGTTGTAAACGAGAAATATACCTAGAAATGTTAAAATTCCATTTGCTTGGATATTGCCATAATGAAAAAGCGAAGAAACTCCTATACTTAAAGATGCTCCTGCAAAAGCTACGAGCCAATGCTTTGGGAAATTATGCATGTACTAGTTGTTCGAAAACACGTTGTACCGAAATGTGTTCTATGCAGTCGCAGGCTTGTTTTTTTGCACACGTAGAACATTTTTCATCGTGTACTAAAATAGAAACCTTTTGTCCCAAAGCTCGCCATCTGCCGGGGTGAATTGGTTTTTTAGGAGAGAATAGTCCAACAGTCGTCTTACCTAGAATTCCTGCAATATGAAGCGGTCCGGTAGAGCATGCAACTAATCCATCTGCTTTTTCAATTAATCGAATTAATTGCTCTAAGGTTAATTTTCCTGTTGAATCAAGAACCAAAGGATGATTAGGTATTTCAGTACGAAACAGCTGTCCTTCTTTTTCCGTACCTGTAAAGATTACTTGAATTCCTTGTTCAACCAATAAATTAGCTAAGGATACATAGTTGGAAACTCCCCATTCTACCGCACTGCCTTGTGATTTTGGATGGAGCAGTATTGTTTTTTTGCCAGAACCTATAAACGATGAAATTTCATGCGGTAAATCGACATTTGGAGCCTTAAATGCTTTTAAGAATGCTGTATTTTCCTCTAAACTTGGAATTTTTGTAACACCTAAATTTCGAAGTAATTCAAAATTGAGTTGAGATTCATGTAGTTCAGAATTTTTTCGTGTAAAATTAGGACGAATATTACATGTTACTAAGTGATATACGCGATGCGATGTTCCGATACGATGCGGTACTTGTGCTTTGCGTAATAAACTTGCAATTTCTTTATTTGGAAAAATATGAATTGCTGTATCTATCTTTTTTTCTTTGAAAAATCGAACCCGTTCTTGCAGTGGTAACGTTTGAATTTCTTTCCAATCGATTACCTCATCAATTTCTGGTAGACAGGCAAGAATTGGTTTAGTATATGTATTACCTAAAAATAGGATTTTACAATTTGGAAATTGACGTTTCAGCCAGACACAACATGGCAATGTAAGCACAACATCTCCAATACTGTCGGTACGACTAATTAGAATTGTTTTGTTATGTAAGTCAAGGTGTTTCATTTACTTAAAGATACACCTTTTGTTTGATGTAAACTACGAAGTTTTCGATATTTCGTAAAGGTTGCAAACGCAGAAATTCGACAAATTTGAAATCCTACTTTTCCATCTAAAAATCCTTTTTTTATAAAATAATCTTTGATAAATTTTACAATTGGACTTAGATATAAAATTACGATAGGTGCTTTTTTCCCTTTTTGATATTGCGCTTTTGCCAGTATATCTGTGAAATACGTAACTTGTTTATAATGGTCTTCTAAGGTGTAGTAACTGTAATGGTGAATATCTCCTTGTAAGTGACTAGTTTGATTATGTTCTTTTTCTAACTCAAATTTATCGTGTGGATTATCTCCACCCCAACTTCCTAAGCGGGAATCCCATAAACGTAATTTTGTATCGGGATACCAACCACAGTGATGCACCCAAGAACCACAATAGTTAGTCAAACGATTCATGGTATACCCATTGAATTTCCAGTTAGTTTTTGTAGCTAATATGGATTGTTTGAGTTTTTCATCCAATGCCTCATCTGCATCTAACGAAAGAATGTGCGGATATTTTGCTTGGCTAATAGCCCAATTTTTTTGTTCGATGTGTCCTTCAAATGCATGTTGTACAAATCGAACGTTAAATCTTCTGCAAATTTCTTCGGTTTTGTCTGTAGAAAAGGAATCAACTACAACAATATCTTCCACTATACCTTGTAAGGATAGTAAACATTGTTCGATGTTACGCTCCTCGTTGTAGGTTATTATGACTGCAGAAATGGGTGTCATAGGTAGTTATTTCACACGTAAAATTTCACCTACACGAATTGTATTTGGATCTGTTTTTGGATTTAATTCATGTAATTCTTCTGGCGTCAATGAATGATTTTCGGCGATACGAATAAACATATCTCCAGGTTTAACGGTATAAAATCGCTTTTTTTCAATTGGTTTTACTCGTTCTACTGGTTTTTGTTTTCCTCCTAATTCTGGTTGGAATAGTTTAACGTTGATTAAAATTTTAAGCTTTTGATCGATATTTACCCATGAAGAAGTAAGCCCATTCCATGTTTTGATATTTTCAAGTGTTACGTTGTAGCGTTCTGCAATTGATTCAATCGATTCATTACGAGCTACTGTATGAAAAATAGTGACAACAGAATCAAAAACAACCGGTTTCGCTGGCGTTTCGATTGTTGGTTTCGGTTCTACAACTTCAGTTTCTTTTTCTTTAATTTTTTCGATTGGTTTTGGCGCAGGCTTTACAATTTCAACCGGTTTTTCTTGTACCAACTTTGTTGGTGTAGAGGAAATCGTTGTACTAGGATTATTCGTTTTAATAATTTTCAAATTTCTACCTAAAGGAGCAGTATTGTTTCGTAAATAATTCCATTTTTTTATATCTTCAATCGTAACTTCATACTTTACTGAGATACTATGTAAAGTTTCTCCACGCGCAACACGATGCCATATAGTGGTTGGTTTGGTGTTTGAAACCGGCGTGACCTCAACTGGTAATTTTACAACCACTCCATTACTGTCTAATACTAACTTAGAAGTATCAACAATTTCCACTGGCTTTGGTTTTGGAGCATAGATGCTTTTTTCTAGGTTATACAAAGAATCTCCAAACGAAACGAGTTTTCCAATTTCGGAAAAAGGACCTGTAATACACTGCTTTGGATCAGTTCCTGGTATGTAGCGTGTTTTATAGATAGGATTCAATACGGCAACTTCGTCTTCTGACCAAGCAGTTAATTTCTCAATGGTAGACATATGAACACCTTTCGATAAACATATCGTATCTAATTGATAAAACGTATTTTTTGCGGCAGCGGGTTTAATATTATGTTCTTTATGGTAGGTGAGTAAGTATGCTGCAGCGATAAAATTTGGAACATATCCCTGTGTTTCTCTAGGTAAAAATGGACGAACTTCCCAGTAGGTTCTTTTTCCACCAGATCGACGAATTGCTTTATTTACGTTTCCTGGACCAGCATTATAGGCAGCTAAAGCTAAGTTCCAGTCTCCATAAATACCATATAATTTATTCAAGAATTTACATGCTGCTTCTGTCGCTTTTACCGGATCCATTCGGTCATCGATGTAGGAGTTTTCAGTCAATCCATACATTTTACCTGTTCCATACATGAATTGCCACAATCCTAATGCACCTGCAGGAGATTTTACTTGCGGACGAAGTCCACTTTCGATAACAGATAGGTATTTTAACTCAATTGGCATATCGTATTTTGCCAATGTTTGTTCATATAAATCAAAATAGAGTTTAGATCTACCTAAAACAATTTTTGCAAATCCTCTTCTGTTTTTCACAAAGAATTTGATCATCCCTAAGGTGATATCGTTACAATCTAGATGAAATGGGGATAATGCATTAATTTTTTCCAGTCGTATACAATACTCTTCGTCAGATACATCGCCAATGTTGTCTGATTCCATTTCCAATGCATCGATAAGTGAATCTACTTTTTTATCGTTAGCTACGCTGGAATAATAATCCATCAATGTTTCGTCAAGCATTTTCAAATATGCTTCACTATCCATCGGATGTTTAATAGTCGGTTTAGGAGTTCTCGTTTGAGAAAAAGAGGTCATTTGTATGCCAAGCAAACATAGTATGAATACAAGACCTCTCATCTTTTATTAGTTAAGTTTAAACTTAGTTTCTAAATATGCAGAGAAATCATACAGTTCTTTTTCTGTGAATGGTGCAGACATTACCTGAATTCCAAAAGGCATTCCATCGTTTCCTTTTCCATAAGGCAATGAAATTGCTGGATTACCAGTTAAGTTTGCATGAACCGTAAAGATATCTTGTAAATACATTTGGATTGGATCGTTTACCGCATTCAATTCAAAAGCACTAGCAGGTGTAGTTGGAGTCAATATAAAATCAAAATCAGCGAAAATTGCTTTTGTTTTGTTTTGTAATACTCTTCTAACTTTTTGTCCTTTAGAATAATATGCTTCGTAAAATTCATTAGAAAGAACAAAGGTTCCAGCCATAATTCTACGTTGTACCTCCGGTCCAAATCCTTCTGAGCGTGATTTTTTGTACGTTGCTTCCACACCTACAGCATCTTTTGCACGGTAGCCATAATGTACGCCATCAAAACGAGAAAGATTGGAAGACGCTTCTGCTGTCGAAAGTACGTAATACGTTGGAACCATATAATCCAAATAAGGGAAAGATACTGGTTCAACTGTATGACCTTCGGCTTTTAATGTTGCTATGACTTCATCCATTTTAGCTTTTACCTCCGGTTGCATACCTTCTATTTCATATGCTTCTTGTATGTATGCAATGCGTTTTTTATCTGAAGTAGGAGTCAATGTATATGAATCAACTTCTCTGGAAGTCGAAGTACTATCCATTGGATCTTTACCTGACATAATTTCGGTTATCAAGGCATTGTCTACCAAGGTGTTTGTAAAAGCACCAATTTGGTCGAAAGAAGAGGCGTAAGCAATTAAACCATAGCGGCTAATTCTTCCGTACGTAGGTTTAATTCC
>Ga0114962_10000903_pt1 | contig 25778 bp, 18 predicted proteins | sample C_130820_MF_Meta_FD_87017 | JGI IMG/M metagenome (GOLD analysis project Ga0114962, IMG submission 87017) | Freshwater microbial communities from Lake Croche, Canada to study carbon cycling - C_130820_MF_MetaG | ecosystem: Environmental > Aquatic > Freshwater > Lake | place: Lake Croche, Canada... | reverse complement strand
GACATTCTCTACTTATACCATTAAAATAATGATCCAACGGTGTTCAAGCCCCCTTCGACCTCCGTTGATCCAAAGGCGTTCAAGCCCCCTTCGACCTCCGTTGCACCAGTCACATAGTGACTGGTGCAAGTGGTTGATCCAAAGGCGTTCAAGCCCCCTTCGACCTCCGTTGCACCAGTCACATAGTGACTGGTGCAAGTGGCTGATCCAAAGGCGTCTATGCGCCTTTGGATCTCCGTTGCACCAGTCACATAGTGACTGGTGCAAGTGGCTGATCCAAAGGCGTCTATGCGCCTTTGGATCTCCACCGAGCCCCACACCCCTCAATATTGCACAGATAGATGTACTTCAGATTCTGTGCATCATACTTCATGTAGATCACGTCAGGCTCCTTGGCGGCAGTATTAGACAGACAGGCCTCATTCGGGCACTTGATCGTGTGCAAATGAGGGAGCGTCGGATCGAGCTTCGTGAACTCATTCATGAGCACTTTGTAGCCCTCGCTCGTTTTCTCCTGCAGATCGGTCTCCATGATCAGACCACCGCCCGTATCCTCCTCCGTATAGCCGCAGTTATGGCAGATGCGCAGAATCGACTGGGTCTGCTCTTCACTGGCCGAATCCCCCACCACCTTTAAGTAGAGGTAATAACGGCAAGTCGGGCAGAACTTCATACTAGTAGTTAATTGGAATCCTTTACGCATCAAATTTTTAGAACCGAATAAATCCCTCCTTGTTCATAAAATAGTACCGTTAAGAATCTAATTACGCCCTCTCCATAGGAGGGGACGTAATTAGATTCTTAACACTAGTGCTTAGTATAAAATTACGCCCCCTGCAAATTGCAGGGGGCGTAATTTTATACTAAGCGGTACGCGATGAAGGACGCCGCCACCAGGTTTAGGATCGCATGAGAACGCATAGAGGGAATAGACAGCATATAGAGATGCGACACAAGTACCGCTTAGTATAAAATTAAGCCCCCACCCAATATGGGTGGGGGCTTAATTTTATACTAAGCACTAGTGTTAAGATTCCAATTCGCCTCCTCCTTCGGAGGAGGCGTAATTAGATTCTTAACGGTATGATGCTGATGCCGATGTAGTAAAACACCAAATGAAGATCCATTCTATCAGGACGACCGAATAGAAATCAGAACCGGACGTCAAAATTTGACGCGTAAAATCCTTCGCCGAAAACCATACACGCAAGTAGAATGCCCCTCTCAGAATCCATGCTCGCCGATGGCCCTTTGGCCGCGTTTCTGCGCACACATCGTATTGAACGGGGATCCACCTGTTCCGTAGTCGGCATGGGCGATCACAAGGGGCGCTGGAACATCAAGGACGAGGACTATTCGTCCTATCTGGACATGTTGCACGAGCACCTCTTCGTCAAGAATCTCAGACCCCTGAACCTTGTGGAGCAGCGCCGATCCGATGGGATCCAGCCAGGCCTCATCGACCTCGACTTCAAGTACGCGCCCGAGGGCTCCATTAAACGCCGCTTCACCATGACCCATATTCGCGCATTCCTGCGCTCCTACCTTGAACAACTGAACACATTCTTCGATCTAACGGGCAAATCTGTGCAGTTCTTTGTCTCTCTGAGACCCACCCCCTACGAATCCAAAAAAGACAAGGCCATCAAAGACGGCATTCATATCCAGTACGACCTCAACATCCCCTATGAGTACCAGTTGGCGATTCGTCAGAAGCTCATGGAGCTGGAAGCCATCAAGACGGCGTTCTCAGGCACAGGCTATATCAATACAGAAAAAGATATCTATGACGAAGTGTCGATACGCAACGGCGCCTGGTTCTTCTATGGCGAATCGAAGCCCGATATCCCCGCCTACTCCTTGACCCATACCTATCAGTTTCATGCAGACACAGGGGAACTAAAAGAGGTGTCGACCGATCTCTATACAACCCGGGACTTGATGGACAAGCTCTCGGTGCGTCATAAGATTGTCCCGTCACTGGTCACGGTGCAGAAGGACGCTGTCGATGAATGGCAACGGTGCCTGGACTTGGTGCAGAAGAAGCATGTGAACACCGTAGAACCGAGTGCCGAAAAGGGGGCGGAGATGTTCCCCACCTGGCTATCCACCGGCTATACGGACGACGAGGTCACTCTTGCCAAACGGTTGGCCGAGGTCTGCTTGTCCGTGGAACGCGCCGATCAGTACCAGACCTGGATGGAGGTCGGCTGGTGTTTGTACGCTATCTCCAATTCGGAGGAGATGTTCGATGCCTGGATGGCCTTCAGCAAGAAAAGTGCCAAGTTCCGCCACAACGACGTGAGCCGTCTCCAAAGGGACTGGACGATGGGCTGGAGGAGTCACGGCAACTGCTTCACCATTCGTTCCCTCCATTTGTGGGCACGCAATGACAACCTCGTGGAGTACAAAAAGATCATGGACGACAGCCATGTGGAGTTTGTGCTCCGGCATGTGAACAACACGAACAATCACGTGGCACGGCTTATGCAGCGGATGTACTGGAGCGAGTTCCGGGCGGCCGTGGACAGCAAGAAGACAGAGTGGTTCGAGTACCGGCAGAACTGCTGGGAGAAGTCCCCGCAAGGCCTGGAGTTCCGGAACAAGATGAGCACGGAGGTGGCCGACCTGGTGAACCGTGCCAAGAACATCACGAAACGGAAAGGCAATGAGGCGGGCACCGAGATTGAGCAGGAGTACGAGGTCATGAAGCTCAAGGAACTCCACAAGCTCGAGGGCAACTTGTACTCGTCGGCCTTCAAGGACGCGACCGTTCGGGATTCGATCGGCCTGTTCTACGAGAAGGACTTCACCAAGAAACTCGACGCCCAGCCCTACCTCATCGGATTCGCAAACGGCGTTCTGAATCTGCGGGCGGAACGAACCAATGCAGCGGGCGTTACAGAACAGTACTGCCAGTTCCGCGAAGGGAAGCCCGAGGACTTTGTCAGTTACCAGGCGGGTCGCTGGGATCCCAAGCAGTGCCGGCCGATCAGTTACGAGCCTTATTGTGCTGATGATCCAGAACAGGCCGAGATCGATGACTTTATGACGAAGGTCTTTCCTCGCGCTGACCTCCGTGCCTATATGTGGCGTAAGCTCGCCTCCTGTCTCGAGGGCACCAATCGAGAACAGAAGTACGACACCTGGATCGGCATTGGCGGCAACGGCAAGTCCAAGCTCGTCGATCTCATGTCCATGGCACTCGGGGACTATGCAGTGTCCTTGCAGTCGACCGTTCTGACGAGGAAACGCCCCGAGTCGGGCGCAGCCAATCCCGATATCATGGCGGTTCGCAACCGGCGCTTCATCTACATGGCGGAGCCGGATGATGGAGAGGCGCTCAATACCAGCCGCATGAAGCAGTTCACGGGCGAGGATGTCGTGGAGGCGCGTGGCCTGTTCGAGGATCAGTCCAAGTTCCAGATCACGGGCAAGATGTTCATGTTGTGTAACAAGTTCCCGCCGATCAATGCGATGGACAGGGGCACGTGGCGCCGTGTGATGGCCGTGCCGTTCGAGTCGAAGTTCGTGGATCCAGAGTCGGAGGAGGGCAAGGACATCAATCCCGCTGCGAACATCTGGCCGCGCGACAACTTCCTGGACGCCAAGTTGAAGCGGTGGCGATCTCCGTTCATGGCCAGGCTCATTCACATCTACGAGACCCAGTATCTGAAACAGGGAATTGAGCCGATTCCAGCCATTGTCAGGCAGGAGTCGGATAATTATCGGTCGATGTTCGATTCCTTTGGAAAGTTCAAGCAGGCACGGCTCCGACCGGTGGCGGGCGAGGAGGCAGCCATCAAGGAGATCTGGCGCATCTACAAGCAGTGGTCGGAGATGGTGGGGTCGGCGGGCGGCAAGAGGCTGAGTATGATGGAGCTGCAGAAGCGCATGGACGATGAGTTTGGGGCGCCGCCGGATAAGAAGACCTATAAGCGGCTGCGGCTCTTTGAGTCGGATGAGGATATCGAGGACTTTGATAAAGAGGGGACATCACCCTAATGCGCCGAAGGCGCATTAGGGTGCCTCCCCTTCGAACCCCTGTTTGCTTAAACTTATAGATACCCCTACCGCTTAGTATAAAATTACGCCCCCTACAAATTGTAGGGGGCGTAATTTTATACTAAGCACTAGTGTTAAGAATATAATTAAGCCCTCTCCTATGGAGAGGGCTTAATTATATTCTTAACGGTACTAAAATTCAAGTCCTGTTCTTTATGAGCGAGACTTAAATTTATACTAGCATCCGTAGTAGACTAATCTGTATTTCAACCCTGCACTTTTTTAATATGCACACTTTGATAATACTTGTAATTCAATACAAGTCTATCCAGTCGTTCTGGTACATAGGTTGGGACGAATAGAAGACGAGAGTTTGCCTGAGAGGGCAGGCTATGCTCGTTCTCTACAGGGTAGCAAACGATGGAACCTGGTGTTTGGTAACAATGATAAAATCTATACACATTCATTTAATAAGAGTTCACAAAGAACTCTTTAGTTTGAACTGTTCCACAATCCCCTTTTTCTTCAGATCGGCAAAGAACTTGGTCAAATAGGCCTTCACTGTCGCAGTTGTTGCAGGAGTTCCCTGGAACTGTTCTTCATTCGGATAGGCGGCTGACGTTGTACCGCCCGATCCAATCCACTCCCATCCCTTTGGTAACTTATACGCCCACGATCCACCCGTGCCCATCTTATACGTTACAAACAAAACTGCCTCCTTCTTATGAGGAACCCATCGCTGCGCCCGACCCTTCAACAGCACAATCCACTCCTGTCCGTCCAATCCAGTTTTCACGGTTTCAAGTGGAAACAGGGTCGCCGATTCAGCAGGAGCTTTCCTAGAGGCCTTTCGTGTTTTTGGCATTGCTCTACTAGAGCAATAGAATCATCAATATAAATATAAAAATCGTAAGGATACCTGCACTAATCGTGGAGATCAGAATCGAATTAAGTGCATAGCTATGAATGTGGCAGTAATAGAAGATCACGGAGAAAATGAAAAGACTGTAGCTCAGAACCAGAACCCACATCGTATAGTCGTCCAAGATATGCACATTTGTATCGGGGATCCGTTCAGGCATGGCATCCCGTAAATCAACAAAATCACGGCTATGTTGTTCAATGCTTGCTTTCAGTTCTGCCCGTTTCTGCTCCAATTGCTGTATTTCGCCACTAAGATCTTGTGACAATGAGGGCGAAAAGTTTGCATTGCCTGCCGAAACTAACCGTGCATTCTCCCGAGCAGCAAGATTGTAACTAGCGACTAAAGTCTCAATATGTGTTATATCATCTTGAGTACACTTTTCTGCTGCCGCTACATCTGTTGCTCTTTGTGCATTCACTGCAGCTGTCAGCGCCGCTGCATCCGCCGCAATCCGAGCACTCAAAGCAGCTTGACCTGCAGCAATTTGACTTTGTAGATCTGAAATTGTCCCCTGATTTGTTGTATTCTGTTGTTGTGCAGCAGCTACCTGATTTTGCAAATCATTTTGAACAATACTATCTTGATTTGCCTGATATGCCAGATCGTAATTCTGCAGAGCGCTTAGAGCGGCCGGTGCATTGGCTGGATTTATTTGTACAGCAGTGCCTATAATCCCTCGTACCGTCTCAGGTGTTAAACCGCTCATAGCAAATCCCTACCTTAAGGACAGATTTTGACTGAAGGAATTGGCGTCATGTTCACAGGGAACTGGCGCTTATCCCAGTACCGCGTATCGCGTATCAGATAGGTGTATTGCGCACGATTCACAATTGTAAAGACGACAATGAGCACAAGAATCGCTGTCAACGACCAGAATGCCGTAGAGGAGAGAAATCCCCGTTTGAACAGATAGGTCATAATAATAATGGCACACAGGACAATCAGTATCTGCTGATAGACGAATAGGGTGTCGAGTTTATTGCCGGCATCCCATTGATTGATTTCATTCTGCCGCTTGGCCAGATCGGCATTATAACTCTGCTTTGTGACGGTCATCTAGTTGTTCTGTGGATAAAATCTTACATGGCCTTGTAGATATAGATGAGCAGGCCGAGTGCCGTGATATTTAGGAAACTGTAGAGACCCAGTAGATTGTTCGTGTAGGCGGCCTTTTGCCTCGAATATTTTTCCATCTCCTTGTACAACGTCTCATTTGTTCCCGTGGCACCCGCCTTGGCTGTTTGTGACACGATCTCCAGTCTGTCTTCAACGCCCTCGAGCATGGCCTTGATGCTCAGGGTCAATCTGTTTATATCTGCATTCGGAGGCGTGATTGTAGCGTTATAATATCCGACAACTGTACCTATGTCTACTAATTTACCAAGCAGATTGAGTATGACTGTACTATAGACCTCTACTTGATTTTGATTCACAGTAGGGCTCGTACTTATCGTTACAAATGCCTGTATTGCGGATACACAGAGGCCATTGAAATAACAGTATTCGCTTGTAATATCGTTTACAAAGGCGGTCGTATTGGATTTTGGTACTGCAAGCAGAATTGCAGTACAGGCCGCCGTGGTTAATCGCTTTGTAGTTGAGTTTCGTTCAGCAGAGGAAGAGATTGCTGCAACAATACCTCCTGGATATGCGGCCGATTGATAATCGGATAGGCCATAGCTCGGTATAGCGGTTGGACACAGTGCCATCTGGTAGATCGAGTGTTAAAAAATGAATCTAGATCGTTCCCGTTATATGTAGGGTAGTGACGATGATCGCAGCGACTGCAACAAGAAGAGCGGATGCAATAAAGTAGGGATTTATGAGAAGGAGATAGATCTGAAAGACGATGTAGTTTGATGGAATGAGCTCAAAGGGGCTAAAGGTATAGAAGATGAGGGCGGCAATTCCAATGAACAGGACGGACAGCGCCCATAAGAGGGGGATGGACGCCGGGCGCAGAGGCCGCCCCAGCAAAAAGACTTGATGGTTTGTAACGGTTGAATGGCTTGACCGGAGAAGTTCAAGACGAAGTCGTGCCTCTTTTTCATCTTGCTGCAGCACTTGCAGACTCTGATCGCCTCCGCTCTGAATCTCTTTTATTTTGTTAAACTGGGATCCAACAGGTGTATTCGTATCAATACAGGATCCAATTAAATTGGTATTAAAATCATTTATGTTTTTGTGGAAGCTAAGTAGATTTGTATAATGGTTCGGATTGCCCATTGTTATTCCAGTACAGCTGTCGCCCACTTTTACACCAGTAAGTGCAGGTATGCTTGTCGAATTTGCCCAATTATAATTGGGCGTTCCAGCATATGTATTCGCCGTTACAACTACTGGAGTACAGCTCATCCCTACAGATTAGGGAGAAACAACACGATAGAACTCATAGACGCCCGCAGACAAACTGGGTCTCGTGATCTTGATCAGATTGCCTGGAACACCGCCCAGAAGCCGAACAATGGGATCGTGATGGAATCGGATCATAGGGAACTTCGACTTTGCGATCATATGGTGCTTCTCCATAATTCCCTTTTCGTCTTCGGCCGGCACAATTTCGTGTTTCGGTACCAGAAAGTGCTTCATGGGATTGTTCACGAGCTGATAGATACTGAAGAAACTGACTCGGATGCGCCGTTCCCCGAGCCAGAGTTTGAGAGCCAGTTGATGATGCAGATCGGCCACAGGCTCCATCATCATTACAATTGTTTCGGCAATGGTCTCGTCGGGATAGTCGTTGAAGAGGATGCTCAGCTTCTGGCGACTGAATTTACCATAGCGCACCATGCAGATCTTCGGATCGTCCTCATCCCTCTTTTTCACGGTGAAACTCAGGGAGAAGAGGCCTTCGGGCGTGGGCACGGCGGCCGCAATCTCATCGGGAGAGAGCTTGCGAAAGGCCTCCGTAGCATAGCCGCGCTCCTCGAGAATGTCGAGAAGCGTCAGCCTAGATCGATAAATATCTTCAATGTCACCGAAGTTCATTCCTACTAAAAGGCGATAGGTCTTCAAGCCCCGTCAAATTTAGATAGAGCTGTGCTCCACGCACAGCTCTGAAGGTAAAATGATGGATGGTCGCCCTTCAGGCGACCATCGCTCATGCATTTAATCTTTAGATGTTGGATGTGTTACTAAGCAACGCCTTTAGCCCAGCTCTACTCGAGCTTGCGCACATTGATCACAGTAGAAGGAGGCGGGGGAGGGCCCCCAGGCTCCGAGCCCATTCGATTCACCGTGAAGTTGCCAATGTTGGCCGACGAACGTCGTAGCGTTGCATTCTGCTGAATGAGCGGTGCGGCCAATCCCTGGGCAGCCATGGCCGCAGGACTCGTATCTACATTAATAATGGCGGGGGCAGGATTTGCAACGGCAATTGTGGGAGGGGCTCCTGGAATGGGGGAGGGGAAGAGGCGAGCGGGGGGACCCGGCGGCACTTCCTGCAGAATCACAGGAGGGGGCTGGATCACAACATTCTGATTGGCACGACGGAGAATGGATCGAGGCACTGGTGCTTGCTGCCCTGGTACTTGCACATATTGTTGAACAGTTGGCTGTTGTCCCGGTACTTGCGGCACCAGAACCACCGGCTCATTCTCATCGGCGGCTACCTCTGCTGCAACAGCGGCTAATCCAGGAACAGGTGGCTGGCCAAGAGTAATGACCGACTGATCGCCCGTAACTTCCGTTGCCGCATCTTCATCGGGGATCGGGGCATCTTCCGCAGCCTTCGCCTGTGCTTCCGCGACAAGACGTGCCGATTCAACCCCCATCGCCACCAGGGCATCGAGCGGAATCTGCTGGGTCTTGTCCTCCAATACAGGAATCTGTTCGCTCTGAATGGGCTCCGCGAACACCGGCAACTCCTGCAGCACCTTCGTAATCCGCACATCCGGATCCAGGGGCTTAAAGGGACGCAGCATCTGCGTATCGCCCGTGGTGATAAAGCGGAGCCCCACGTTCATAATGGAGGCCAGTTCCTGTGTCAACACCTTCGTGGCATAGGGCAGCTCCACATCCACAATCTTCCCTTTCTGCCGATGCAGGGGTGGCAGCAGTTCAAAGGTGGCCGCATTATCTCCCACGAAGACGGAGGGGCCATCGCACAACGGACACTGAGAGATGTGGAGCTTCTTGTTCCGAATCGGAATCGTGCCGCAACTCGTGCAGACCGGCATGACCGTGCCATCCGACCGTTTCATGTAGGACTCCTGTACGAACTCCGTCATACTGTGGCCAATAATCGAATCACGATCCATCTCGCCAATCTTTAGGCCGCCCTGGTTGCCACGCCCGCCCGTCGGCTGGTGTGTCATCTGTTCTTTGCGCCCCTGGCCGCGCGCCTGCCACTTGTCCTCCACCATATGCTTCAGTCGCATGCCATAGACGGGTCCCATGAAGATCGCGGCCTTCGTCTGCTCCCCCGTCATGCCGTTGTACAGCAGCTCATTTCCGTACTTCTCAAAGCCCAGACCTTCCAACACTTTGCCAATGGCCTCTTCGGGTGAACCGTCGTTCATGAAGACGGTGCCGTCCCCGAGAGCGGCCGAACCGGCCATCGCCTTTCCAAACAGCTGTTCGATGTTCTGGGCAATCGTCATACGGCTCGGAATGGCGTGGGGATTCATGAGCATATCGGGCACAATGCCGTCCTTGGTACGCGGCATATCATGCCCTCGAATTGTGGCACCGACCGTGCCCTTTTGACCGTGGCGATTGGAAAATTTATCGCCCAGTTCAGGGATTCTGTCCTGCACAATGCGGATCTTCACCGTCCGCTGATTGAGATTGTTCACCAAGACCACCACTTTCTCGACACGACCTCTCGTCCAGACCTGCGGCTTCAAGGACTTGTCCGTCTTCATGCCCGTATCATTGGTGGAATAGGCGCCTACCAGAACCGTGTACTCGTCACAGTACGATCCCTCCTTAATAATTCCGCGCCCATCGAGTTTTGAATAGTCGATGCCGGGCTTTAAGTCCTTCCAGCTGCTGATATTGGCCGGGTTGCCGATGCGGATCTTGGTGCCCGTTTTGGCCTCGTCCTCTTCGCGCAGCATATACGACCGATAGGCGATGGTGCGAAAGAGCCCGCGCTCGAAGGCGTCGGCGTTAAAGACAATGCCGTCGTCCTGGTTGTAGCCGCTCGGGGCAATGGCCAAAATGATGTTTTGCCCATAGGGCATACGGCCTTCGCCCAGATAGTTCGAGTAGAGTGTGCCCGTCAGCTGGGACTCTCCGTAGCACAGCACATGGGCATTGTTGTCAAAGCGGTTCTTCCAATTGGTGGCATAGAGACTGATGGCCTGTTTGGACTGGCTATCGCCCAGCTGATTACGGAGCGACTGATTGTGGTTGCAGAAGGGGATCATGGCCGTCATGAAACTCAGAATGGTGGAGGGATGGATCTCCAGATGGGTGGATTCGGGCTTCAGATCGGGCGGGAAATTGGCGATAAAGGCCTCGTTCTGCTCATAGGGGTCGATGTACTCGATCGGAGCCAAATGGGACTGGAGATGGCGCAGATAGTCCTCCAGAGACGCCTGGGCACGATCGGACAACGGATCCACAAAGCCCAGGGTCGTCAGTGTATGACTGGCCGTCAGAGGCAAGGTGCCGAGCACTAGAGTGCGCCAGTCCATTCGGCGTTCGAGCTTGCCCTGTTCTCCTGCCACTACAAGAGGACGAAGGGGTCGCCCCGCATCCATAAAGATCTGTAAACGACGCTGCACATACGAAAAGGTGATGCTGGTAGAATAGGGCAGGCAACCTGTGCGCTTGAACGCCGTCAGCACTTTCCGTAGAATGAGAGGATGGCTTGAGAAGCCGATAATGCCGCCGTTCAAATAGACGGGGACATAGCGACTGCGTTGATCCTCGAGCAGATTCTCGGAACGGACGAGGCGCCCCTTTGTATAGAGCCACTGCAGGAGATTGTCGACAGGCGCATCGAGCGAGAAGGCCGTTAATACACTCATATTCTTGGCAATGCCGATGCTGCCACCACCGGGTGTTTCCATGGTGCAGAAATAGCCATACTGCGATCCATGGAGACCACGGGGCCCTCGACTCTTCTTATTTGTATCGAATTCCAGAACAACACGGCGGCAGTGGCTCATAAAATCGCAGTACGAAAGGCGACTCAAGGACTGAATGACGCCCGCCTTCTCTTCTCCGAGTCCCGAGTCCCACTTGCCCTTGAAGCCCCGCATCAAGGTCTCCGTCAGCAACCCAAGGGGGAAAATAACGCTGGATTTAGACGGCTCAAAGATCCGACGGAACTCGACGCCGGCATAGGCCGGCTTGTTATAGAACCACTCCTTATCAATCGCCAATCGGCTTGCCTTGATCCAGCCATTATAGCAGTTGCTGAAGAGCATCTGAATCAAGAATCCGCTTGTCAAGCAGCGCTGGTTCCGAATGTCATCGCGATCCGTCGGCTTCTCGAAGCCCTGATTCACTCGCAACATAGAACGCACACAGTCGGCCAACATGAGCGCCTGGCTCATGGGGTCGTTCGGCATATGCACGAACATCTGGTTCCGAATAATGTCGAGAACATGCGCTTCCGAATAGCCCTTCGTCAGACACTTGATATACTGGACACACGTAAAGGTGTTGAAGAACGGCCAGGCCTGCAGAATGGAGGGCTGGAGCAGAGGCAAGAACAGCTTGCCCTCCGATCCCTCTAAGTCGGGATAGATCAACTTGCAGATCTCCTCGTCACTTTGGAATCCCAGGGCTCGGAACATAATAAAGAGCGGAATAGGGTCGCGGACAAAGGGCAGCCCCACCAGAATCTCTCCGTCTCTCCGCATTCGCACCGTGACGCGCTTCACACGCCGTGTCTTAGCATTTAAGCAGCTAATGGAGGCAAAGAGGATGCACTGTGGATCCTTGGGATCATTGTTCTTCAGAACCATATTAAAGGTGTTAAAGGCCTGTTCTTGCTTGGTCACCAACACCTTTTCGGCTCCATCGACAATAAAATACCCGCCGTTGTCATAAGGGCATTCGCCGGCTTCACGCAAGAACTCCTTGGGTTTGTTGTGAAGAACACAGTAACTGCTATGAAGCATAATGGGCATCTTGAACAAGGGGACATTCTGGAAAGGAAGTACTTCCAGTAGCACCGGTTTCGTGGCAGCATCCGCCGTATAGGTGATTCGAACACTGATCGTGGCCGTCACCATAGACGCATAGGTCAGATTGCGGAGCCGTGCCTCATTGGGGAACAGGAGTCGCACATCCGTCGCGTTCTGCAGAGAGATGGTCGGAGCTCCGATCTGGATGTCCGTGCCCGATTCCCCGCCCACAAAGAGCTCCACCTTGTATCTGTACCGATTGGTGTCCTTGATGTTATCCTTTAGAATGAGAATTGGATTGTTGGCCTTCAGAATGTTCACCAGATCCGTGTTCAAAAAATGGTCATAGGACTCGATGTGATGCCGTGTGTACGGATAGGGATTGGTTCGATAATAGGTATCGATGAGGGCTCGTGCCACCTCTTTACTCTGATCTCCTGGAGACGCCATCTATTGTTCTTTGGTGATTAAAGTTCTTAGGTTGAACCTGAGGACTTTACTCACAGCATGTTGCGGTCGTCTACATATACGGAACGGTGCCCTGGCTCGCCGAAGGAGAGGGAGGAACCCCTGTCGCATTGAGATAGCTCTGCACAATCTGAAGTGTCGAGGGGGGAGAGGTGGAGGTGATGGGCTTGAAGGCCATTTCACTGAGGGCGGCCATGCCTCCACGCTGCTTCTGTGTTCTACGACGGCCGCCGGCCTGGTTCGATCCTAGGCCAGCGGGAGTGCGTGTTACGTAATGAGTCTGTCCCGCGACAGGATCGTAGTCTCTCGCCTGTTCGGGATTCCAGAATCCCTTGTCCACATAGGCCGGCACCTGGGCATAGGAGTGCTCATTGACACCGGGCACAGTATAGACGCCTGCGCGCGTATCCTGAAGAATAGGGGCGCCCTGTAGCATAGCTCCTCCTCGCATAGGATGCCGGCGGTGCTTCGGGTGTTTCTTCGGCAGCTCGGCCAGCGCGTGCTCGACATAGGCCATAGCCGACTCCTCATCCACCTCCTTCTTAAAGGTCAGCCGCCACTCCTTTTGAAAGGCCAGTGCCAGCTCCTTTTTCGGCATCTGAGAATGAATCTCCACAAAGGTCTCCACGTGCTCGAACGCCCGTCGCAGCTCAGGAATTGTCATGATATGGCCGGACTGCCTCGCCTTCTTCGTCTTTTGTGTTTTCTTTTGTGCCATCCCTCTACTATACCGTGGCTAAAACAGAGCGCGTAACACCATTGTTCTTAGCCGAGTTATTCTTTGCATTGAGGCCGATGGAATTGGCAACCGAATTGGCGGCACTCGAGGCCGTATTAGCTACTGTATTAATGGCAGAATTCACTGTATTCATGGTAGAATTGATAGCGGATGTAACAGGATTCGTGGCAGATTCTGCCGATGGGAGTTCTGCATTCGGAAGAGACGGAACAGGAACGGAACCGCCCGTAAAGAAGGATCCAATGGCGACGAGGAGGTAGACGAGGATCACTGCAAGCATAATACCGGGTGCAAAGAGTTTCAGGTTGTTCTGCCAAGTCGACTGCTGATACTCGTTCCAGAACGTCCTGAAATGATGATACGTGCCGGCGACTAGGATAATCGCTGACATAGCCACAATCACCAGAGGGCTGAGATTGGGCATGACTGCAAAAATAATGGCGATGGCGAGGAGCGCAAGTAGCACAGATGGCAAGAATAGCTGCATCTCTAATTAGACTTTATCAATCAAATCGACATGGGTCAAGTAATGCTTGATGCAGCAACTGCGTTCTACACCGATCTCCTTCAAGGCCACGCGTTCGGCTGTGACCGGGACACTTGTGCCATCCATATAGGCGGGGCTCGTCGAATTGGGGATGCCCATTTCTCGGCGAAGCTCTATGACGCGTTTCTGATACCATCGCCACTTATTGGCGAGGGCGGAGCCGCAATTCATACAACGAATAGGGATGATCATTCTCTCTGATGGAATCGGAGGGAATCCTGGACATCAAATTTACAGCTTAAATTCCAGCAAACCCTATTCGTAGAATGAGCAATCTCTTCGATATTGTGATTCCAGTGGGTCCCAGTGATATCGATGTGATCCAGAGACAGCTTGTTCATACAAAGAAGTATATTCTCGGATATCGGAACATCTATCTGATCTACAAGGATCTCTCCCTGCAGATCGAAGGATGTACCACCATTGCGGAGTCGATCTTCCCTTTTTCAATGGAGACCGTGTCGAAACACCACGGCAAGAACGATCGGAACGGCTGGTTTTTGCAGCAACTACTGAAACTCTATACCGGATTTGTGATTCCAGGAATTCTGGAACGGTATTTGGTGATCGACAGCGATACCTTCTTTCGGAAGCCCACTGCCTTTGTGAAAGACGATCGATGCATCTACACCTTCGGATATCAGTATCATAAGCTGTATTTTATTCACATGGCACAGATGCATCCGGACTTTCAACGTAGAATCGCCGACAAGTCCGGGATTGCCCATCATATGATCTTTGAACGACGATATGTCAAGGAGATGATGGATCTGGTCGAAGAGAAGCACGGAGAACCCTTTTACGATACTTTCTTGAAATTTGTAACGGATGTGACCGGTGCCGGTGCCTCCGAATATGAGATGTATTTCAATTATATGGTGTATAAACACGCGGAGAAGATCTACGTTCGAGGATTACGGTGGATCAATACGAATACACTGGATGTGCAGGGCGACTTCGATTATGTCTCCTATCATTGGCATATGCGTCCTGCGTCTACACCCGCATCACAATCCTCTTGATCAGAGCAGAATGACCTCTGTTCTGTTTAACGCCGGCCTGAATTACCAGAACGGAAACCCGGTTCGCCTCGGCATCGAGGCGAACCGCAGCGACATTACGGAGCTCCGGAAGTTGCTCGATGTTCACACAATCGAGATCAATCTGCTCAAGGCTCGTCTTGCAGTAGCGGAGAAGGAGGTGAGGGAGGCGAAAGCGGCAGCAGCCGCCTCTTCTGCAACTGCAACCACTCCACACCCTTCAACTTCCTAGGGTTCGTCGAATGGATCCCAAGGCCTGACTACTGATCTCGATCCCAAACTGTTCTTTTAACTGATATGCAACACCCTTCAAAGAGGCTGTTTTGTATTTGTTTAACAATTGATGAATCTGTGCCATCTGTTCTTCGCTCCACTTAGCCTTGGTGGGCTTTGCTGGTGTTGTCCTCGTCGACTGGGTTTCAGAACGTTCTAAGCCCTCTGACGTCTGTACGAAGGGCAACACATCGAGTGTGTTGGCATGGTGTTTGTCGTGACAGGCGGCACACAATACAACCAGATTCGAGGCGTCGTTCATAGGAATCCCGCTCGGTAAAATACCATGAAGGGCGCTGGCCTTTGGTTCTATATGGTGGACTTCCAGGTCGGAGGTCATCTCCGAGTGACACAGTTCACAGGCGCGCCGCCTTACAAGGGAATTGTAGCTGGAGGACTTGGCCTCCAAATGCCGCGTACTCTGCAACAGCGTGTGCCGCTGCTGTTGTGCCAGTTCTAAGAACTCTAAGGGCAAGTCCATGGCACGCGCCACCTCAAGTCCATACAACGTCGATCCCGAACCAGGCACCAATGTTCTGTCATAGACCAGCTTGTGACTGACAGGGTCGTATTCGACGTGGAGGTGCCAGATTTTGAGTTTGAGGGTGGGGGGATCCAGCAACGTCGGAAGGTCGTGCAGATGGGTGGCAAAGATGAACTTGGTGTTCCGCTTAGCAAGCCACTGGATGCCGGCACTCACGAGAGCCATGGCCGACACCGATTCCGTGCCAGAACAGAGTTCATCGCCCAACACGAGCGTCTGGTTCGTCGCGGATCGCAGAATATCCCGGAGTTCTGCCATCTCTGTGGCAAAGGAACTCATGCCCGCAAAGAGATTGTCGTGGTTCAGAATGCGCGTATAGAGGGACGAAAAGGGTCGGAGGCGCATGCCTGTCGCGGACACGAAGCAGCCGCTCTGCGCCAGCACCGTCGCGATCCCCACGGCCTTCATGAGGGTCGACTTGCCGCTCGCATTCATGCCGTAGACGAGCCACGAGTCCGTACCGAGTCCGAGCTGCACATCGTGCTGCACATAGGCCACGCGGCTCTGCACCAAGGGGTGACGGAGTCCCTTCAGATCCAGGAAGGCATCGCCGACTTCTGTCGTAACATCCGGCTTTACAAAGCCCCGTTCTGCAGAGACCTTGGCGATACACCGAATGCAGTCGATGTGGCTCAGCCATTCCTCCAGCTGATTCCATCCCTGTTCGTCTTGCTGTGCCTCGTACAGGGCATTACAGACCTCCAGAACGGTCTCCTTGGCCAAGGACTCGAGTTGTAAACGGAGCTTCACCAGCTTTGCATTGAGTGTATGGAGCTCGGACACTTCGATCCATCCCCCTGACTTCAGGGATTGAATGGAGGTGCCCTTTGGCAACAGGTGAATTACCGATTGCAACGCCCTCAGAGTGGCCGTGGACGCTTTGAAACCAAAGGGCTCCTTTTCCCTTGACTCGAGGCGAATGGCCTCGGACGACAAGGAGGCGGCTGTACATAAGGCCGCTCTTACACGTTCGAACTCCTGCAAGACCTTGGCAATCTGCTGCTCCACAGCCTGAACTGTAGGGGATGAAAAGGGTGTCATGTCATCCGAGGCTTGCAGCGCCTTTTCCATTATGATATGATGGCTGAAGGCGGCTGTGATTTTCTTTACGTCCTCGGCTTTAAGAGTGGGCTGGAGGGGAGAATGGGACGGCCATCGATCTAGGAGGTTCGTGGCCGCCGCATAGCTCTGACCGAGAACGACGAACTCCTGAGGGGTAACGGTGGCGAGCTGGACTTTGCGATGGAGGCGGGGGAGATCGCCGATGAAACGGAGCTGTTGTTCGAAGGCCTTCTGTTCTGAAGGAGACCAGGCCTGGAACGCCTGGATCTCTTCGAGCCTCTGTTGAATGGCCGTTGCATGGGTCAAGGGTTTGAGAAGGCGTTCTCGAATGGCGCGTTTGCCCATCGGACTAATGCAGGCGTTGAACAATTGGACAACGGAATCCATCTGAAGCTGTTCTAACGCATGGTTCCCGCAGACCAGATTCTGTTCGGGGATCCAGGGAACAGACCGCTGGAAGCCTTTCAAGGCACTTGGCATATGTTCTTCGGCGAACTGGAGCAGCAGGAGGAGAGCGAGCTCCTCCAAGTCCGAACGTATCGAGAGGTATTCTCGGACAGGCAACAGGCTCTTAATGCTGTAGATGCGGCGCAGATAGTCGGCGTTGGCCAGAGGACTGGGCATTGTGGTCGGAAGGGGCTTGGAATGAATCGGAATGGTGGCAGGAATCGAGAGGAGCTTGCGAACGTCCACGGATATTTTATTCCAGTAGACGAGGAGCTCCTTGGGTTTGTACAGAGAAATATGTTGCTGAATGTCGTCTAGGTGAGACCCCTGGTAGGTGCTCGTGGTGGCCGTAGTCAGATCGAGAGAGGCCAGGGCGACTTGCTGATTGGAGAACACGAGAAGGGTGACATAGGGCGTTTCGGTGATGGACATGGCCTCCACGTGGGTCGAGGGGCTCAGAATGCGACTGATTTGGCGTTTCTGAACTTTGCCCTTGCCATTCTTGACCTGATCGATCACCACAACAGTCCAGCCGTTCGCTGTGAGCCGGCCGGCATGCTTGTGCAGCGTATAGTCGGGGATGCCGGCGAACAAGCCGACGGTATTAATTGGCGTCGCATCCTTTTTCGTGGTTAATTGGATTCCGAGCAGATCAGTGATTGCGCGGACATTGCATTCCGTCTCGCCCGTTGTTGTATCCTGAAGATCGTAGAGTTCATAGAATGCGCCGACCATGAGAAATATGGCAGTTTGACTACCATATTTCGTCACGTTTTCTTCGTAGAATTTTCTGTATTCATCGTACATGGCGCCTTGTACGTTTATTGCGTTTGGACTTTAGGCGCCTCGTTCGGAGCTTCTTGGATCGTTTCGTCTTTTTGGATGTACGATGCCGCCGTTTGCCGCCAGATCTGACTTTGTGTGTAGGAACTGGTGGGGCTGGTGGAAAAGATGACGCAAACTCAGAGTGCATTGCACTTATACTTGCATTGGCCGCTCTTACGTCACGCTCTATTGTACCTATTTTACCTATATCACCTACTTTTTCTTTCGCATCGATGAGTATATGTTCAATAGTTATCGTAGGTTTTTTATACATACAGCTAGACAATCCACCGCATCTTCTATATGATTGCCATTCACTACTTATTCTTGCTGCATGTTTTTCTATTTGAGAAAGTGTTGCAGCAAGCGCATTAATAATCCGTAATTCTGTGCCGGCCTCTTCTGGAGTAATAGTACGAGGTTTTATTTTGGCTTGTAAATCTAATGCAGCTCTTCGACGCACGAGGTCATCCCGTTTGTCTGCAATGAATTTAGCTAATCTGCCTTCAGGAGTAGATGGCTCAACACTCGATGCGGCAAGTGCCGAAGAACCAGATGCGGCACTTGCCCCAGATGAAGCACCGGCTCCCCCTCCAGGCGGAGAAGGAAAGGCTGGAGATCGATACGATGCTAATGATGTAGCAAGTTTTGCTGCGTTCATCCTATTTATACCTCCTAAATAAAACGCACTTACTGCCGGCGCCGGGTGGAGCGACGCTTCTTGGAACGCCGGGTAGATTTACGATGCTTCCTGAATCGTTTGGAATATCTGCCCCCTGAGGGATTTAGTGCATTATGCCATGCTTGTGCCATCGGATGTGGAGCAGGCGGTGCTTGTTGCTGTTGCTGTTGCTGTTGCTGTTGCTGTTGCTGTTGCTGTTGCTGTTGTTGTTGCTGTTGCTGTGCTTGTTGCAATGCTTGGGCAGCTTGTGCGGCGGCAGCTTGCGCTGCCGCCGCTTGTGCCGCAGCTGCCTGTGCGGCGGCAGCTTGCGGCGCCGCCGCCTGCGCCGCCGCTTCAGCTTGTTCTGCTTCTGCTTCTGCTTCCGCTTCCATTGCTGCAATATGTGCAGCTACTTCAGCGACGGTCATTGCAGCCATTCCAATACCTACTAGTCCTAATATTTAAAGTCCATTCCCCCCGACGATCTGCGCATCGGCTGCAATCTGACGCAGAATGGACTCGGGGGCTTTGCTGGTGGCTTTAATAAGCCCCTGCTCCACCAACTCCTTGCGCAACTGGTCGATCGGAATCTCCTTCATGCGCTGACTGATCTTCTTTGCCCGGGTCTGCCGCTTTTCCAAGGCGACGAGGCCGAGCACAATTTTCCGCGTCTTCTTCTTCGTTTTGAGAGGGAGTGCCGTACCAATCTTCTTGGAATGCAACTGTACCTTTTTTTGCTGAGGGGCTTTGCGAAGTTCCACTTTCTTACCGCCGCCGTCCAAATTCGCCAGAACCATGGGAGGGGCGGAGCCGGCCACCGGGACAGGTGCCAACGCCTGTGCAGGCGGCATCAGAGGCTTGAAAGCTTCTCCGACGGGCGCCGATCCACTGAGCTGCATGGGATTCTGATAGCCACTGGCACCACCCTTCTGCACCTGCAACCCTTCACCCCCTTTTTGTCCTTTTCGCGAACGGCGACGTTTTGACCCCATAATCTCAGCACCGCCGGTGATCTGAATACTTTTTACTTGGTCGGCCATCCCTAAAGAATCACAACAGTATAAATTGGCTAGTTTCTCTTCAACCCGAAAGGATAAATGCGTAATCCGAGTTGTTTCTCTTCAACTCGAAAGGATAAATGCACGAGTGATGGTCGGGCGTAGCCCGACCATCTATCATTTTACCTTTGGAGCTCGACGCGGAGTCGAGCTCCAGCTGACGCAGAGTCGAGCCCTAAATTTGACGGAGCCTAAGACCTTCTTCTCCACTCATAAGCAAGGCTCCATGAATCTTTCGACGGAGCCCATTCTACCCACCTATCGGCATCTGCTCAAGGCCTTCTTCAGCCAATCGGAGGGGCGGGAAGTACTGGCTCACCAAATTGGATCCTTTAATCAATTTGTTGAAACGGACATTCCTGAGATCATTTCGATGGCGAACCCCATTACGAGTCGGGGATCTCCGGAGATTCCCTTGGCGGGGCCAAGGTCTGCCTTGGCCGCCGCCACGGGACTCTCCACAACGGCGGCGAATGCACTTATCCAGCCATCTGTTACAACGGCTGTGGCCAGCCAAGCTGGCCACATAGCTGGCCAAGCTGGCCACATAGCTGGCCAAGCCCCCATCGTCGCCAGTCGCACTGTAAATCACGAATACGAGATCAGCTTGGAGTTCGAGAAGATCTCGATTCGCAAGCCCACCATCTTCGAGAACAACGGTGCCGTGCATCCCATGATGCCCAGCGACGCCCGCAATCGCAACCTGACCTATGCGGCGCCCCTGAATGTCGATGTGAAGGTCACGACGACCTTTATCGATCACACCCGTGGCTCCATTCGGGAATCAAAAGTCCGTGTCTTCCCCAATGTGCACATGGGCAAGATCCCCATCATGGTCGGCTCCAAGTACTGTCTGTTGAACGATCAGCGTCATATGGAGCCGCGGCAACTCGGGGAGTGTGCCGAGGACATCGGCGGCTACTTCATCATCATGGGGGGGGAACGCACCATGATCAGCATGGAGCGCATGTCCGAGAATCGCCCCTTTGTCTTTCGCAACGGCCGCATGAATGTGAAGGATAAGGAGGTCGTGGAGATCAAGTGCATTGGCCCCGACAATGACCAGGTGCCCAAGTCGAACGCCGTCAAGATCATGTATTCACCTAAAAACAACCTGGTGATGATGTTGCGTGCCACCATTCCCCGCATCAAGACAGAGATTCCCCTCTTTATCCTGTTCCGAGCCCTCGGCATTGAGTCGGATCAGGAGATCTACGAGCTCATTCTCGGCGCAGAGGGGGATGCCACCTATGACAACATAGTCGAAGAGTCGATCCAGGAAGCCTCCACCGTCACGAAAAAGGCGGCGGCGATCGAATGGCTGTCCCAGCATATCAGCAGCTGGTCGGCGAAGAGCCAGAGGCAGATGGTTGTATCAGACATTCTGGCCGAGGAGCTCTTCCCGCACATCGGCGGATCCTCCATGGAATACGAAAAGGCGTGCTTTCTGGCGCACATGACGCGCAAGGTCTTGTGGGTCTCGAGCCAGCGGATTCAGAAGGACGATCGGGACGCCTATCCCAATAAGCGCGTGGATGTGCCAGGGTTCCTGTTGGCCGATCTGTTGCGCAAGACCTACAACAATCGCATGGTGAAGGATATGCGCGCGTGCTTGTCGAAGGAGATCCACGGGGGCTCATGGAAGGCCACCGGGAACTGGTCGGAGATCGTGAATATCAACAACATCAACAAGATCATCAAGTCCACGATTCTGGATGTTGCGTTGAAGAGTTCCTTGGCCACGGGCAACTTCGGCTCGGGCAAGATCGGGGGGCCCTCCAAGATCGGCGTTAGTCAAGTGCTCAATCGCCTGAACTTTGCATCGGCCATTAGTCATATGCGCCGCCTGTCGACGCCCGTGGACAAGACGGCCAAGCTCATTGAGCCCCGCAAGCTGCACAATACGCAGTTCGGCTTCATCTGCCCCTGCGAAACGCCGGAAGGCCACGGCGTCGGTGTGATCAAGAACATGAGCACAACAACCCTTATCAGTATCTTCAGCAGTCCCGCGACGGTCTTCCTGTATCTCCGTCGCCTCGGGACACTCAAGCCCTTGCGCGAATCCAGCCTAGTCGAAAAGTTCAACGATGTCCGTGTCTTTCTGAACGGCTCCTGGATCGGCATTGTCTTGTGTGCCGATGCACCGACCATGGTGGATTCCCTTCGCAAGGCCAAGCGATCCGGCATGATTCATATCCACACGGGCATTGTCTGGAAGAACCCCTTGAAAGAGCTCTGGCTGACCACCGAGGCCGGCCGTGTGGTGCGGCCTGTATTGTATGCACCGGCGTTGCGGGAGATCGCGGCCACGAAGGGCTTGAAGGCACAGATCGAAGCTCTGAGCCAGTGGAACGATCTTCTGCTGTGGGCAAGCCCCAGCGGCAAGCATCTCATCGAGTACATCGATGCCGGCGAAACGGAGGGCGCCTTCATTGCCATGGACTATGAGACCGCCCTCAAGGACAGTAGCCGCACCCACTCGGAGATCCATCCCTCGGTGATGCTCGGTACAATTGCGTCGATGATCCCCTACCCTGATCACAACCAGAGTCCCCGTAACGCCTATCAGAGTGCTATGGCCAAGCAGGCCATGGGCATGTTTGCCCTGAACTTCGAAGAGCGCTTTGATGCTATGGCACACTTGCTGTGCTATCCTGAGATTCCCATGGTCAGCCCCTTCAACAGCCAGTTCTACGGGGCGCAGAAGCTGCCCGCCGGCGCCAATGTTATTGTGGCCATTATGACCTACACGGGCTATAATCAGGAGGATTCCAATATGATTAACCGGGGATCTCTGGACAGGGGGCGGTTCAGGAGTATCTTCTATCGCACGTACAAGGACGAAGAGAAGAAGAATCAGTCGTCGGGCGAAGAGGAGCGATTCTGCAGTCCTGATATCGAGGTCACAAAGCATATGAAGAATGCGAACTATGCGAAGCTGGGCTCGGACGGCTTTATTGCAGAGAACACCTTCGTGACGCCCGAGGATGTGCTCATTGGCAAGGTGGTGCCTCTGCGGGTGCCGACGGGTAAGACGCTGCCGGCCGGTTCCAAGACCTGCCGCGACGTATCAAAGACGCCCAGGAACAATGAGAGCGGCTATGTCGATCGTGTCTACAAGAACCGGAACGGGGAGGGGTACTCGTTTGCCAAAATCAGGATGCGACAGGATCGTATACCAGAGATTGGGGATAAATTCTGCCTAACTCCTGATCATGAGGTGCTCACTCGCAATCGTGGATTTGTCCCAATCCATGAGATTACGCTCGAAGATGAGGTAGGACAACTAAATCGTACAACTGGCTGCATGGAATATGTGCATCCCCTTGAAACGCTGCAGTTTGACCATGACGGCCTTCTCTACGAGGTAGAGAGCCAGGGAATCAGTCTGAAAACAACGCTCAATCATCGCATGTGGGTAAAGCGCCGTGATAAGAGCCAGTATGAGTTGATTACCGCAGAGAAGGTGATTGGCAAGCGCGTTCAGTATCAGTGCGATGGCCCCGTAGATCGCCCTGACTTCGAACTTACAATTGGATCCGAGCACTTTCGCGAAGAGCGTATGGATGCACTTCTCGAAGTACTAGGCATTTGGATGGCGGAGGGATGGACATATATCTGTGAGCGCGATTCGATTCGTCGCCTAGAGTTTGCTGCAAATAAGCCGCGTGTTCAAGATGCTCTTATTGCAGCCTGCACAATACTGGGCTTTAAGACAAATTTGGTACTGGCCTCGCTCAAGTTCTACATCAATCATCGTGAACTCGCATCCTATATGCAGACGTATAGTGTAGGAGCAAAGAACAAGCGAATTCCTGCATGGGCGAAGGAGCTGAGCGCACGACAGTCTCGTATCTTCTTGCATGCTATGTGCCTGGGAGATGGCCATGAAACAGCTACCTCTCTTCACTATTCCACCTCTTCGGTAGGACTACGAGACGATGTACAGGTATTGTGTCAGCATGCAGGCTATACATCCTATTACGCACTTCAATACGAGGCCGGCCATCAGACTCAGCTAATGGATGGTCGAACCATTACATCCACTGTAGATTCTTGGGATATTGGTATTCGTAGGATGCGTCTTCGCCCCACAATGAATCATGGACATAGTAATGAACAGGGGGGGCAATCTGAAACATTCGTTCCCTATACTGGAAAGGTCTATTGTTTGCGAGTTCCGACAGAGGTCTTCTTGGTGCGTCGCCATGGCCGCCTTGTCTGGACGGGCAACTCCTCGCGCCATGGGCAAAAGGGCACAATGGGCATGATTCTCAATCCCGAGGATATGCCCCAGACAGCCTCGGGCATTGTCCCCGATATCATCATCAATCCCCATGCCATTCCGAGCCGCATGACAATCGCCCAGCTCATGGAGACGCTCATGAGTAAGATCGGCTGCGAGGCAGGCGCTCTGGGCGATGGCACGCCCTTTAACGGCTCTACGGTGGACGACCTGGCGGCCATTCTCCGAGACACCTACGGCATGGAGCCCTATGGCAATGAGATCATGTACAACGGCTATACGGGGCGCCAGATGCAGACGAGTATCTTCGTGGGCCCCTGCTATTATCAGCGACTCCGTCACTGTTCGGCGGATAAGCTGCACAGCCGTGCATCGGGGCCTCTTGTCATGCTGACGAGGCAGCCGGCCGAGGGGCGTGCCCGTGACGGCGGCTTGCGCTTCGGAGAGATGGAACGTGATTGCTTGGCGGAAGATCATCAGATCCTTACAAATCGTGGATTTCAGTTCCTCCATGAGCTGGAGGCAAATAAAGACTCATCACTTCTCATTGGAAGTTATGATCCAGAGACGAAAGAGCTTGTCTATGAAAAGCCCAATGAACTTATTGTAAAGCCTGCAAAGACTCAGACGATGATTGAATTAACACATAGCCATGAATCCCATAGATGGACATCTGACAGTGATGCGTATGGTCGAAAGACAGCAGATACGCCTATTGTATCAGGTCATTCAAACAGCGTATCTATTATGATAACTCCAACCCATGATATGTATGTTCGCACTGGAAGAGCAAGTCCTTCTAACAATATTACTTGGAAGAGTCCATTTGCAAAAGTAAAAGCCAATACACTTGTGGGCGGAGAAGTAAATGAGGCAATTCAACTGCTGTCAATGGCTTCAGGTGGTATACGAACGGAGAAGGAGTCACTTCCGTTCCTCGACTTGCTCTCCTTGAACAGTTCAGAGAAACTAGATGCATTCTTGGAGGTCTATGGATATTGGCTGGGCGATGGAAGTCTTATGTTCAAAGCATATGGTGGGCGAGATGCTGTTCACTTCAGTATTGTAAAGGAGCATGATGTTGCATGGCTCCTACAGACATTTGACCTCTTGGAACTGAAGGAAGGAACCCACTTCACGCGAGGAAGCGGCGCCGTTGGAAGTGGAAATGAACATAAGATCTATATTACGCATCCTGGGTGGTCTAACCTCTTTATCACAGAATATAGGCACAAATATAAGTCCGGTAATCCTATGCTGCTGCGCCCAACTACTGTAGCAGCTAGACACAAGGGAGAACGGCAGATACTGGAGGGCCCTATACCTGCTCTGCCCTCTGAAACAGTATCCACCATTGATTCCTCAAGCATGGTGGCAGAAGATGTAAAATCTGCAAAGTGGTGTATGAATTGGGTCTGGTCACTCAACAAAGCACATCTTCGTATGATTCTGAGGGGTCTCCGGCGTGCAGATGGATCTGAAGCGGCAAATCAGAATATCATCTACACATCTTCTGTACGGTTCCGTGATGAGTTGATGCGCATATGCTTGCATGCAGGATATGCTCCTCGCTTCACTGTTGCATATCTCAAGGGAGCTCATCGGGGTATAAGCCGGTTGGGTACTCCAATCATTGCAACAAAGGATAACTGGCGTATCTCTTATTCTGAAGGCATCACCTATAGCCAACCTAGTTTGCGCCAATCTCGTGATACTCGAGAAGTAACCTATACGGGTCGCACCTGGTGCGTAAATGTTCCTCATGGATTCATTGTAGCCCGCCGCGCTCATGTACAGGATGGTATAGTAATTAAGGCATCTGTGCCAGTTATAATGGGCAACTGCGTCATTGG
>Ga0114962_10000902_pt1 | contig 25789 bp, 37 predicted proteins | sample C_130820_MF_Meta_FD_87017 | JGI IMG/M metagenome (GOLD analysis project Ga0114962, IMG submission 87017) | Freshwater microbial communities from Lake Croche, Canada to study carbon cycling - C_130820_MF_MetaG | ecosystem: Environmental > Aquatic > Freshwater > Lake | place: Lake Croche, Canada... | reverse complement strand
TTATGATTAAACCTAAAGAAAACCCCTTGCACTTGGGTCTTTAGACAGGGGATGAATTTAGCCTTTCTTTGCAAAAGAAATCTTTTGTAATGTAAGCTAAACGGAACTAAAAAATATTTAATTTTGTAATAAATAAAAATGTTAACCTATAAACGAAAACTAATCTTAACGAAGAACCAAGAGGAAATAATATCTTCTTGGATAGGAGCGTGTAGAGTAGTTTATAATCTTGGGTTAGAGATACGAAAAACAGCATACAGGAATACTCAACAATCAGTAAGTTGTTTTGATTTAATCAAACAATTACCAACCATAAAAGATGTTCAATGGATAAAAGATGTACCGTCACAAACATTGCAGAGCGCAATAGAACGTCTTGATATATCCTACAAGAACTTTTTCAGAACGTGCCATACAGGAGGAGGGTTTCCGAAGTACGCAAAGAAAAGAAAGTATAATTCTATTTTAATAAAAGACGTAACCGTTTTAGAAAACAATAAAATAAAAATCCCCAAAATAGGAACATTAAAAATGTTTAAGGATGCACCGATAGTAGGCATCCCAAAAACAGCAACAATAAAAAGAGAGCCGACAGGATACTTTGTGAGTATAGTCTGCGGAGAAGTAAGTAAAAGCATTCAAAACACAGACGAGAGCCAAGTCTGCGGTATTGATATGGGAGTAGCTTACTTCTGCGTGGACAGCAACGGTAACTTCATTGAAAATCCAAAACACTTCAAAAAATACGAAGATAGACTTCGTGTTGAGAATAGAAGTTTATCAAGGAAAAAGAAAGGAAGTAATCGTTGGAAAAAACAAGCAAAGAGTTTGTCGGTGTTTCACCACAGGATAGCTAATATCAGGAAAGATTTTCTTCATAAAGAATCTACCAAGTTAGCTAAACAGTACCACACCGTATATGTTGAAGATTTAAAGATAGCCAACATGGTTAGAAACACAAACCTTAGCAAACATATACTTGATTGTGGTTGGGGAATGTTCAGGACAATGCTTGAATACAAAACAAATGTGGTTAAGGTAAATCCGAAATACACAAGTCAGACCTGTAATGAGTGTGGAGTAAAAGATGGAATAAGTAGAATCAGTCAGAGCGAGTTCGCCTGTACTTCGTGTGGTCACACCACGAATGCTGATTTAAACGCATCTAAAAATATTTTGAGCAAGGGCATTGCTCTCAATCGCAAACGTGAGGCAGTAGCCTGTGCGTTGGTTGAAGAACCCTCTCTGCTTTAGCGAGAGGAGTATGTCAGAAGTTTGTAAGCGCAGGAGAGTACTACTCAGATGATAAGAAATATCACATATCGTACAAAGACAGAATAACGGATAAATTCCAATCACACGAAAGACCTTCTGATTCGTGTGCAAGAATAGGACACCGTTCAAAAACAATAGAACTTGACCGAAGTGTTTTTATATCCGATGATTTAATAACACCTGCGTTTGTTTTCTCAACAATTATGTGGTGCTTATATAAGTTCGACAAATACGGAAATGTAGTAGGCGACGCACAAGCCGATGCAATGGCTGTTCAAACAACAATACAGCACTACCCTAATTCCTCAAAAGATATTTTGAACGGATGGATTATGATTGGCAAACGCTCAGGCTACGGAGAAACTTCTTCTTTTGTAAATCGCCTCAAACAAATGACGGATATTTTAATTCAAAACAAAAATAAACAATGTTTATAACTTAAATCTATTTTGTATTACGAAATAAAAATAAATACGTAGTTTTGTAAACTATTTATAATGGCAAACAAAAAAAATAAAGTTGGAAGGAAATTAAAATACGGAGAGCGTACTGTAATCGTGTCTTTCAGACTTCCAAAATCAAAAATAAACGAAGTAAAATATAAAATAAATAATCTTTTAGAAAAATGGAAAAAGAAACAACTGCGGTAAATGCGTTACCAAAACCACTTGCAGATTTAGCAAGTAAATTAGACCAATCTATCATCAACGTACTCGGTCAAGAAAATCTCTTAGGGTTTGAAAAAGCATTCTTGGTTGCCGATGCAATAAAGAATTTAAAAGAATTGTTGTCCCCAGAATATATGCAACCTATTATGCAGTTGCAGGGGAATAAGCTCGGATTCAAAACCGATAAAGATAAGGAAGGGGGATACCCTGAGTCTGTTGTTAAGAATTGCTTGATAGAAGCTGTACTGTTTGGAATACAACCATACGGCAATATGTTTAATATTATTAAGGGAAATATGTATGTTACCAAAGAAGGGTTTGGCTTTTTGCTTAAAAAGATGAGCGGACTGTGGTACGAAATGACACCTGAGTTGCCAAGAATATCAGGGACAAGTAGTGCAACTATAATGAATATACGTTGGAAGCTAAATGGAGTTGAAGGAAGTCAGAAATTAGATGTTCCTATTAAGGTTGATAGTTATATGGGGATAGATGCTATCTTAGGAAAGTGCCACAGGAAGGCTCGTAAATGGCTTTATGACACACTAACAGGAAGCGACATTCCCGAAGGAGATGCGATTGATACCGCAACAACTGTAATTAGTTCAGCTATCAGTAAATCGGTAGAGGCTCTTTCTGCCCCAACGTCTAATAATTTAGCTATGTTTGAAAAGACAGTTATCTTAGATGATAAAAAAGGTGAGGACAAAGAACTCGACAAAGGTGGGCAGGTAAAGAAAGAAGAAAAAGTAATTGTATATTCTGAAAAAGAAAACTCCGCAGAGTTTACTATTGAGAAAGAACCATCGAAAGAAACACCACCTGAACCGAAATTTATTAAAGAGCAAAATGAAATTGCAGAGCCGTTTGGAGAGAATGTTGGAAATGAAATCGGAAATTTGGAAGCGTCGGAAGAACTTGTAACATTTGAAACAAAAGATGAACCGACTCCTGAAACAAAGGAAGAACCGAAAGCAAAAGTGAAAGGAACAAGGAAAACAAAGAATGTTGTCCCTATACCAAAGAATGTTGTCCCTATACCAAAACCACAAACAGAAGAAGGTAACACACCGCTACTTGTTGTCGAAACACCACCTAATGCGGAAACGAAAATAGGAGAGAACTCAGCCATCAGTCCGATAACATCAGTTATTCCTGAACAAAAAGCGGAATCGGAACAAAAAGCGAAAGACTTAGAAGGGTATGGCATGGGAATTAAGGCTGAACCTGAGAATGAAACAGAGGCGATATTGGAATCAGTTGACAGTACAACTCTTTTATATCAAGAATGGCTTGAGTTCGAAAAATCACTGATGGATAGATTTCAAATATCAAGAAGTGGAACTGTCGGGAGGGTTAGGGTAGTAATTAAACGGGTACTTGCAGATGATTTAATAACAAAAGTACTTAATCAAAAGTCGTACATGATAACTGTTCTTTTCCCTGAAAAGAAAGCAGAAACGAATAGCAAATCCACACTATTCGATGTTGAATAATTAATTAATGTAACAGCAGATAAAATGAAAGAAACAAAAATAATTGCCCCCGAAGGGTATGAAATTGACAAAGAGAACTCAACCTTTGAAGTAATTAAATTCAAGGAAGTTACTAAGGAAGTAAACCAATCCGCAAGAGAATGGCTGGAGAAAGTGTGGATGGAAAACAAAATAAAGTCTTTTATTAGTTTCGATAACTGTTGGACATTTGGCGAATCTATCGACCAATGGATGTTTCAGCAGGATTGGAAAAATGGCAACTTGTACTACTCTTACCATCGTGTTTTTACCGTTTTATTAGAGCGATTTAATGTTGAAAGCGGTGCTATTGACTCACTTGTGAAGGATGTGGTGGGAAGGGATATAAATTGTGAGGGGTTAACACCGAAATGGATTACAATATGCCAATACATTCGGGTGGGAAGGGATATAAATTGTGAGGGGTTAACACCTAAAATTGCAAAAGCTGGTTTATAGTCTGCGAAACCTAAATAACTTTAATCTTAAAATAAATAAACATGAAAGAAGTAACAATCAAAGGACTTGAGTTCAATTTCAAAATTGAAGAGCTAAATGTAAAAGGCTTGTCCGACAGCCAACTAAAAGAGTTGGGAAATGAAATTACTAATTTGGCTTTTACTATTACAAAGCTGAAAGATATTTTACAGGAGAAAAAATAATGAGCCGTGTCATAACATATTCTCAAGTGTACCCTGTATATCATCCAAAGAAAGGACAACCTACCAACTTCGTTGGCAAGGTCTTAAACAGTATTGACAAAAACAATCATTGGTTTGCAAAATGCGATAAGTGCGGATGGATGGGTTCGTCAGGTGCAATGGAAGGCGGAGGGCAAATTGCAGACACAGGAGATTACGATGATGTTTGTTGCCCAAAGTGTCGCTCTAAAGAACTTACCGAGTTGGATGATTTTATGGATACCTATTATTTAGGGAAGTTTACTCCTAAGCACCACACAATAAGAGCAGGGAATCGCTGGAAAGTCGGAATGTATTTTAGTCCGAGAGTGTGGAGCGGTAAGCCGTATCAATCAAAACAAATTACCCTTGCGCCTGATGTGGAAATAAAACAAGTTTGGAAATTTGAAATTAAGTGCGAACAAAAAGGGGAACACGGCTTTTATATTAATGGAACAATGGTTTCCGAAAGCAGTGAGCGTAATGGGAATTGGTTTAACAAAGGCATTATTGATGAGATTTCAAAAAATGACGGGCTTGATGTTGTTGATTTTTTAAATTGGTTCAAATTCCCATCCAACTTTTCGGGTCAAATTATCTGTTGGAACAATGATGTAAAATATTAATTTAGTGGCAAAAAAAGAAATCTCGAATAAAAAAAAATGCACTGAATGTAAGCATAAGTTTCCTGCAACAAAAAAATACTTTACACAAAAAAAAGTAAAAAGAAAAGCGGGAACTGTTTATAGGTTGATGGCAAAATGTAAAGATTGTGTAAGGATAAAAAAAAGAAAATATAAACCATCTGCAAATTCAAAAAATAAAAAAGCGGAAAGAGCAAAAAAGGATGTTATTGAAATTACCGATAGCTATGTTGCTCAAATGATAACAAGAAATTCAAAAGTATTAGTTCCGAGCGATGTGATTAATAATAAAGAATTTATAGATTTGTGCCGAGAACAAATGAAATTAAATAGAGTAATAAGCGAAATTAACAAAAAGCAAAACAAAGTAAGTGAGTAAAGAAATTGATAAATACAATAAACGAAATGTTGATACCAAGCTAAAGAAACTAATAGCGATAGGAAGGCAATGGTTTAAATCAGAGAATGCCAATGTTCGCCCTGTTTATTATGAATACGATGAACATAGTAAAACAATCACTTTGGGGTACGAACTTGAATCAGGAGAAAAAGAGCATACAGTGTTTCACATTGACAATCTTGATACGAAGATTAGTTTGTTTTCAGCACCACGAATAAGTCCTGTGAGTGACAAAACAGAATCGGATAGCAATTCATTGGCAACAAAAGAAAACACAAACACACAAACCAACACAAACAACACTATGGCTAACGACAACACATCGGATGTAGATGAAGAAACTAAATCTGACAAAAATAATTTCAATGAGCTTCGTAAACTTTTGTTTGAAGCAATTAGAAAGGTCGCAGACAATAAAATGACTGCGGAAGAAGCAAAGTCTATGGCTCAGTTAGCACAAACAGTTATTAATTCAGCTAAAACAGAAATGGAATATATAAAGTTGGTAGGTAAGCCAAACGAAAAAACTATTAAAATGTTGGAAAGTGGCAATAACACCAAACAATGATTTTTTAAAATCATCTGATGATAACAACAGGCTCTTGAACGAACCTGCAAAACCAAAAGCGAATGCGCCAATAGAAAAACCTGTTAGCCAAACAAAGAATCCTTTTGGTAGCGGAGATGTTAAAAATAAAAACAAATCTTTTAAAACAAAGGACGAATTAAAAAAAGAAAAAAAATACGAACAGCATTTTGATTTAGAGAAAGGAATGTATCCTGAGTATTCTGATTTATCTGCATATCACAGAAAGTGTTTACCTGCGACTAACTATTGGAAAATAATGAATGGTGAACCTGAAATAAAAGTACCTGCGTGGGACACGGATTATCATAAATACTTTGATAAGAAATGTTATGCGATGGCAAAAGATTTTCAGGATGCTAAGAAAAGAAAAGAAGATGGGAGGAAAGTAAGCGATGCCGACAGAGCGTTGTTTGTTTCCGTTCAGGAGGATATGGTAAAGATAACACACCTGACACCACAATCAATGACGGAAGAAGAAAAGGCGGAAGATGTTAAGGCAACTCAAATCATCTACGACATAGCGCACCAAACTTACGAACCGAAAGGAGATTTTATGCCAAGAGTTCCTAAGCCTGAAAATAATGTTGAGGAAGAAAAGTTTGTTACAACTTCTCCTGTCAGTGATTTCGAGATTGAGGATGAAATAAAAGAAGTTCCTGTTGTAAAAGAAGAAATAAAAAATGAAATAAAACCCAACGATGGTCAGTTGGGGTTATTTTAAAAATCAGAAATAATGGCAAGAGAAACAATATTGCGAATAAGAACTTTCAGTGAATTTAAAAATAAATTTATTGGGAATCCACCTTTAGTTTACGATTCACCAAGAGTTATTTATGATACACTTTCGGCAGGAGAAATAATTACGCATTATTCAGGAATTAATGACACAGGCGGAAAGCTAATTTATGAGGGGGATATTATTAAACTAACAGGTAAGCGTGAACCATACATCGGAGTTGTTTGTATGAAAAGAGTTGGAAATGGAGTAAATGAAAAAACATTTTTCTTAAAACCTGCTTGGAAATATTTTGAAGGAACAGAATACTTTATTGATATTGATACACCAACAAGGGGAGAGAAAAGAATAAGGGGTTTGTTCCACCGCAACGACTATCCAATAAATCAAGAAAATGGGACAGGGTTTTCTGACGGAACTGTTTCTTGCGTTATAGGAAACATATTTCAAAACAAAGACCTGATTCCGAATGAATATAGATACACCGATAATAATAATATTTTAAGATGAGTAAAGCAAACCCTTATCAGCGTTTTTTAACTTTCGAAGATAATGAGCATATCCGAGTAGTTAATCATATCAAAGATAAACTGCCTGATGTATTAGCGTTCCATGTGCCTTCTGAGGGGAATAAGTCGCCTTTCGAAAGGTACAAGCACAGCTTAATGGGAAATTTAAAAGGCTTACCTGATTTTTTATTTCTTCATCCGATACACTTCAACACACATTTTACTAATACCCCTTTTACTTATCACGGGTTAGCCATTGAATTAAAAGCACAAGAGCATTCACATATTGTAATGAAAGGCAAAAACGCAGGAAAGGTGGTCAAAACAAAAGGAGTACTAAGCGAAGAGCAAAGAGCAATTTTAATACAAATGAATGCGCTCGGATACAAAGCTGTTTGTTGTTGGGGGGCTGATGAAGCGATAAAGGTTATCAATGAATACTTTAAAGATTATTTGGAATTACAAAAAGCATTAAAAAACAAAAAAACGAAATTTGAATATGGCAAACTTTAGTGAGTGGTTTGAAAATAAATTAATAGTTGGTGGGTTTCCGTACAAGGTTGATGAAAACTTTAGGAGGAACGGTTATGATATTATCGTAAATGTTTCCGATGAATTTTATTTTGATATTGATAAAAAATTAAGAGAGAAATGTGTTACGTTTTGGTTTCCTATGAATGAGTGTAAGCGTGACATTGGATTGAACTCTATTTATGGAGCAATGGTAGTGTTGCACGAAGCAGAACAAAATAACAAAACGGTTTACTTGCATTGTCATAGCGGAGTAAATAGAAGCCCAACTGTTGCCGACTGTTATCACTATATGCGGTCAGGCAAACATTTTGAAAGACCTCGAAGCGGTTTCGTTAACAGATTGATGGCTCAATGTCACAGAGGTTATTTACCACCAAAATCAGAAATGGAAAGTTATTTAACTGAAATACAAAAGAACTTGAGTAATATGCAAGGAGGTATGCTTGATATTTGCAAAATTAATGCAATAAGAAATTTTTAACTAAAAACACCAACACAATGATACCAAAAGGAATTTTATTGATTGCACTAATTTGGATAGTAAGTAATATTGTCTGCTACATTGAGTGGGGCGGTTTAGGTGCTGTTGTTTCAACTTATTCCTGTATGGGAATTATTTGGTTCGGCAGAAAAATAATAAGTAAGTGGTTCATTTAAAATAAAAACATGGACGGACTAAGAAACGAAACGACAGAAACGTCAATAGCAAAATACAAGCTGTCTGATGTAGAAAAGAACCTAAAGTTTTTTAAAGATAAGATTTTAAATAAGAACCTTATTCCTTACATTTCAGTTCTGTTCACTTACAAATACGAAACAGACTTGGATGTTTCAAATTTTATTTATGCGTTGCAAACAGAGCAAGAAAAAACAATCGTTAAGCCTTTTCTGACAGCAATTTTCAAACAGGGAAAGCCAATACAATCGCCGATTAGCGAGGATTACTTTGATGATTATTATGACGACCATTTTCACGCCAAAAGCAAAGGACACATTAAAGCTCTTATGAAAAACGAAGAGTTGATTTATGACCTGTCCCAAATACGGGACAACGCTCTTGGTATTGGGACAAGAAAACTTAAAATTCGTTTGAATAAACTTGGCAGAACCGATTCTGTGGCGTTTGCAATTCGAATGTCAATGGAAATAGAAGATGTCAACATTCAGGCTAAAAAGGCTTGGGGAAAATACAGGGAAAAAATATACGACAAAAAGGAAGTGTTGATAGAAGAATTAATTCAATGCTTCTTAAAAACAGGTTGGTGTTTTGGCATTCAAGAATCGGACGGTCAGAAAACATCTCATATTATTTACTTTGAAATTCCTGATTGCGAACAAATCTCTTTCCACTTTACTCTTTCGGGTAAATTAAAAATACCAACATACAATAAGGAATGGGATAAAAAAGAAAATTCTACTTATCGAAAATTATTAGATGTGGTGAAAAAAAAATACAGCCAAATAATCTATTAACAATTAAATGAAAAAGACTTATCCAACATCTGATAAAGTAAAAGAGTGGGCGAAGCATTTACGACCAAAAGGCAAACGCAGAGCCAACAAATCAACAAGAAAGATTTTGAAAAAAAATATAAAAACCAACAATTAAAATAAATTATTATAATGAAAATTTTTGAAGAAAAAATAAGATACATCGGAGCAAACAAGATGCTACGCATAGAACAATGGAGAGATGCGGAAGGGCGACCTGAATTTCAAAGTTGGAGAGCAGGAATCGAATGGTATGGAGAAGATGACTATGAATTTATTTGTGAATACGATACATTGGATGAGTGCTTGGACGCAATAATTAAATATATCGACAGGAAACAAAATTATTCTATCGTGGAGATTTAGATGCAATATTAAAATCATTAAGCAATAAAGAATTAGTTTACACAAATCACCTTGAATCTATCGGGAGAGCTTCATTCGCAGGAAAAAGCAACAGACCACACCTGAGAAAGTGTTTAAGAACCCTTGAATACGATAGAATGGTTTGTAATGTTGACTTAGGAACAAATACCCATAAATGGAGAATAACCGAAAGAGGATTAGAATATTTAAAAGAAAAACAATGACAATCATAGAAGCATTTCAGAAAGCCGAGAACGGGCATTTAATAACAAATAATTTCTTAAAACTAAACGATTGTTTCTTAAAATATGTTGAGCGTGGTATTTTCTACCAATACAAATTAAATGATGATGGAGGTAAACCTATATTCATATACACTGTAACGCAATTTACTATCGCTGAAATTATCAGTATCGGATGGGAAGTTGTGGAAAACAAATGGTTTTTAGCTGAGAAAGATGAACTGTAAGGTTTGCAAAGATAAAATCCTACCGCACGAATACGATTCACTTCAAGCATTTCAAGCAATAAGTCCTGTAACATTCAGAAAGGCTAATTTCCATTCTTTTTGCTACGGATTAGAATTAGAGGAAGCGGAACAGACCGAATCTAAAAGCATTGACTACAAAAATCGGCTCGATGAATACCTAACAAAAGATTTAGGTTCATCTCATTAAAAATAATATAATACAAATTACTGATTACCAACACTTTACAATAATACTTTCCAAATTGTTGAAAACTTTTTACGAATTATTATTGCCAATTAGTAATAAATTACTAATTTTGTACCCTAAATAAACAAATTAATCATTTAATAACAAAAAAAAACAAAAACAAAAAACAATGAAAAAATTAATCTTTTTACTTGCTATTGCAAGTTCGTTAACAATGTTTTCGCAAACAACAGACGAAAAACAATCACCATCAGGGTACATCGTAATAAATTTGGGTATGGCTAACCCGTTAGGCGATTTCAGCGACCTTAAAGTAGGTGGCGCATCATCGGGTTTTAATTTAAACCTATCCAATAACTTTGTAATTAAAAAATCACATTTTGGGGTAGCCACCAAAATTGATTACTCAAGTTACACTATGGCTGTTTCTCCTTTTTTAAACCAACAACAAAACAGAGCAGGAGTTACCAATTTTTCTTCTGATACCACATCAGTTGGAAATATACAGGGAGGTAGTTACACTCAAGCATCTTTTTTATTCGGACTCTACACTACCATTCCGATAAAAAAACGATTGTCAATCGACAGCCGTATCCTTGTAGGATTTTGCTCTACATCTCGCCCGTTAGTAAAATTTGATATAACAGATTTGAACACAGGAAACAGCCAAACATTCGCTGAGGGAAGTGGCTCAAGCAACGGATTTTCGTATGATTTCGGATTTGGATTGCGTTATAATATGGGCAAAAGACACAGAATATGCCTTGCGCTCGGAGTTGATTATATGGGTTCTAATGCAACTTTTGAAGTAAACAGCGTTTCGTTCTATGCAGACAACAACAATGTTATGCAATACGGAAACAATAAAGAAACTATATCTTATAGTGTTGCTTCGTTCAATGCGAATCTCGGAATAGGGTTTGTTTTCGGACAGAAATAACTGAAACAAATAAAAACATAAAATAAAAAATCCGCATCAAAATATGGTGCGGATTTTTTTTGTTCTGTTTTTAGATTTTAACATCTGAAAAATAATTTCACTACGGCTTCGATTTATCCAATTCATTTTTAACCAACAAATCTTTCTCCATTTCCTTTTCATCCTTTTTAATATTTTTGTATAGAACAGCAACAACAGCACCACCACCAATCAAAGCACCTGCTACTTTAATTTTCTTTGCAACATCTCCTTTCGTTCCTACAACAATAGCACCTACAAGCACCCACCAAGCTACGTTATAAGCATAATAAGCAAACGCCTCCCTTTCCCAATATTGAGCAGGAGTTATCTTTTTATCAATAAACTCATCCCTTAATTTTCTCTGTTTTGAAAAATAGAAAGCATCAGCCACAGTAGGTATAGCATCGCTTATAGCAAGTCCAGCAAGAAAAGCATACAACGCTCCTGTTGCGTGTGCGCTACCCGAAACACCTTTTATTTCTTTTATAAATGACATTATTCTTTTTCTTTTTTTCGTTTTTTATACAACCATATTCCGAAAGGAATAATCAATGTTGAGAATAGCCATTGCCAATATTTGTGAAAGAAAAATTTAGTTTGATTAACTACATCTCTTTCTACATTAACGCTATCTTCATACACAATATCTTTTCTCTTATCGTTTCGTATTATAGAAACGACTATTTTTAATTTTGAATTACCTGTAAGCACAGGAGTAACTGACCAACTCCATTCTGTATAAGTATCACCGCTATCAATAATCTGCACCGCATCATTACCTCCGACAATCTCAAATGCTTTATTATCATCAGGCGATAAATCTATCAGCTTAACTTCCATTGTTTCGGTAACAGGAATAACACTTGACGTTACTGCTCCACTAATCCCATCATAAATGCTCTTGGTTGCTTTTGATTTTGCTATTCGTATAAACACCTTATAGGCGGTACGAACTTTCATTGTATCAGGAATTTTATAAACAATTCTTCCTTTTGATAAATCAGCACTGTCGCTTACAACTTTTGCGCTTGGTTTTTCAATAACTTTAACTGCTGTTGAGTGAGTTCCTTTTTTTATAGCGTGTGTATGATTAATTATCGGAGTAACCGCTATCGCATCTTTAGAACTTTCGAATTTACTGTGAGGGCTTCCGTGTGGCTTAGATTCTTTCATTGCCGATGATTCCACCCTTTCGTATCTATTAATAACGATGCTGTCGCTATGATTAACTATTGCGTTAGTATCAACAGGATAAACAGGAGGATTACTTACACCTCCTCCTGTACCGCCTCCTGTATTTCCTACACCTTCAAGATTTTTAATATTGATTGTTTTGCAGGATATAATAAATACAACAACTACAATAAAAATGGATAATAATATTTTTACAATATGTTTCATTTTTAATTATTTTATTCGATTAATTAATGCACTACTGAACCTATCTCCTAATAAAGCTAATCCTGCACCAAGACTGAAATGAAATATAGTTGTTTCGTACCACTTTTTCTTTGGTGTATATACATATCCTGCTATGTTTGAAGTTTGTATATACGGATTACTGTTATTCACATCAACAACGAATTTTGTTTTTAATTTCAAAAAGCCTTCATCCTTTAATAATCCAACTCTCCTATCTCCAATAACAATAGTTGCGGTGTTTGGAATTTTTAAACTATCTATTGTTAATCCAGTATTTGCAATGGTGGAATAAAATTGAAAATCTTTTGAAAGTTTGTTTGCTTTAAAGGGTTTGAAATCACAGGGTATTTGTCGGTCAAACGGAACTGCAACTTCTCTTATGATTGTTGTTTCTTTAACAATCATTCCGCCCTTTATCTCTTTGAATTTGGACAGCCATTGTTTAATCGTATCATTAGAAGCCAACATCGCACTGATTTGGTCTTGACTCGCTATTCCCAACGCTCCGTTAGTATTAACTTTAAGTCCAAGTTTTGTTTTATAGGTTTGTGATTCTGTTTTGTAATTAGCAACATCGGTAGCTGATTGCTCTGATTGTTTCCTGTTGCATCCTTCACGGATTCCGAATAATATAATTACCACCAAGATAATTATAAGATAAATTTTGTCTTTGTTTGGCATTTGATTTTTTTTCTTTGGTTGTTCTTGTTGTTATGTTTTTCTATTTAGGTTCGTCTGCATTAGCATCGGCAGGAGTATCAGGCTTGTCTGTCGGTAAAGGGACATCGCTCTTTGTATCTTTCTTCTCTGTTTGAATAAATTTAGTATAGGCATACACGCTTGTAAGTAATAATCCTGAGTGTAGCCCAATCTCCGAAGCGGTAATAGTTTGCCTGTGTAGCCAATCGTAACATAATATAACACCAACTCCTGAATAAAACGCAACCATAGACCTGATGCGCTTTGTTGAATAGTATGATAATTCACTTGACAGCAACTTATTTAATTCTTTGATGTGCCAAAAAATTCTTTTCGCTATTGACGACTTTCTGAAAACAACTAATAAAATTGCTACTACAATTACAGAAATAAGAAACGAAAACAATAACGAAATCATCGTTATTAATGCAGGTGTTAAGTATTTTAAAAATGATTCCATAATTATTAATATTTTTGTGATATTAAAAACAAATTATTCGACAAGGCTTATCTTCCAAAAGTCACTGCATAATTTTGAATTAGTAATAAAATCATAAGGCATCCAAAAATATCCGCTAATGCCCCAATCGGTATTCCAACTATTTTTAACCAATATAGCTCCTTTATGATTTCCTATTACAAAATTATCATCATATCCTACTCCTTTAACTGCGTGTCCTCCAACAAACTTTTCACCGACTGTTGGCATTTGTAAAATTCCTGTCTTTGCTATTTCGTTTCCTTCAAATGAAGCAGGAACATTAAATCCGAAAGGGAATGGTGAGCCGTCAGCTAAACATCCTTTAATTAAATCCAATGTATGACCAATTCTTGAATATTTAACAGCTAAATGCTTTAATGCCTCAGAAAAACAACCCGAAGTTGGTTTGTTTTTGAATTTATGAACGTCATACGTCCACATTATTTCAGGACAAACTCCTAATTTAGCAACGGACTTAATGCCATCTCTGATTTGCGCTCCAGCATCAGACGATACAGTACCTTCTATCTTTCTTTCGTTGTAATAGATAAACAAACGTGAAGGAATAAACGAAGATTCTTTTTGCTTATTCATTTCATATTGAAAAGCAGAAGCAATAGCATTTGCTGTGCAACTTCCAAGTTGTAATTGGTCATAAACAGGTGGCATAAACCCTGTTACTCTTAAATCAACACTTATAGGAAGAATTGTTGTTGTTGGCTTATAAAGCAAATCTCTTGAATCAAAAGAATCGCTTTGCCATCCGTGTTTTAATTTTTTTTCTACCATAATTTTGATTATTAGATTGTTATGTTAAAAATAATTATTACTTTTGTACTACCGATTGCCTGATAGTTTACATTTCCGAAAAGTCGGAACGGAAATTTTAAAAAGTAAAATATCAAAAGAGAGCCTTGTTCAAGCAAGGCTTTCTTATTTTTTTATAATTTTATCTTTTATTGCATAAAGCACTGCTCCTCCTAAAACCAACGATGCAACCAACATATCTTTTTTATCCTGTTCGTTCCAACCTTCATCCTCACCAGACTTTAATTCTCCACTAATTCGTTTTGAAGATTTATACATAATAAACATTCCCGCAAAAGCTCCTGCAAAGAGAAATGTAATTCCTGCTAATGTTTTTAAATCGTTACCTGTCATGTTACAACGATGCAATCATTTTATAGAACCCATCAACTCTTCCTTTTGCCAAATCATATCCGCCTGTTGTATCCACACCTGTTTTTCCCCAACCTCTGTTAGCCTGAAATACTGCATCCAACGCACTTTTGGTATCGGCAAAGCTATTTATGTCAGCGACACCAACTTTTGCTAAATACGCCTTCCCTCCAACTGAATTAAAATTCTTTGTAAAGTAATACAATAAAGAATCGGAAGCAACCTGTGGTTCGTTTAGTTTATCAGGGTTATCAACTAAATCTACACCAATACCATCTCCAATCATTTTGTAATTACCCTTAAAGGTAATCTGATTGAATCCTCTTCCACGATATTTATATCCTTCATCATGCGTTTGTCCGTACATAGGAAGTCCATATATTGCATCAAAGAACTCTTCATCGTTTGCTTTTAATGTAGTTAATTGCGCTTCATCATAAGAAGCCAATCTGCTACCGAATACCGCCCGTATTCTTTCGTTTGTGGTATGACCGTAACCTTGCTCTGCCTTCGGCACAAATCCACTCTCTTTACTTGCTATTGCCAAGATAGCTGATTGGGTAAACCGATTGGTTATGCCTTTTGCGATTGCCCTGCTGACAATTAAATAAATATTGTCTTTCTGTGGCTGTGTTAAACCTAAAAAATAGTCCATTGTGTTTGTTTTTAATTATTTATTATTTCTTTTACTATCTGCGACCACCACGCCCTCCACCGAATCCACCTCTTCCACCGTGACCGCCACCACGTCCACCCCTAAAACCACCAACACCTCTTCGATAACCACCACCGTAAACACCACCAACAAGATATGGATATGGATAGTAGTAATACGGAGGGTAATTCAAATAATCACACTCAGTATTATTAAGCGGATGCCATAAGCCATCTTCACCATAACATCTGTTGCCAACAACATCTCCAATGGCATTAGACTTTGGTTCGCTACTAACTGAACTTGCAGGTTGTGTCGGAACTGTTTCCTTTGATTTGGAATCCTTTTCAGTGGCTACACTTTTCTTTTTCCCAATCAGGTACAATCCTAAACACGCTAAAGCAAATGCGGATAATCCTATTGCTATTTTTGTATTTGTATTCATGGTTTTTGTTTTTAAAAAATAATCATTAAACTGATAATACGTTTTTTTGAAAATCAACATAACTCATTGTTAATGTTTTGTTTTGTCCGTTAATCCATCCGCTATAAGACACATTTCCATTTCCTGCATTTGTGACACTTATCACCTGCCCTTGTTTTATAGCACCACCAAACAACGAACTATTAGGCTTTACAATAACTTCCAATGGGAATTGCTTTACATCGCTTATTTTTAGTGGTAAAGAATATCCTCTTATAGCTGAATCTTTAGTTGCAGTATTTTTATTTTCGATTGGTAATACAACAACATCCCCTTGTTGGTTAGGAGCATTTGAAGGAGTTAGTTTCGTGTCGCCTCCATTTTTATTTTTCTCTGCTTTTGAAAACGAAGAAAATAAAAGACAAGCACCTGTTAGTGTTAATGGAATCATTATCAGCCTGATAATATCTTTTGTATCTAATTTCATTTGAATAGCTTTATTTTTCCTGTTTTGTTGAGATAATATAAAAATCCGCATAGTCCTACAACAGCAATTAATATTGGTATTGTTACTTTTTTGTGCTTATACAAAGACTTCGCCCCCTCCCCCAACATTGACATCCCCTGCTCACGCAAGGCTTCCATTCGAGAAAACCAACTATGTTCGTTTTGAGGCTGTCCGAGCGACTTAAAAAACCTTTTACGCTCATCAATTAAATCATTAAAAACCTTATCCTCTCCTTCTTTTTTTACTAATTCATTAAATCCGTTAGAAATGGTTTGGTATCCATCTGCCTTTATTCCTTTAGTTGCTAAATAACGAATCAACGCCCCTTTTGCTCCACGCTCACCTGTTCCACTCGCCCACCCCCAATCGACAATAGCGTTTGCGACAGCTTGAGAATTGTACGAATCTCCTTTTACAACGTCCCAAAACATTTTATGATAAATTCCCAACCAAATTTTATCAGGCATATTAAAAAAGTTTTCGGCAGTAGGGGCGTACCCTACTGTACTTGCAGAATCCTTAAACGTACTCCACTGAATACCTCTGTTAGTGTGCCACCCAGTTTGACCAAGATAAGTAAAGGGAGCAGGATTAGCAGAAGCGGTGTCGCCTGTCGCTCTCGACAAACCACCTTCTGCTTTTTGAATATAAGGAATTGCGTTTTCGTATGTTGCCATTTTTACGCCTTTGTTTTTAAATCAGCCTCTTCTCTTTCAAATTTTCTTATTGCCATTTTATTAGCTTTTATCGACAAACTAAAAGAATAAATAGCTATGCTGAACATAGCCAATCCTAATACCAATCCAACTATTTCACCTGTTTTCATTGCAGTTTCTATTTGTTTTGTTCCGTTAAAAGGACTTGCCATCATGGGTTTGTTTTTTAGTATGTATATTATTTGTGGTATGTTACTATTCTATCATTGATTATATTACGAATATATTCGGTATTATCTTTTTTTAACTTGCTATTTAATATATTTTGATTTGCAAATTTCTCCTTCAATATATCACACTCTCTTGTTTTTTGAATATACAACCCTATATATCTTCCCAACGCAGACTTTAAGAAATAAATTGTTTCCTGAGAATGGTCTAATTTTGAATAGTTACTTTTTCCTTGTTCGTAAGCAATAGAATTACTTATTACAGCTACGACAATAAATATAATAACGAAATATATTGTGTCTGTTTTTTTTCTTTGGAGTTTTGATTTTTCTAAAATATTTTCATTATTATCGTTTTCATTTGGCATTAGCATTTAATTTATGAAATATTTCATCTACTATTTTAAGTTCCGATATATGTTGCATCGAATCTATTATTTGTTTTTTTTCTAATTTCTCAATAAAGGCATCCTGTTTCTTTGAAACAACTTCCTGTTTTTCAGAAATAGTAACAATCAGTTCTTTTATTTCAGTATAATCTAATTTACATTTAGGAGGCTGTGCGCTACTAAGTACAGCGATTACTATTGCTACAACCACTCCACCTGTAACCGCTATACAACAGCCAAGTGCAAATTTCTGAATAAAACTTTGTGCGTGTGCCATTTAAAATTAAATTTAGTTGTGCAATAATAAGCAATTTACCTGAAACCTTATTTACTTTATTATATACAACAATTCTGCAACATATATAAACTATTACGTTGATGTATTATAATAAACATTTATCCTCCATATTACACTCGTTGTTGCAGGACAAACTATCGTTGATGCCGTACCTACGACTGCTGACTGTATAGAAAACCCTTGCGTATTCGTTATCCTGTCTGTTGTTCCTACTGCCCCTGCTGTTGCAAATGTAAACGCCAAACTATTTAGATTTGTCGTTGTTACTACAATAGGTGTAGCACTTCCAACTCTTGCCAATGTCGTATAAGCCACTATCTCTATAAATGTTATGTTATGAAACTGCGAAGCCACTAATGGTAATGTTGCTGTAACTGCCGAGCCTGATGTTCCTGTTACGGACTGTAATAAATTAGCCCTTTCAATTTTCACAGGATTTGTTATAGTTGTTACTGTTGCAACTGTTGTTACCCCTGCTAATGTATCAGCAGGTTTTAATCTTGTACTTAAAGCGACATCTAAATTATCTGTCTTGGCTTTTATTAATAACTGCGTTGCTTCCAAATTTCGAGTGCTTAAAGCGACATCCAAATTATCCGTCTTGGCTTTTATTAACGCCTGTGTAGCTTCTAAATTTAACGCTGATGTATTTAAGTTAGTTCCTGCGTTTGCTATAAAAGCTGTATTACCAATACTTCCACCTGCCTGAAACGGGCTTCCTAAAGCAGTAATCAGTGACGTTATCCTTTGAGCGATTCTTTGCAATCTTCCATTCAATCCACTACTCGCCGTGTCTGTTGCAGGAGCAGTTTCAGTAAGGCTTCCTGTTTTAGTATCGAAATCGGTTGTTGTTAATAATGTTCCTAATGCAGTTGTTTGTGCATCCTGTTTAGCGGAAGTAGCCAATAAAGAAGTATCCACTATTACTGTTCCGCTAACAGGAATAGCAGTTTGGTCGGACGATATAACAATAGGTAATGAACTCGCCATTGCTTTTTGTCCTACCGTAACAGCGACTCCATTACTATCTTGTAATCTTGCCTGAACTTTAAAACTTGAAGCGTTAGTGTTCCACACTTGAACTACTTGCGGGTTTCCTGTTGAAGCATCTCCATCTATCGTTATTGTTCCTGATGTAAAGGCGGATGCCTTTAATCTTATTTTTAAAAAACCGCCACAATTAATATACGCTCTTTGATTAGAAGTAATTACTGCCGAAATGTTTTGCGCTTGGTCTGAACAAGTTACCAAAACCCAATTTGTTCCATCGACAGTCCCTTCGGGTGATAACGATGCCACCCACGTTCCTGTTATATTAAAAACAACAGATGAACACCCTTGAGTATTTAATTCGACAGTATCATTTAGTGCTGTAATCGAACCTGTATTAGTATTGTCTGTACCTTGTACTATGTTACTTAAACTCATTTTGTTAATTTTAAGTTGTTTTTTTAAGTTAATTCTGTGACCCTTACCGAACCTGAGCCTGAACTTGTTATCACATCAATAGTTCCTGTATAAATCGGTTGAGGCATTTCATAATATGTATTATCCGACATTCTCATTGTAAAACTTGTAGTACTTGCCGTTGAACCGAATTTAACATAGATATTTCTTCCTGCATCATTATAAATACTTAACCCTTTCCTGCTTGAATTTGAAGCTACTAAATTAGCACTTGTTGTTGATGCGGTAACATTTGTTAAAGTAGATGTTGCAACAACACTTGGCGTTACAGGAACAGCCGATTGGTCGGAGGCAATAACTATCGGAGTAGAATTAGCAGATGTTTTTTGTCCTAATGTATTTACCCTTGCTTCAAAATCTGCTTTACTTAACCTTGTACTTAAAGCGACATCTAAATTATCTGTCTTGGCTTTTATTAAAGCCTGTGTTGTTTCTAAATTTAATGCAGATGTATTTAAGTTAGTTCCTGCGTTTGCTACAAAAGCTGTATTGCCAATGCTTCCACCTGCTTGAAATGGCGAACCTAATGCAGTAATCAGTGACGTTATCCTTTGGGCAATCCTTTGCAACCTTCCATTCAATCCACTACTCGCTGTGTCTGTTGCAGGAGCGGTTTCAGTAAGGCTTCCTGTTTTAGTATCGAAATCGGTTGTTGTTAATAATGTTCCTAATGCAGTTAATTCCAATACCTGATTTGCCGATGTAGCATAACTGTCATCGACCACCAAATTAGAAAATGTTGGAGGTGTCCCTAATATAAGTCCTGTTGTTTCGTTATTCCAAATAGTAGCTACCAATGTAGTAGTAACCATATTTATAATTTGCAATTTTTGTATTCTGTCATTTATAGAATAGCCAGTACCTCCAATTATTGCCCTATACGCTACTGTATTAAATTCATAATCAGCACTTGTAGTAACCTGCTGTAAGTTAGCAATTACAGGTGTAGCAGGATTTCCGTTTATATCTTTCCAAGTAATTGTTTGAGTTCCTGTTGTTTGGTCAACCGTTACTACCCTAACATACCACAATACAGTAGGAGCGGACGAAATAGCATCATACCAAACGGTTTCAGAAAATGCAACACTATTTTGTAATTCTGATAGTATATTTGAAAGTACCGTATTTGTAGTACTTGATTTTGAATCAATACTTGAAAGACTTGCATTTCCAGTATCTTGTTTAGCAGAAGTAGCCAATAAAGAAGTATCTACTGTTACTGTTCCGCTAACAGGAACAGGAGTTTGGTCGGACGCTATAACAACAGGTAAGCTATTATCTTTTGTTTTTTGCCCAAACTGAACATTACTATACCCGTTACCTGTTTTGTTTTTTGCAGAAACAACAGCTCTTACTGTTGATGTAATTGAATCTTTGGTTAAATTGTTTTCCAATGAAAATATATTCTGTCCTGCATTCTGAACCCTCAATAAAGTTTGTAACGTCCATGCAGTTTGAGGAGTTGCTCCATTAACATAATTGAATCTGATAAACTGAAAATTAAATACACCAATAAAATTAACTATTCCTGATGATGTAGGAAAAGGAATTGAAGATAATACATTAACCCCGTCATTACTTCCCTCTAAAGTTAAGACCCCATCAACGTCTGCAATGGAGCTTACATCCACCTGAGCATAAGGAGATAGATTTTCAAAAGCACCAACGTATGACTGATTTGCACCTAACGGAACAGACGGAGGAGCATAATAACTATTTATAACAGAAACTACCGATATAGCATTTCTACTTGTAAATATCCCTGCTTTCCAACATCCGCTCATCACAGTTATTGCCTGTCCTGTTATACTGTCATTTTGTATTCTCATAAATGAAGATAACTGAGGCTCAGGAATAGTTGTTCCTGTTTGCTGTCCTGCCGTTTCTTCTGTATGGACTTCCAATGGATTTCCCAATGGATTTTCAACCATATATCTTATCGGAGCTATTCCGTACCAGCCAAAAAATATTTTATAAACATTATTATTCAGTACATTTATAGGAACAGGAACATTGTTCACAGTAAAGTTTGATGGAGGTAATCCATTTAACTTATCTAAATTAAAATTAGGCTGATAAACCTTATTTGCGTAAACTCCTAATTTTATTCTGAATACATATAAGCCAACAGCGTCGTATCCATACCCTATACCATTTAGTATTCCTCCTGAACCATTATCTTCACCTAATCCCCACTCTATTTTTCCGTCACCAGTAGGCTGTGCTGATATTTCAACAGTTTGGTCAGAACCAATCATGTGTCCCGCTTCATATAATACTTTCGTTATTGTATTAAAATAACAGGTACTTCCTGCTGTCGCAGGAACAGAAAATTGCGCCTGTCCCTGAACACTATTAGCAACAACAGTCCCATTTATACTTGCGTGATTAATCAATGAGGCTATTGATTCTACCCCTTTATCTCTTGAAAATATAGCAGATATATCATCTCTGAACCCCTCAGAAAATTGAGAACCTGCTTCTGTTATAACAGCGTTAGGTAACTGCCCTAAATTTTGCGGAACGAAACTCATGTTTTATGTTTTTAAATTATTGTTCATTAAATTAATATCCACTCCGTTCCGTTTGACTGTATGCTATACGATTGCTTTCTATCAATTGCTATTGATGATACAGAATCTATTAATGCCCCGCCACTTGCCTGAACAGTTATTGTTCCTGTTCCTGAATTTTTAATTATAAATACCTGATTACCGACTTCCGATACATCAGGAAGCATAATTATAAATATACCAGACACACAATTTATTATATTGTCTGTCGGCAAAACACTGTATGCTGAATTAATATTTACAGTATTAGGCAGTATCTTATTTTCATTTATAATAGCCATTTTGAATCTGATTTAACAGTCATTGTTTTTTTACTGAAATACTTATTTTTAAGACTTAACTATGCTTGTTAAAATATAAAATTCTACCACCCCCATAGTTGCACTATCGAGTAAATCTCCAACAGAAATAGCACCCGCTCTTATGCTTGTAGGCATCCCCCAATTTTGAATATCAAAATTATTGCTTAACTGAAATGTGGTATCTCCAACAGGTTGATATACATCGAAAGCACTTGCATATTTAATTAAACTTATTACTGTTCCTACCGATATGGTATATGCGGTCATTAATCCACCCTGAAACGGTATTTTGGCTTTAATCAAAACACCTTGAATAATCGCCCCTGCTGGTAATGAATAAATTTCAATATCGTTTGTCAGACTCGGAATTGCAAAATCCGAAAATGTTTTTGTTATTTTTACCCATGACGGATTAGACAATTGCGCTAATGATGACCACGCTCCATTAGTAAATTTAAAAATGTCTTTTAAATCACTATCATAAACAAGAGTTCCGTCTAATGGTACTAACAGTAACCTTTCTATCGTTGTTATGTTAGGTAGTGTTAAATAATTCGTTCCTGTTAACAGTGGTGTCATTCCTTATAATGTCTTTACGTTTATTTTTAATTCACCTGAAATTACATCATTCACAGTTGCTTCTATTATAATTCTTCTCATTAGCGATGTCGTTTCTAATGACAAAGAACTTACCTTTACCCCGCTATTAATAGATGCCAACGAACTTGCAGGTAAATATAAAGGGTCATCAGTTTCAATTCCGACAGATACCATAGCCGTATTAAAGCCTCCATCATATAAATTATGCCCTTTTGCTGTTATCTCTGTTATAATAGTATTTTTTGGTATTATAGCATTGTAATATACAGGAATACCAACAGTAAGACCCAATACAGTAATAAATATATCAAAAGAAAAATCATCGAAATTTCTCTGATAATCACCTACTCCACTTATCCCACCAACTAAATAACTAATAGCTGACAGAGTTGTATTGTACTGAATTGAACCATTATTAGCATTATTGTTAATCGCTCCACGATTCAAATTATTGAATATATTTCCATTATTTGAATTAAATATTATAGAGGATGAATTTGAATTTCCTATAATAGACCCAACATTAGAATTATTTCCAATAGTTCCATTATTAGAATTTGAATTAATATCTCCTGAATTTGTATTATCAGAAATACTTGAATATTCCGACCCTTTACTTTTAATATTTCTATTGCTATATATAGCTCCACTATTATAATTACCGCTAACCACCCCTTGCGGATTGTTATTATTAATAGACCCGCTATTGGAATTGTTAAATATTCCTATGCAATTATTATCGAAAAGCGAATACAATGTTCCCATATTCCAATCAGACATACTGCAATAATCGGTTAACGCATTCCCCGATTGAGAAAAAGCCTCCCCGAAAACATTTCCATTAGTATCCCATTGTTTAGAAATCCAATCATTCGCATAGTCATAAACAACAGAAAATTCTATCTGAATATATTCACTATTTCCAAATGATGCTTTTGGTATTACAACCCAATCCGCTATATTCAACGTAATGTCATCATCGGCAGTACCAATATTACCTGATGTATTCTGCCATACCAATCCTCCCCAAATAGACAACTGACCAACCACCACCGCTTTAGTTATATTCCACACCCCTATCCAATCGTTTCCGAATATATCAACCACTGTTCTGTAAGTCGCAGGGCAAAGCATACGCCGAGTTCCGTCCTGAGCTATCTCATTTGAAGAAACTGCCGTAAATATTAATCCGTTATCTCCCCTGTCGTTTATTAAATAGGTTGCTCCTGCAACCAAAGTACTTCCTAAGATAAGCGTATCTAACTGAGCTTTTGTAACCGAGAAATATATTACTGTCGGAGTACCTCCTCCGCCACCACCACCTGTCCAACCGAAATTAGATACCAACATTTTCTTTTTGTTTTAAATTACAGATACATTTATTATTAAACTTCCTGATACAATATCATTCACAGTCGCATATACCACTATTCTCCTGAAAGTAAATGTGGTTGCATTAGAAATAGCCGATGATTTACTTCCTAAATTTACGGTTGTCATTAATTGGGAAAAATAAGTTTCGTCATCTGTTTCAATCCCGACATTAACTACCGCAGTATTTGACCCTCCAAAATCCGTTAAATTTATACCCTTTATTGATAAATCACTTATAACAGCCCCCTGAGTAAATATACAATTAAAATAATGCTTCATTCCTACAATAAGAGAAACTAACGGAATGACAATATCAAACGAACCGTCAGGATAATTATTCTTAAAAGAGCCAACTGACGGAGCAATTGATAAAATACTGCTATTAAATGAATTACTTGATATATCGCCACTATTAATATTGTTACTTATATCTCCAACATTACTATTTAAACTAATAATTCCACTATTGTTATTGTTGTCTATAACACCATTATTTCGATTACTGAATATCTGTGTAACATTTTTTCCGTTAAGAGTTACGCCTCCAGCATTTATGTTATTTGTTATATCTCCAACATTCTGATTAAATATAATATTTCCGTTACAGGAATTACTTGTAATTAACCCTACTGAAAAATTAGATGTTATACTTCCATTGTTTGTATTGTTTGCTATCGCAGTAACATTATTTGTGTTTGCGGATATTAATCCATTATTTTTATTGTTTTGAATTACTCCGTTATTAGCATTGTTTAATATATTTCCTGAATTAGAGTTGTTCGTAATCGAGCTACTGTTTGTATTATTAGAAATACTGCCAAGTATCATGTTTGATAATATATTTCCTGTATTTGAATTATTTGTTATGCTACTTGAATTAGCATTATTATCACCACTTAAATCATTGTATCCTATAACCCCTGTGTTAGAATTATTTGAAATAACCCCATCTACTTGATTATTTATTATTGAATCATTGTTAGAGTTGTTAAAAACACCACCGCAAATATTATTATAAAATGGGGTAAATGTATTTGCATTCCAATCAGACATTGAACAATAATTTGTTGTTGATTCGCCTGATAAACTAAAAGGCATACCTAACTTATTGCCATTAGTATCCCATTGCGAAAATATCCAATCGTTGATGTAATCATAACTGACCGAAAATTCTATTTGAGTATATTCATTGTTTGCGTATGAATCTTTAGGTATTAAAACCCAGTCCGAATCGGATAGTGTAATGTCGTCAATAGACAACCCTATATGTCCTGATGTATTCTGCCACACTAATCCGCCCCAAATCGACAACTGACCAACCACCACCGCTTTAGTTATATTCCACACCCCTATCCAATCGTTTCCGAATATATCAACTACTGTCATGTAAGTCGCAGGGCAAAGCATACGCCGAGTTCCGTCCTGAGCTATCTCATTTGAAGAAACTGCCGTAAATATTAATCCGTTATCTCCCCTGTCGTTTATTAA
>Ga0114962_10000901_pt1 | contig 25798 bp, 33 predicted proteins | sample C_130820_MF_Meta_FD_87017 | JGI IMG/M metagenome (GOLD analysis project Ga0114962, IMG submission 87017) | Freshwater microbial communities from Lake Croche, Canada to study carbon cycling - C_130820_MF_MetaG | ecosystem: Environmental > Aquatic > Freshwater > Lake | place: Lake Croche, Canada... | reverse complement strand
CGGGAACGACGGGGTCGACAGGAACTACCGGCGCAACTGGTTCTACAGGTGTTACAGGTCCAACAGGCGTGACAGGTGCTACAGGTGCTACAGGTGCTACAGGTGCTACAGGTCCTACTGGAGAAATAGGTCGTGGTATTGATAGTTCATCAATTAATGGAGATGGTGATTTATTACTTGTATATACAGATACATCAATTGTTAATGTAGGTCATGTTGTAGGAGTTACAGGTCCTACAGGTCCTACAGGTCCTACAGGTCCTACAGGTCCTACCGGTCCTACAGGTCCTACAGGTCCTACCGGCACAGTAGATTATACTCCACCTACACCTTTGATAGTAGCTGTGGGGTACTCGCTTACTGGTCATTCAATTACTACTTCGTCGAATGGAATTATTTGGACCTATGCTACAAGTGGGGCGTTTACGGTTGAGGGATATGGTGTTGCCTGGAATGGTTTAATGTGGGTTGCAGTGGGTAAGGGGACTAATACGATTCTTACTTCAACAGATGGGCTAATCTGGTCTCCTGCTACAAGTGGAGCGTTTACTAATTTTGGGTATGATATTGCCTGGAATGGAGTAAGATGGGTCGCGGTGGGTAAGGGGACTAATACGATTCTTACTTCAACAGATGGGCTAATCTGGTCGACATGTTTAGGTACAACATTTGGTACACAGGGCATTGGTATTGCCTGGAATGGTTTAATGTGGGTTGCGTTGGGAAGCAATGGCGGTGGTGGAAATACAATTCTTACTTCAACAGATGGGTTAACTTGGTCCCCTGCTACAAGTGGGATGTTTACGGATGTTGGGTGGGGGGCTGTCTGGAATGGTTCAATATGGATCGCAGTGGGAAGAGGGACTTCTCCAATTCTTAGTTCAGCAGATGGAAAAATATGGACATCATCATCAACGGGAATAAACCCAGGAGCTACAGTAACTAAAATTGCCTGGAACGGTTTAATGTGGGTCGCAGTGGGGGATGATACCGATGGGGGCACAATTTTTACATCAACAGACGGAATCAATTGGTCAGTTATAGCTAGCATTGGTTCATTTGACAGTTTTGGTTACAATATTACATGGAGCGGTTCGAGGTGGCTCGCAGTAGGTACTAGCAATGAGACACTGGTTACTTCGTTAGATGGGATAAACTGGTCTCCACACACTCCAATATTCGCTGGCGGTGTGGGATATGGTATAGCATCTAAAAATGTATGGAGAGTACCACCAAAAACGCCTGCATCATACCAAGAAGCATATGACCAACTTTTAATAAAATTATCTCAAAGATTTGGATTAATCTAAAGCTTTCCTACAATCTTGTGGATTGAGAGAGCCGATACACCTGACGCATCCGAAACCACCTTCATCTGCGTCTTTGTTTTTAATCCCATTACATGAGCTACAACGCCAGATACGATTGTCTTTGGCGTGTGTTCAAAATCATCTTCAGACTTCATAGAAATAGAATACAACATATCCATGATAGCAGAACGTTGTTGATCATTCAAATTCAAAGTAGCACACAACCTCTCTGCGATACCAACCTGAGTCTGGAGAACTGTGTTATCAGTGGTAGAGAAGTGAGTGATAGCCTTACAGAGTGAACGGATATTTACCAACATAATCTTGGCAATTTCCTCATGAGAGCGAGGAACGGCGTTGTTACGACAGGCTACAAAGATAGCTCCGCCCATCATTGCGCGACGAGTTTCTCCTCGAACCTTTTGAGCATCCTCCAACTGCTTATACATGCCACATGCGTCCATGATGATAGATTTAGGAAGACCTGCGTGAGTACAGGATAGATTAATTGCGTCAAAGATACCCATCCATGACCGTTGAGAATTTGATGATAGAGACCAACATGAGAGCCTCTGAAGAGCCTTCATGTTAGGTGATTGTGCACCTTTATACGAAATAATTGAACCATACGAAGACTCTGGAAGTAAATCTGAAGTTACAAATCCAGTGCGACATTGGTCTTCTCCCTTTGAATCTTCATAATTTCTCCACTCTGCTCCTTCGTCGATTACTTTGTCCGTAATTGTGCCACACTTGGTACATACATGCTCGCCTTCGTCGATTATGAGGGTATGTTTACAGTCCATAGTGTTCTACAGATTTGCTTTTATCATTGTCCGTTTTACGCGACTCGAAACTTAAGGTTCCATCAAGAATTGAACCCTTTGTTGGAAAATGCCTCTTCATGACGGGGTCTACGGTCTCTTTATATAAATACTTAATCTTGGATTCCAAATCTCCAAAGAAGAGGAAGAGTGAGAATGCGAAGAAGATACCTGAGATGTAAGTATCGACAAGTGAATCCATAGACTTTGATACATTAAAAATTGGTGGAGAATCCTTGATGTAAAACATAGTCCAGAAAGCTACTAATCCAATAAATACAAGTTCTACCGTGACATCATAGAACTTATAAACTGTGCTCTTCTTCTCCCATGAATCATCAAATTCGTCAAATAGGAAGTGTGAAATATATGAAAGGACGCCGCCTAGTAATGTGTAAAAAATTGCTAGAATAGCCACATTCAAGGATAGGAAGATCATTGTATTAATCAGTGAATTTTAGAATCATGACACCTGCTCCAACCATTCCGATTGCTATAAAATCGTGAAGATGTAGTTTTTCTTTGAAATATAGAACACCTACGGTTGTAGTCGCCATAACAGATAACCCCGACCAAAGAGCATTTGTAAATGCGAGTCCTGTTAATTTGAAAGTCTTTACTAACATCGCTCCAACTCCGACATAAAGAAGGACACCTAGCAGGAAAAATCTCCAATCATTGATAGAAGTCTTGAAGCAGGACATGGCTGCTGTTTCAAGACCAACAATAATTAGAACATAGACCACAATCCAGAAATAGGATGAATTCATTTAGTAATTAGCATTATTATTCCATTGGATCTCTAGCCATAAAGGCGATTGTTGATGGGTCATAGACTTGAGGGCGGTAGTTTGTGGCAAGAAGTGGTCTACCTAAATCGCGTGTTTTTACAGCCTTCATCCACGAAATAAACAGATACTTTGCTTCAACAACCCATACCCAATAACCCGCCGCCGAGTATTCCTTAACAAGAAACTCAAGAGCATCGGCTAACTTAAAGATAGGATATCCAAATACATAGGTTGGAACCTCGTGGATAATGTATGGCGCCGCCGGGTTGTGGATAGCCTGAGTTCTAATCTTGGATTGTATTTGAGCCATTACAGGAGACATGGCTGCCATTCTATTTAATTTACGCTGTTCCTGCTCGTTCCATATTTCACGGGCTTTAAGCATCCTTACTTAGTATTAAGAATGTCTTTGCCGTTTAGAAAACTTGGCTTAGGAGGTGGAGGAGCAAAAGGAATTCTACAAATTGGAGCATTGCGAGAGCTTCAAAAACATCAAAAATTATTTTTCCCAGATGGCATATATGGTTGTTCGGTTGGTTCTATTATTGCTACACTTGTAGCCTTTGAGATTCCATTGGATGATGAATTTCTAGGACTGTCAAAACAATTCTTTTCACTTGAAAAATTTACTCCAAAACTTTCATTTGAACATATTTTGACAGGCTTTTCAGGTAAGGGGGTTTTTACGATGGATAAGTTCCGAGAAGAATTAAAGGAACTATTTAAACTGAAGAATATGGATATTGAAACTCTCGCAATTAAAGACGCAAAAATGCCACTCTACATCGTGGCGTCTAATATTACGAAAGGAGTTCCCACTATTTTTACCGGAGATATCTTGCTTATTGATGCCATACGTTGTTCATGTTGTCTACCAGTCGTATATAGACCGCAAGAACTATACGGGCAATTGTATATTGATGGAGACGCATTCCTTCCTTATATAGGTTCACTCTATAAAGATGCCTTAATCCTATCTTTGAAGACACATACTGCAAAGATAACATCACAAAACATAGAAGATATGTCAATTTTTAGATATATTCGGGACGTGTATAATATGGGGGCAATTAATGTGATTGAACTTCATAAAACTGATTTAACAATTGATCTCGGATATCCCGAACTTTACGCAGAGACTAACTTAGATAGTATGGATATTCCAGATATTTTGAAAACTGCTGGAGAATCACTTAGAAGCTTTCTCATCGCCAAGGGCTTTCTTAAGGAATTCCCTGAAATTGTTGACAGTAGGAGCCCCTGACATTTCATAAATCTTATCTTTTGTTTGAACCTTGAATGTTGGATACGCTACTATACTGTGTAGTGCGTTCTTACCCCTATCGGTCTCAGCGTTTATCTCTTCAAATGTTACAGTCTTTCCACCATATGTATGGTTTCCATTCTTAATAACCTGTTGGAGAGAACGCCAAGCTTGTTGAGCATGTTTACAATGGGGACACCACGTCGCATAGAAAAACATTAGGTTAGCGTGATTCTCATCTAGCCCACTTTCTGTTGGGGGTGTCTGCTCAATAAGTCTCGCACCAGGGGGTGTGCCCGTTACCCAGTAATAGATTCCAATAATAGAAACCACAACAATCGCAGATACGATTAGTTCAGTTATCATCTTTACGAAACGAAGGATATAAAATCTGGGCATCTTCGCGTAGCTTGGTGAAATAATCCCGATAGGCTTTCTCAGCAGAGCTTCCCTTTATTTGTGCCCACGCAACCTGAGCTGTCTGCCTCTCAGGTTCATATGGCTTTGGCTGAACTTTATACCACTTGTTCTTATATTGATACATTGGTGCTTCCTGGTTATAAAAGAAATTATCCATTTCTTTTATTACGTGTAATCACTGAAAACGGATTTAAGGACTTCAATATCTTAGACCTTAAACCATCACAAAATGAAGGACATACACAACGTAGCAACAGACATTCAAAACACATACATGGGGACCGGGTTATCACTAAAAGTGAAAGCCTACCCCTCAACACAGAACAACGACGGGACATGGACCGTCACTAGGTGGAAAATATCTATGAGGCATCCAGAGGTCACTGGTCCTGCATACCTCGTATTCTGCCAGAACGCACCGCTCACCTATCAACTCGGAGGAGTTAAGCAGAACAACTTCCCCGACGACTTATTCGATAACATCACGAATTTGTTCTTATGGGAAGCCAACTAGGTGAGCACCGATGCCAAAACCAGCGCCCTGACGGGCACCTGAGGCCACAGCGGGAGAGTAGGCATCAAGGATAGCGAACGTCGCAAGAGCGACCATCGCAATCATACCTACTTGGGAGAGAGGAAGCGCCTTTCCACCCATATACTTCGGCAGCCAGAACGCCGCGATCGCTACAACGAGACCCTCGAGGGCATACTTGATCGCACGGCTAACTAAATCGGACATATCGATTCCAGGAGCTTGGGCTGTTTTTGCTTCAGGCATTTTATAAAAGACTTTAGAGAAATTATTCATTAACAGAGTAATGAAACATGTGCGTTTTAAGTTCGTCATAGACCCTGATGTTTTTCAATTATTTAAGATCCGCGAGCCCTCCTTAATTGGATACTATGTCGCGGCTTATCTTAACGACCCAGACGGTTGGTCAAAACATGGATATTATTTTGAACAAGTAGATAATCATGAACAGACATTAATAAGATTGAGCACGCCGGAAACTATCAAAAAAATATGTGGACTTCCGGAAAATTTATCATGTGCGGAGCTTGGCGGAAGGTTTATGTATTTGAACGCAGATAGATGGTTCAATGGGGCTCCCAAAAGTAAATTATCATTAGAAGACTATCGCCAATATATGGTCAGCCATGAAATAGGGCACATATTAGGACATGAGCATAAAAAATGCCCATGTAAGGGATGCTCAGCCCCAATCATGATGCAACAGACATTAGGAATTGGTGAGTGTAAACCAAACACTAAAATTTAGTCTGCGTTTAATTAAAATGAGTAACGATACGTATGCTGGTCTTCTTGCGGCTTTAGTTGCCCGCGATGATGCTAATACTCAGGCAGAAATGGCAAAGCTTTCTAAAGCGGATAGAGATGCTGTATATGATGGCAAGGCTACACCCGATGTTAATACTGCTTGGGCTAATCGTCAGGGTAATTCTGGTCTTCCCCCATTGGCTACAGCCCCCGGCGGAACAAGACGTCGTCGTAAGCAGAAGAAGGCTAAGAAGACGGCTGGGCGTCGTAAGCAGAAACGTCGTGCGTAAAAAATAGACTTTCACAGACTGGACACATTATAAACAAATGCCCCGCGAAGAACTACCCAAGATGGAGGACGGACAAGTTGTTGACTATCTTGATGAGGATCCCGAGGTCCCAACCCAGCGTTATGCCATTATCTCATTCATCTCACCCGAGAAGGTTATCAAGCAGAAGGCGGAGTTCTTCAACGAGAAGTTCGTAGAGTGGCTTGAGTATGACTGGAAGGTTAAGGGTATGGAGAACATGATGGCTTTCCTTTCAAAGAAGTATGCCCTTAAGGTCGATGATCTCTTTAAGGATCTTGAGGAGTTCACCAAGGTCCATAATGAGGAGATTAAGAAGACTGATATCCACGAGAAGTACGAGGTTTTCCTGCTGAAGCACGAGAAGGAGCTTGAGGCTCAGTATTGTGAGAAGGTAGAGTTCCGCACGAATGTTCGTGGTGTTAAGGTTCGTCGTATCTTTAGTTCGCTTGAGGAGACCCAGCAGTATTCCAAGGTTCTTCAGCGTAAGTATCCTCGCGACAACCTTTACATTGGCAAGGTTGGGTGTTGGCTACCTTGGGATCCTTCTGAGCATATGATGCCAGAGGTTGAGTATGCGACGCAGGAGCTCAATGAGATGATGCGGAAGTATAAGGAGAACGAGGTTAATAAGGATATCTTCTTCGATGATGAGAAGGCTGAGAAGGTTAAAGCCGCCAAGGAAGCCAATGCCGAGACCCGCCGTAAGAATGCCCTCCTAGCGGACCAGGAGAAGAAGGACAAGGGCATCATGGACATCGCCGACCTAACTCAGCAATTCAATACGGCTCTTCATCCATCCGAGGGAGCAATTCGCGACCTATAATAATGGCAATCCCACCAGAAAAACTAGAGGTTGGTAAACTCTACACTGTTTATGGAGTACCTGGCAAATCCCTTGTAAAATTTGGAGTATATAGACTCGATGAAGGCGCTAGATTGCAATCAGTTATTGATGGAAGAGATATACCTGGATATGATGCTCCACTTGATCTACTGGTAAGTGTTAGAGCAAAATTCACAACCTTTCCTGCTCCTCTCGCATTTGAAGCGTATAACAAATTATCGATGGATCAAAGATCAACACCCGAGGCAGAAAGTGTTCTTTCACAGTTTACTAGAGGAGGCAGAAGACAGACCAAACGTCGTAAGACTAAGCGTAAGACTACTTATCTTGCTTCTTAATCTTCACCCAAGGATCGGCTCCCCGTTTCTTAACCATTTCTGGGTTGTAATCCTCGGCTGCTAAGATTGAGCTTGTGAATGGCTTATTATCTGCCCATATCGAATCATCGCACATCTTAAAAGGTCCATGTTCTTGAGCCTTATACCAAAAAACTTGATCTTCAAGGCGATTCGACTGAATCCCATTGCAGATTACAAGACACTCATAATTCTCAGTACATTGATCCATAAACTGACAGAACATCTGAAACGTGGGAAACATACCAGCATAGTTATCGTAGATACGTTTGCGATTGTTGAGAACAGTTTCACGAAGAATAAATACAAAATCTATATTGGTTCTCAGATTGGGACCAACACCTAAAGGATACTGCATAGTGATTAGTGTTACCATATCAATGTGACGACCGTTCATGAAAATATATCTAGTAGACTCTTCATTCATCCAAGTCTTATCGTAAAGACAGTCATCAAGAATTAGAAACGCACGAGGGTCTATACTGGAATTACCGCCATTCTTCTTGTCAGCATTTCTTGCTTGTTTAGCCACCATTTGACGCTTAATGGCTCCCATCACGATAGAAGGATTATACTTATCATGAATCAACTTGGATGGAACCATTTCTTGAAAAAAAGGATTAGTAACCTCCGACCCCGAAATTACAGTCCCTACTGGGAAGCAGTCACGAGTATTCGCAAGGATATCGCGAACTAAGAAAGACTTTCCAGTATCACGCTTACCAATTAAAACAATCATAGGTGCTTTTTTAGAATCGAGTTCACAACGCTCACGAATTATACCCATATTGAACTTTTTGATATTAAAGTTCATCTTAACCTTATGCGTGAAGATTTTGATTATGCTTTAACCCATCCTCTATAATATGGTAAAACGTAAGCAAGCCTCCAACAGTGAACTTAGAAGTTCGCAGGTGCCACTTACTGTCCATAAGTTCAATTTATCCGCACTCACCCCTTCTGCCAAACAACATTGGAATATTGACAATATCCAACCATATTTTCCACCTATTGAAAAGCTGTTTAAGACTTCAGAGTTAGAGAACGTTTCAGAGTATGGTGTCAAATTTACTGAAGAGGCTGTAGCTGTTTTAGAACCAACAAAGATTCGTACAACGCTAGGTACTCAAGAGGTCCATAATAAGGTTACTATGCTTTTGAGCCCATATAAGTGGATGAGAGGATCGTATGGGTGTTTAGGCTTACCAACATCTTCGGAACAGGCTAGTTCAGTATTTGAGAAGCTACAGAATCCAAATAATGCAGGATATGTTGGTGCTATAATTTCGGGTATCCTATCACAGTCTGGTTGTGACCACTTCCCAAAGGTGTTTGGTCTTTTTGTAGGAACTTCATCTTCCCATACAATTGACATTTCAGATGATTATGGCGAGTTAGCTGATAGGTCATGGTTCTCGCAGAATATCGGAAAGACGTTTGACATAAAGTTATCTGATGATATTCAAGATTCTACCGAATTTAAGCACACAAGAACAAGCCGTATTGCTATTAGACTTGGTGATGAGGCGGAGTTAGGTGAAGTAGAAGAGATAAGTGCTCTTCCTGCAGATGATGCCATGATGGGTGGACTAACACGTGTTCTACAAGATGACGAAGAATCCGATGACGAATCAGACAGTTCTTCCGTGTCTACGTCATACATATTCGCAGTTCATTCATGCGATTGTAGTGAGGATGATTCTGAAGAAGAGGGCGATGATTACGAGTCATTTGCTTGGGCTACGTTTAAGAATGTGCCTGTTCAGGTCACCGTTATGGAAAAGTGTGTAGGGACACTTTATGAACTCATGATGCTACATCCCGAAACTGAAAAGCATATGGCTTGGATGTCACAAATAATTTTCGCACTGGCTTATGCTCAGCGGTTATGTGGGTTTACGCACAATGATCTCCACGCCAACAATGTCATGTATGTCGAAACAGATAAGGAATATTTTTATTATAATAGTGGGGGCGTTCTTTACAGACTTCCAACATATGGTTACCTAATAAAGATTATAGATTTCGAGCGTGGAGTTGTTTCAGTCAAGATTACTGGAATGAAAGAACCAAAGCTATTTATGAGCGATCATTATGATATTGATGAAGAAGCTGGTGGGCAGTATAATTATGGAGATTATTATCGGTCCAAGTATCCTGAGATGAAGCCGAATCCTTCATTTGATTTAGTTCGCCTTGCCACTTCCATCTTTTGGGATCTCTTTCCAGAGGGACCAAATTGTCCGGATTATTCCGAGAATGTTCTTTTCAAATACTTCATGAAGTGGTTAACTCTTGAGGATGGTAAGTCTATTATGTTTTCAAAGTTAGCAGAGGAACACGATAGATATCATGGGTTTCATCTTTACAAGGCGATTGCGCGCTTCTGTAAGGATGCTATTCCAAGAAAGGAGATTCAGACATTAAAGGATATTTATGGTGTAGATACTGTCCCAGAAGGTTCGACTGTGCTGTTAATTGATGCTTGATTCCAAACACCTAAAGCTAGGCGGCTTATACTGCTGAAAGTTGCTACAGAAACTCCTACTATAGTAGCTATTAATGATGAGTCGCTATTTGTTGATGTATACATTGACCAACTTAGTAATGCAGTAACAGACCCTATCGCTGCAGAATAGTTAATAACTTGGTTTAATGTCATTACTAAAAGGTCGGAATTCCAACAAACATTTCTTGCGTGAGTGCGGGAGCAGCTTCTGCTACTAGATTAACAGCTTCGTGAACAGCTTCTGGACCAGTCGCAAATACGACTCCAGAAGCTAGCATGCCTCCAAAACCAGAAAGCTTTAGGGCTGACTCCCACGAAATAGGTTCACCCTTCGCACGTCTATCAAGTGCGTATATAATGAAACAGACTAATGCCACGGCTATAGGTACAATTAGCATCATCATTTGTTGAACTTTGCCGTAATTCTTTACAGATTTATAACGAGTGACTCTGTGGCTCTCCGTTCAAGTTCCTTAAGCGGGTCTTCTTCTTCGAATTCAATCGTGGCATCCTCTGTGCCTACAATAAGCTTGGGAGCATCTTCCTCAGAATCATCGTCCTCATCAAACTTTACCGACTTCTTCTCCTCTTCGGGCTCAGGCTCAGGTTCAGGCTCGGGAGCCACATCTGGCTGGTTGAAATACTTCTTTGTGATAGACTCCCATGGTAGAAAGCTACGGATAACCTGCTCTAAGCAAGATGAAACGATAGCCTCAATCTCTTGGCGATTACGAGCGTTGGCTTCAGATGTAACTCCAATAGTCTTGAATAGATAGGCTGTCTGCCACATCTTACGAGCGGAGTGCTTGTAAAGTTCGTGAATAAACTTACCAAGAGTGGGGCGGTCAAAGTCTATCTTAATCTCACTCTGCGTTCCACGATACTGTAGTGACGCAAAAGACTTCATGTATGAGATGAATACTCCCATGAGAAGGTCGTCAATATATGAGCACTTGGTTATTGTTACAATACGGTCTACTTCAGTTGTTAGCGTTGAATCGGTCCATTCTGGGATGCGGGTTAGCATATTTTGGAATGTGCGAAGAACCTGATCCATCTGCTCATTGCGTTGGCATAGCTCCTTGGCTGATTCATAGATGCTCCAAAACCCTTCAGAGACAGGCGAAACAATTAGCGAACCAAGGTGGTCGCGAAGGTGAGTCTTGGCAAAGTCAGACTCAGACATTTGTTAATAAATGTGTTGATAAAAAGAGACTAGTAACGCAATCATCAAAAACGGATTTATGAGGTTCAAGTCTAATGTATGTTCGAGACGCACCCTGGAATAGCAATATTTACAGAAACTCTAGCGAATAAAATGTCAAGATTCGCACTTTCATTTAACATGGACGATGATACTACCGAGCGTGAGGTAGTATTCGAGACCCCTGGTAGCTCGAACTGGAACAGTGTGTTCAGTGTCGATGCCTCGGATTGGATTGACTGCCTCTCAGAGATGCGGTCGAACCGAGAGCCTCTTTCCCGCGAGGGTTGGGAGGTTGTGGCACGCGTTGAGCGTGTCGAAGTGGCGAAGGTAGCAGACCCTGCTCGCCCTCCGCGCTGGTGTAAGCACGGAAATGCCTGCCCGCGTGCAGACTGCCGATTCCGCCATGAGCGGTGTGGGCACTACGACGCATGGCTTGCGCGTGGCAGACGCGGACACAACTGTCGCGCGATTATGGCGGACCCTCGTTCTGTTCTGTCGCCTGAGGACGGTGGGTGTAAGTATGACCACCGCGATCCGCGTGACCTGACGCGCACGCCTGTGCCTCTGCCCGTGAAGACGGAAGATGAGCTTTGGGAGTCGTTCTTCCCGCTTGGGCTGGAGTGCCGTGCGAATAAGTGCTACGATTTTGAGCATATGCGCATCGGCGACAAGGAAATGCTTATTCGGAGCCTGAAGGCTGCGAATGTAAACTTCGAGGAGTTCGCTGACTATATCAACATCGAGTGTGAGGATAGTGGTCCGCTTGTCGACACGTCATCAATGCTTCCGGCTGGAACGAATGATGAGCTTCTCAGCTCGTTTGGTCCGCTGGGTCTGGCAGTGTCGGCTGAGAAGGTTGACGTTGGCACGTTCTACGAGGTGTCTGCGATGACTGGCGAGAACCGTGCGATGATGATGCGTAGCTTGGTGAAGCAGAACCGTGATGGCGCGATTTGTGCGGATTTGCGGGTCTTGTATGTCATCTAAAACAAAAACAAATAAAAAGCAAAAAATAAAAAAATAAAAATAGCCTAAAAGGCAACTTTTTGCTTCATTGAAAACGGATTATAATGGTTCAAATCTATTACCAGTAAGGCACTCAAGCAATCAATCAAAATGACAAGCAAGCAAATCAATGACAAGCTCTACACAATCACCACGGTCCTTGCGGATCACTTTGGGTTCGACGCTGACGAGGCATTCGAGCTCATCACAGATGGCGATGTCAATCATGCGGAGGAGATCCGCAAGCTTCTTGTAGAGAAGAAGCCCGCCTCGAAGAAGGCGAAGGAGGAGGTGGTACAGGACGAGCCGAGCGATGAGGTTAAGAAGCTTCAGCACAACATCTCGTTGTGGGAGAAGAAGCTCGAGGCGGGCGACTTTAAGGATAAGGAGGCACACGTCTCTAAGATCGATAAGGAGAAGAAGAAGCTTGCGAAGCTTCTGCCCCCGAGCAAGCCTGTCGCCGCGCCCGCTCCTAAGGAGAAGGAGAAGCCCGCCGTGAAGGAGGTGGCTGAGAAGCGTATTAAGCGTTTCTCTCCTGCGATGTCTACTCAGCTCGGGACTGCTCTTGAGAAGGAGAAGCTCTCTCTCACGGATAAGTTCAAGAAGGAGTTCACGACTTACATCGAGGAGCTTCCTGACAACGAGTTCCGGGCGGATAGCCTCGCCGAGCACATGCGCAAGTTCGCTGAGCTGAAGAGCGACGCGGCGGGTCGTGCATCAACTGGTGCTGGAGCCGCTTCTAAGAAGCTCGAGGACGAGGAGCCTCCCCATCTGGAGGCTGATGAGGCAGCGGCTGCACCAACTGTCACCTTGAAGCCCGAGGAGATGGCGAAGCTCAAGATGCTCGTCGCTACGCCTGATGCGGAGGTTATGTGGGACGGAGCTGCAAAGCGCCACGTTAAGGGTCCGGCAATGGACGAGGATGAGGACATGTCGGAGGTTCTCTTCAAGGGGAATACCTATGTCGTCGGCGACAAGACGGGTCGCGTCTATGAGGCAAAGGAGGAGGGTGATGTCTTCATGGGCTTCAAGGGCGTCGGTCTCTTCAAGACCATGTCGTAATTACGCAATTCGGAAAACAGTACGAAAACCATGCGTAGATTCCCAGAGAATCAAACAACTCTGCGGGGACATAAACCTTTTTCAGTTCCGGAACAACATGTACTCCAATATACTCGTCATCAATTTTGATTTTGCTATAGATATCCCATACCGAATCTAGCGTTGGACCATTTCGATGAGCGACCATCAAGTCACTAACAATATCCTGTCGGTAGTATGCCATATTACAAATTTGAGTTCTCCAATCCATTACGTAATATATGTAACAAATGTCTAAACTACAACATCGATATCCGCAAATAGACGAGCAATTAATACGTATAATGGTAATCCTATAAACCCAAACATAGGGATAAGTCCAAGTGCACCCCAGAGCATTGGCATTCTTCCAGCAGTATTGCCAAATCTAAGACATGTAAAGAATGATAATGAATATAAAAAGATACTAAAAAATCTTGAAATATTTGACATTACCATTCCCATAGCAGTCATAACGTGTTGGGATGGTGTTCCATTTGTGGGTCCACTTACTGCAGGAGCACTCTCTTTGAATCTGTCACCATCTTTTAGAGTAGCCAAATTCTTGGCTCCATTGATTGTGTATTCGGCTTCAAATTGCTTTACCTTACTTGGGTTGGGGTCTGGAATTCCAAAAATCTTAAAACCAATGTGTATATCAATTGAACCATTCTTTACCTTAGATTTAAGAGCATCTGTTACATCATTCATGTTTCCATCAACACCATACTCTGCTTTTATGATCTGTAATCCCGTAGCTATACGTTGAGGAGGAGCATCTATGTAGAATGATTGACCGTCATTAACTGCGGTCATTAGCCCCGCTCCGCCGTTAATCGTGTAAGAAATACGAAGAATTTTTGCTACACCTGGACTTGGGTCGGTAACATTTAATACAGCTGGCGATACGGCGGGAACGCTTAAAACACCATCTTTAATCATTGAGCTTACTGTTTTTGTAACATCTGTGGTCGTAGAACCAGCTCCGTAAGTGGCGTTCACTACAACAATGCCACTCATCCTTATTATGATGAGAATACTACATTTGCGATGCCACTAATAACTCGCAGAAAATTGTAGGACTCAACAAAGGCTCTAACTTGATACGTATAGATTAGGGTATTTGATGTGGATTTTTGAACAACAGTTATTAGGTCATTGGGACCATAAAGTGGCTTTCCATTTGAGCCTAAGATATTTGGATTAGCAACTATAGTGGGGTTGGGATTGTTTACTGTGGATTTTAGAATACATACAGTTGTTGAATTTGGTGTTATTCCAAGCTGGACACCTGTTGGGGGCTGGATGTATGTATTACGCAAAATGATCTTATTAAACTGAGACCCGTTCATTGCTCCAGATGGTTGAGCCATCTTATGGTCTACTGCGAATGAATAGGCATAGACACCTGGCAGTTGTGTTACAGTTGTTCCCTCGTGATGGCGAAAGTGTTGGATATGATCGAAGAACCCGGTTTGCTTGTATCCAAAACGCTCCTTACCATCAATGATTATGCTGGATTCTAGCAGGATATCTCTCTGAGTAATTCCACTTAATTGGTGGTTTCCTGATGAGAAGAAACCAGATCCAGAAAACGGAGGCTTATTTGGATCTTCCCAGTTTGTATAATTATCATAATCATTAACTAGCATTCTATCATTGCGTTGTGCTACCCAGACTACACGTGTAACCATATTCTTCATATGAACAGGAAGATCAACCGATGGTCCGTGTAATCCATGTCCTTGAGATACATCAATCTGTGTAATCAAGAATGAGTGATCTGTTGACGCAATATGAGCCATTTCGGCATCAGATACGAAGATATAGTTGGCTTCAATAAATGGATTTAACTTCCATGTCAGGAGATTGGGATTTACTGGAGTGATTTGATTGCTAGATGGGGGTGATAGAAAGGTAGCCATTGATGGAGATAATGGGATTGGAGCAATACGCTTTCTGAATGTAGGGCTTGTGGGTCGAACATCATTAACGGTGAAGATATCATATATGTTCTTTAGTTCAACTACCAACTCAACATCCGAGTGTTGTAGTGCAATAAGAGGAAGAGCGTGTCCAATAGATTCGCAGAACCAAAAATGGAGTGGAATTGTGAGAACACTTCCTGCGATGGAAGGAGCTGGGTCGCTTCCATTGTTAATCGCATGCGGATACTGGTTAATACGGTCGTAAGCATTCGCAGGGTCATAATTCTGCTTGACATTACCAGTCATGATATCTAATACATCCTTCTTGCTCTTATTGAATTGTAAAGCCGCATAGAGCTTCATCCATTCGCCGGTATGGCGAACAATTTCCGAACCGTTGATTGTAACAGCTACGTAATTAATCATGTTATAGCCGATGTTATCTACCCAGTTGAATTCATATCCCACTGCGGGTTGATTTGGAACTGGAACAATCGGCGAGTATATATCTGGTAATGCTACACTCAAATAACAATCATGTAACAATTGGGCATGTCGGTCGACCTTTGTTTTTAGAGTGAGTGTTCCTGATTGCGGAAGATTCAAATTTGTGCTACGAAAGTAAAGTCTAAAGTGTTCCATTGCGAACTCTGTGTGTCTCTTATACATCGCTCTAAAGTGAGTAAAGGAAGGGCTTCCTGTAAAAAGCGCATCTTGTGCTCCTTTTCCCACTAATTGCATTAATCCGCCTGTCATCTTATTAGTCTAAATTCAGAATGTTTAATTACGTTTAACTTAGTGTCTACCAGGAAGAGGTCCCATATATGGTCTATTGCTTCTTACCTCAATCTTGTCATGCGCAAACCACAGGCACGTTGGAATGTGCTTGTTGGGGAAAGTAGTAGAAAAATTACATAGTCTCACAGTTGACAATATCTTACCGCCGCCAAAAGCGCGGGTTTGTTCAGTAACATAGTCAGCTACTTGGACAGCTTTGTAATCTGTGTAGCCAGATGCGGGTCTACGAATCTTTGATATTCCAAACTCGGCTCTGTCCATTCTGTTGTTATCAGTAGTTACACAGCACGGAACTGGGGCAGGATTCGTGATATCTTTATTCGTAACTTGGTTTGTAATAAAGGTTTTGGCTCCACCTAATCTCTTAAGACGGATCCAATCACCCGCATCTATCTTGCGAGTTCCACGTTGGATGTTAGATGCCATATTATGAAACTACTGAGGTAAAAAAGCGTATCTCTCCTGGTGCACTACGAATTCCAATTCTGATTAATCGTTGGGTATCTGCAAATGATGGATGGTCAAATACCTCGCTGGTATCTGGGTCTATTACGAAAAGAATAGCTCCAACTCTGACAACCTGTAGACGGCGTTTCTTGCGTTGAACGTTTCTTAGGTAGAGCGCGTCCAAGTCATCGCCCTTATAGTTTGGCTTAAAAGCTAAGTCCTCATTAGTTGAGGTCGTGTCAAATCTCATACACTGGATGACTGGCTTTTCACGTGAATGTAACTTGCGGTGAATTTCACAATCAACAGCCGCTTGTTTTAGAAGAAGTGAGATGTTCTTAATAATGCGTCCCTTCTCATAGGCTACTTCATATAGATACTCATCGCCAGTCATGAATACCTGACGAGGTTCTCCACCTTCATAACGTTTAATGGACATATCATTCCTGCGAATTGGAACTATATTGAATCCTTCTGATGTAGTCAGTTGGTCATCTGCAAATACACTCATGTATATTTTTACTACAACGTTACGGTCATCCATAGGGAGTTTACGGTGAGAGCAGATACGAATAGCACGACCAATGACCTGCTCTAGAAGAGCTGGATTCCAGTATGGTTCCATAATGTGAACACGCCGAACATCTGCTAGTGTGATACCCTCTGCAGCGGCTTTTGAACCAAGAAATAGACAGAGACGATGAGGCTTACCTGCTAATGAATCTTTTAGCCCCTGTGGGAATGTATCTGAATAATCTTGGTTAAAAATTTGACGTGATATTTCACGATCAGCACTTGACTGACCAGTGAATAAGGCATAAGCAGGAACACCTGGTTTCATGTCACCCTCCTCCCATACATTGCCACCCTTATTGACCAATTTATATGGTTGAAATCCGTTGGCATCGAGAATAGCAGTGAAGACGCCCAGACCTTCTAACGAAAGGAACTGAGAGTAGATAAACTGATTATTAAATTTTTGAGCAGTTCCTAAGTTTTCCTTTACATTCTTTAACATGGCTAACATCTTTGGGGAGAACTTGGCTAATGCTTCTTCTGATAAATATCTTGCAGGGTCGGCTCTCAGTTTATCAAGAACATCACCCTTATCTGCGAGTTCTGGCTTGGCATCTAAATCAGCCTCTGTTGTGCCTTCTGGCATTTCAAACCGAAGCTCTGGAGGCATGGCATAGTTACATGCCAAACGCGACGACATACGGAAAGAACCAAAATCATCATCTAGTGAAGCATTTCTCTTCTTGCGTGATTCACGTTGGACTTCTACCCAACGAATTTCAAGATAGCGTTGGAACTGTTCGGGCGACATAGGAACCTTCACTAATGTAGACTCCTCTTCTAGTCTTTTAGGCATCAGACGCTCATCTGCTCCCTTGAAGTATGAAACCAAACCTTGTATGCGGTGACTGAACAGAACAGAGTTCTTAATCGATAGTCCATCTACGAACATCTTCATGAACTCCTCAAACTCGGTGGGGAGACACTTGAGTTCATCTACAAAACACTTGTCAGGTTCGGCTAGTGTAATTCCTGGAAGCTCCTCTTCAAACTTCTTCTTCCATGTCCCAAACCACGCCTTGATATCTGGGTCCTGCTTGAAATCAGCATTATACTTAACAGCTACGCGTTGTCCCTTTGCGTTATACTGTGTCTCAAAGTTAGGGGGATTACGCGTTACCATAATTATTCGCTTAACTGAATTGAACTCTACCGTATCAACATCTAATAGTGTTTTTAAGAAGGTTGTCATATGAGCCTCATCCCAAGCTAATGCAGAGGTGGTTGGAATAGACAGTCTTTCAATAGGTCCACGAAGTAAATTCATTAAGTAGGCGATTTCTTGCGGTCTGTTGATTACTGGAGTTCCTGAAAGGCAAACTACTTTACAATTCTTTGCGTTATAGATTCGGTCATAAAGACGGCGACGAATGGTGTTATTAACAGCATAGTTAACCAAGTTGTGAGCCTCGTCAATGATTACTACACAGTCATCAAACTGATGGACATTATCTGGTGGCAGAATGGTGTCGATATTTGATGACGAAATACCGTTATAGTTGATGAATGTAAAACGCTGGTCTAGAAGATCATCAATCTGTGCCATGATACCCTTCTGTGTCGCTAGTGGAAGTCCTCTAAAGTTTGGTTCCTTAGCTGATGTTACGTAATACTCACCCTTAGTATCCATGAAGGCGTCGGATATTCCCATAGCCTTCGCTTCTACACGGTCTTCTGGCTTGGTTATCTTCTTTACATCCCAGTGCTGGTCATAGGCATAGATGGGGTCGCCGCACTTACGAATCTCACCCTTATAGTTCTCTGCTAGAGAGGCTGGTAACATAATGTAGACCTTTTTGGTGCTCAAAAGTGATTCAGCTACTGCAATTGACGAGCAGGTTTTTCCTGAACCAAGACCGTGGTAAAGCAAGAGACCTCGATAGGGGGTTTCGGTTAGTAGGTATTCGCGAACTATCTTCTGGTAAGGGAAGAGTTCTCTTGTGTTCTTGGTGGCGTCACCACGAGCCTCGCACAAATCTCTATCCTCGGTGTCTAAGGGGTCGACGTCTATCTTGCGATATTTCAAAAAGATACGAGTTATAGAATCTGCAAAGGCTTTTCTATTTGGTAAAATGTAGGATGTCATTCCTCTCTACTTATTTTTGACAAGGAATTCATAATGGAGGCAATACTTCGCAAAAATCCAAAGCTTTGGGTAGTGGCTATTTATCTCTTTATGGTCGCTGGTTTCTTATACGTTCGCCCTTCAATCGCCTTCGGCACTAATGGTAGAATTCGTCCATTCGGCACAGGGAAGAAGGACTCGACCGTCTTTCCTGTATGGTTATGGATGTTCGTGTTTGCAGTGAGCTCTTATTTAGGAGTAGTCTATGTATTGGATTATTCTATTTAGCGGTAGCATTAGCTTCCTTCTTACGTTCTTTCTCTGCTAATTCTGACATCAACTTCTTCTTAAAATCAGTCATTTCCTTGGCATCGGCTTGACAGACCGCCTTCTCGCTATTATGAATGTTCCATACTGAGGCTATCCATCCGGCTAACATCACTAGGTAACCAACACCAACTATTTCAGCCATATCCTCTGCTACTCCAAAGTTTTTGAGAGTATTCGCAAATGGCTTTCTAACCATGATAAGAACAACCGCCAAAGTGTAGACAGCTGTTGGGATAGCAGAAAAAACAGCCCCTTGATAAAGAGAAGTTGTAATCTTATACTTCTGACATTGCATGTAGGTTGATAGTACGGAAATTATGACACCTGTCCAAAACATAACCACCATAACCGCCATAGCAGAAAACGCTATGTTCATATAATCCATTACTTGAATCCAAGAGAAACTGTTCGCTCTAACTCCGTAATCAGTCGTTTCCTGTCAACATAGTGCGGACGAGTGATTTTCTTACATTCTGCTAAAGTCTTCCAGTCTACTGCGGAAACTTCACGTCTCTGTGATGGTGTGAGCTTCTGGTTAAGATTGATATGTTTAGAATCTTTCAAGACGGCTACAAAATACTTATGCTTATAATTGATGTTGTTCGTAGCGGTGAAAGTTTCGGTAAATGTGGTTTCTAGCACGGTATATGCTTCTGCTGGGATATTGGTCTCCTCCCAAAACTCGCGGACCGCACACTCTTGGTCTGTCTCGCCTCTGGAGCGTCTACCCTTTGGAAAGCCCCACTCTGGTTCTGAAAACTTAGATGGAATTACGACGCTCTTGAGATCCAATGAATTAAACTTATCACGAGCCAGATTGTATTCAAATGAATCAGTATCCCTGCTATTCCCCCAGAGTCGTTTCCATAAATTTTCGAATGGTTCTTCCAAGATATACTTCTGCTCTTGAACTGTTACATTCGATAACATTTTCTTAATATAATTCGTATCATGGGTATCATACTTACCCCTGACAAACTCCATATAGGACATACTGTCCTTACGTCTCACCATAAGAACGCTCAAGGTCGCAGGGTCGACTGGCAGTCCTAGTGGTTCATAGATACCACGTAGGAATAGTATTCCGCACGAAATCACAGGGTCTGGACAAGCTCTAAACACGTGACCTTCATCGCCACAGTTATTACAATACATTAATTTTGACATTTGTTGACTGTTAAGATGTCCGTTTTTACTTCGGTTGTTTTAACAAATGGGAGGATTCGGTTCTAAACCAGTAGCAGCAGCACCTGCTCCAGGACCGGCTGTGGGAGTAAATTATGCTAATGCTACCTTTAGTGCCGCAGATGTGAGTGCTCAGATGGCAAATGCTAATAAACTAGTTCTAGACACGGCTGCTGAAGCTAAGAAACAAGCGGCTATGGCTGCGTCGGCACTCGGCACATCAAAATGGTATTTATATGGCGTGTATTTCTTGGGAATCGCCGTTTTTGTATGCTTAGTTATCATTCTATATGATGCATTTGCTCCAAATTCTTGGCCCAATATCTTTTTCGATAAAGCCTCTAAGGGTGCTACGCCGAGTGGAACTTCTGGAGGTGGGGGAGTTCCATCCTCCAATATTCTGTATATAGGGTATGCCAAGTATGGTCCTGATTATGCGAGTGGGAAGACAACAGATGTTACATCGCATGTAACGGGATTAATACAGGGTCAAACTACACTTCCTTCATTCACAGTTGGTTATTCAAATCTTGGACTCACGGCAAACCCCTACCCAGGTCAGCTAAATCACCTGTATATCCAGTATTACGTAGGGACGAACACATACATGTATGCTATGGCAGATGATGGTACACCATTCCCAACTCTTCCCAGTGGTGGAAGTTCTACAGCTCCTTGGACATCTACTGACCCTCCGCAGAACCAAGCAAAGCCCCCAGTTGAAGCCGCTGCTCCTCCAATTTTGAAAGCCCTATATGCTGGAATCTTCGGGTCAGGAAGTGGAGATTTATCCCCTTCATTCCACGATGCCACACAACATGCTCTCATTAAGGGAAATCGTGCTCCTCTTTCAGCCCAAAAAGATGGTGCTTATGGAATGCAATGGTGGATGTATGTCAAAGACTGGAACTATGGGTATGGCAAGGATAAGGATATCGTAAAGAGAGCAGACACAACAAATGGGGCGGTTGTAAATCCTCACATCACTCTTCACCCAACAGACAATAGTCTTCGTGTGGCTGTTTCAGTATTCCCTTCTTCAGAGGGAGGTTCTTCAAAGGCTCAACCCGCCCCCGCCGGACACTCTGGTTCAACCGATGATGTATTTAACTGCGATGTTCCAAATATTCCTCTACAGACTTGGTTTGCTGTTGGAGTAACTGTCTTTGGTCGTAATTTGGATGTCTACATTGACGGTAAGCTAGTTAAGTCCTGTTTCCTTTCTGGAGTGCCAAAGCCTTCTGTCGGTGATATCAACCTAACATCAAATGGTGGGTTCTCTGGCAGAGTATGCGGATTCAATCACTACCCTAAGATGCTGACACCGTCCGATACATCTGCTTTCTACGCCGCTGGAACATCTTGTAAGAATAAGACACCCGATGCTACTTCATCTGCTACAGGTTACTCGGTAAAGTTTGGAATGTATGATTCACTAGGAAAGGAGGTTCAGGAGTATACGTTCTAATCAACTATAGGAACATCTAATGTGTAATATCCATTAACTCTACCCTTACGTAAATATGATTGATCCAATAAGTCAATTTCATGCTTTGACTTATTGCTGGTTAGAATTACAATTACATTTGTGAAAAAAAACATATCATCCAAAAAGGCTACCCATGATGATTTATCTTTGACACTTGTAGGAATCGTTTGGTTTTCTTTGATTTCCAAATTATGAACCTTACTTAGAATTATATCAATTTCTTCCAACACAACTACGATTGGGTTATCATTCTCTTCTCTATCTTTTATCATAGTTACCATTCTAGCAAAGATATCGCCCGGATCAGTTGGATTGAAACTGTGACAAAACGACCCATTCAATTCCTTTGCTACCAAATATCCAATTGAACTTTTTCCACTACCCGGAACTCCATCAATAAAAACTGTTACTTGACGTTTTGCGTTATAAACATCAAGGATTGACTTAATAATTGGCTCCTGAGTAGGAAGGGGTTTAAGGTTCTTAATATTCAATGTCATACGATTGTAATAAAAGTCGTCATAAGAACCATGTCGGGTATAAATATTTATAGTATTCTGAGGAACTGTCGCTAGCTCTTTAAATTCGGTCTCATTAAATACAACCTCTTTGACTAGTGTAATCTTCTTAAAGTATTCGGGTCGTGTAATTATTGTAATTCTAGTTTCATTAAGAGAATAGCAACCATCTGCATTGATATACCCTATTGCGTGTCTGTTTAGGAAAAGTCCAGAAGGAATATGTTTCATTTTATGGAGCATTACACCGGTTGTTATACATTCCTTATTAATCACACTTAATACGTCACCATAACATTCTTGGTCATACTTAAATTTATACATCTGAATATCAAATTGCTTTAGACACAAAAGCATAATTGCTACAATATATTCCATTTGAGATAGCCCAAACCCTGCTAATAGAAAATAGTAATACTGGAATATCATTTACCAAATTATACTCACAATGTATAAACTAATGGACGTCACCACAATCGCAGTGGCGATTCTTGTAGCAGGAGGAATAGTTGGAATAGTTATGTGGTATCTACAGACATACCCTAATCAAGGCACTACGAGCACAACAATTCAGAGCACCATTGAAGATGGTAAAAAGACATTCACGAGCAAGGTGAATCTCCCATTTTCTGAGGGTCAAAAGGATGGTATGGCATTCTCATATACTTGTTGGGTAAAGATTGATGATTTTGCGTATAGATATGGCGAGCAGAAAGTAATCTTCAATAAGGGAACTGAAAATCTCTCAACATCATGCCCTGCTCTTCTCGTAGACGCAAATACAAATTCATTAATCGTCAAGCTAGACACATTCGGTGGGACTGAAGTAATACCCATCTCGAATATCCCTGCTAAGAAGTGGATTCATGTGAGCTTAGCGATTGACCAGGAGGCTATTAATATCTACATAAATGGAACACTCTATTTACATCACACCCTAACTCAACTGCCAAAGCAGAATAAATCTCCTGTCAGCACTGGAATTGGTGGTGGGTTTGATGGTAAGATTTCAAATCTACAATATTATTCGTACTTACTGACGCCTGACAACGTAAAGTCGGCTATGGCAAGTACTCCTCAACCAGATCCTTCTGATGTTGGGGGTCCTCTTCCTCCATACTTTGACATTAGCTGGTGGACGAGCCGCTCTTAATCGCACCAATCTGTAATCTAGCCGCCGACGCTGCTGACGCTCCTGCTGACGCTTTATCCTTCATGTCCGCCATCTCTTGCTTCAAATCATCAATCTCTGTTTGAAGGCTCGCTAAGGTTGGCGGAGGGTTAGCTAAATGTTCCGTAATTATAGTATCTCGATTGGTTATCAAATAAACAATCAAGACTACCAGTCCAATAAATAAAACCGTCTTCAGTTTCATCTTCTTTGTCTTGTAAGATATAAATGAGTTCTCAAGGTTATCCTCTTACATTACGCGACACGGGAGATTATATTAGAAGAAAGAGGGAGATCGCCGCATTTGTTGAAAAATCGGCTAATAAAGCTACTAACCCCGTGTGGATGTCTTCATCAGTTGAATATATTAATTTAACAAATCGTGGACTTACGAATGGTTATACGGATTGTCTCTGCTGTATAATACCCGATACTCCAGTATTAGACTTTGATAATTCATCACAGCAATTTGGAAGTTATGTTGATAATACATACTTAACAAATATAGTTGTAAGCTGGAACAGAACAAACTGTGCATCAACTTATAGGGTGTTTCTTGTTGAAATGCAGAGTAATGATACTTCATTTGAATCAGATGAACTCAAAGGAGGTCCTGCTAGTTTTATAAAAAGAACCGGAACTTCTCCAAATTATTCATATGTTTTACAGTATTCATATGAATCAGATATGTTGGGTGTAAACACTCTATCTTGGAGCAAAACCTATCCTGCAACTAGTAGAATTGCTAAAGTTTATGCATTCGTCTTTGCATACGGTAAATTTGGTGCTCCAAATCCGACACTTTCAACGTATAATTCTTTAAGATATAGCGTCTTCGATGTTAAACCGTTATTACCATTAAACACATTTCCTATTTTACTTTTTGCAGATATTGTTGGAACACGGAGTGGAAGTGATGTTTCTACAATTAGCATCAGATGGTCGTCATTGGCAAATGCTTCGTACTATAAAGTATTTTTAATAGAAGATGGAAGTACGACATATGTCCAGACACAGAGTAAATTTTCTGTAGATCCTCGGAAATATGATAGTTCAGGATCATTATTCACATCAAATAGTGAAAGAATAGATAACAATATTTTCGAATATGATAAAACATATTTAGTTCCATCATTTTCAACTGTTACTGCATTTGTGTATGCATTTGATGCATCAAACGTTCCATGCCCAATGCCTGGAAAATCTGTTACATTTAATGCTTCATTAAATTTGATAACGTTAGACTATACTCTAAATTCTCCAAACAATGGATTAAATTATTATTTAAATGAAACAGAGGCTTCATCCGATGATATACATCCAACACTACCATTACCTCATTTAGATTCTAAGGCATTCTCATGAAGAGTTTACTATCATCCAGTTAAAAGCACTAACGTCTGCACCATTAGTTGATCCAACTGTAAAACTGACTCCATTTGAGATTGAAGTTATAAACAGTGTTCCCCCTCCACCAGTTGTTCCGGTGGACCCGGTCTTTTGTAAGAAAATCCGCGAATTCGTTAGGGCACGTGCTGTTGAAATAGTAACTCCCCCAGCCGCAAGCACACTGTTGCCAGATGTAGCGGTTGAAAGTATTACATTTCCACTAAGGGTTGTATTTCCGCTTACTGTTAATGTGTCACTGGTTGTTCCGCCGACTACAGTGAGACCATTTGCACTTATAGCAAGTCCCCCGGTAGTTAATGTGAGCTGATTGCGTAGTGTTGTAGCTCCTGTTACATCAAGTCCGCCAGCGGTTACTACAAGTCCACCACTATTTACTGTAAGTAGACCAGTTACCCCACCAGCTAAGGTTGTAGCTGCTGTTACGTTAAGAGTACCACCTAGAACTGTTGGGTTGCCGCTGGTTACAGTAAGAGCGGCGGCTGTTGTAACATCATTATTTAGTTGTATAGGTCCAGTTACGGTAAGTCCACCACTATTTACTGTAAGTAGACCAGTTACCCCACCAGCTAAGGTTGTAGCTCCTGTTACGTTAAGAGTGCCAGATACTGTCTCATTACCAGTTACTGCAAGTCCACCAGCTACTCCACCAGCTAAGGTTGTAGCTCCTGTTACGTTAAGAGT
>Ga0114962_10000900_pt1 | contig 25801 bp, 17 predicted proteins | sample C_130820_MF_Meta_FD_87017 | JGI IMG/M metagenome (GOLD analysis project Ga0114962, IMG submission 87017) | Freshwater microbial communities from Lake Croche, Canada to study carbon cycling - C_130820_MF_MetaG | ecosystem: Environmental > Aquatic > Freshwater > Lake | place: Lake Croche, Canada... | reverse complement strand
TTCCTCCGCTGAATCTACCATCAGTAATTAAGGCTACGCTTTTTCCTAAACCAGCACCAATTATAGCTGAAGTTGGTTTAAGCATTTCTGGCATACCAGGACCTCCTTTTGGGCCTACATATCTAATAACGATTACATCACCTGCTTGTATTTTTTTGTCTTCAATTCCTTGGATTAATTCTTTTTCTCCATCAAAAACCTTTGCTGGGCCTGTAAATTTCTCTCCTTCTTTACCTGTTATCTTTGCAACGGAACCTTTAAGGGCCAGGTTGCCATAAAGAATTTGAAGGTGACCGCTTTCTTTGATTGGTTTTTCTAGAGGCCGAATAATATTTTGATCCTCAAAATTGATGTCTTCGATATTCTCTAAATTTTCGGCAAGTGTTTTTCCTGTAACGGTAATGCAGTCCCCTTTGAGCATTCCTTTGCTTAAAAGATATTTTAAAACCATTGGTACACCCCCTTTTTCATGAAGGTTTTGCATCAAATAATTTCCTCCCGGTTTGAAATCGGCAATCAGTGGTGTTTTATCACTAATTCTTTGGAAATCATCCTGCGTAATTTTTACACCGACACTTTTTGCCATTGCTATGATATGTAATACAGCATTTGTACTTCCTCCAAGTGCAATTAAAGTGGTGATTGCATTTTCGAATGCGTCAAAAGTCATGATGTCTTTTGGACAAATATTTTTCTCTAATAATAATTTTATGTAGTGAGCAGCTTGCTTGCACTCTTCAATTTTCTCCTGACTAACGGCAGGATTAGAACTTGAAAAAGGAAGGCTCATTCCAAGGGCTTCAATAGCTATAGCCATTGTGTTAGCAGTGTACATTCCGCCACATGCTCCAGCACCGGGGCAGGAATTTTTGATAATTCCTTTGAAATCTTCTTCTGATATTTTTCCGGCAATTTTTTCACCTAAGGCTTCGAAAGCGGAAACGATATTTAAGTCTTTACCTTGGTATTTCCCCGGAGCAATTGTTCCGCCATAAACCATTATAGAAGGGCGGTTTAATCTTCCCATAGCCATTATAGAACCCGGCATATTTTTATCACAACCAGGAACGGCAATCAGTCCATCATAATAATGACCGGCAACTACGCTTTCAATACTGTCAGCAATAATTTCTCTACTTACGAGGGAATAGCGCATCCCATCTGTACCATTGGTAATACCATCACTAATTCCGATAGTATTAAAAATAAGTCCAACCATATCAGAGGCATTTACTTCTACTTTTATATAGGAAGCCAAATGGTTCAGGTGCATGTTACAGGTATTTCCGTCGTAACCCATGGAAGCAATTCCGATAAAAGGCTGTGCTAGTTCTTTGTCTGTTAGTCCAATACCGTAAAGCATGGCTTGAGCTGCAGGTTGAGTAGGATCTTGAGTTACTGTTTTACTGTATTTATTTAATTCCATAATTTTAAAATCAATTTATTTTTTCTTTTGGCAAGAACTAAATTTAGAAGGCGATTAATGTATATTTTTTATTGTATGTGTTAATTTTATGATTTTTTTTACTATTTTAAGAGTAATTACATAAGGTTGTTCATACAGTTCTGTTTTATTATGCGAAATTAGTATTGTTATATTGTTTAAAATTTGTTTTTGTATTTGGTTTACAGTGTTAAACATCGAAAAATAATTTGTAAGAATCTGAAAAACAGCATTTTGGTTAAAGTTTTATTACGATACTTAAATACTTTTGATTCTGTTTTTTTAACGCTATTTAAACAAAAGTGGATTTAATTATTGCTGTTGGCTTGCTTTGAATGTAAAACAAAAAAAACCTCTCTAAGAAAGAGAGGTTTCATTTAAAGTAAGTTGATAAAACTTATTTTTTTGTTGGAGGGTATTGAGCTAAAATTTTGACAACGAATTCATGAATGACTTCGTCTTTTTTGTGGGTGTCGGTTGTTAGAAAACCTTGACCTTCCCCTTGCCAGATTAATTCTTTTTTCTTTGCATCGATTAAATCAATTGTCAGGATACCGTCATTAGAGGTATAAACGGAAGTATTTGCTCCCCAATAAGGATTCCAACCCCAACCCCATCCGTATCCCCAACCACTATAGAATTGGTTAACGTTTATGTTTTTCTCTACTTTGGTGTTGATGTTGATCAGTAAGTCGGGTGTTTCACTTTTGGTAAAACCTTTGGCCAGCATTTCGGTATCAATAGAGCGGAGGATTCTTTTTTTGTCTAAGTCGGATATTTCGACTTTGTCGATCCCTGTTTTATAAAACGCATAGGTTTTATAAGCGGAGAAATCAACGGTTTTGTCGTAATCAGAATTTACTTTAATTGAGCTACAGGAGGTCAATATAAAGAGTGCTAAAAGGGGTATAATTTTTATTGTTTTCATATTTCAGTATTTTAATAGTTAACTATATCGGTTACGAAGTTAAAGGAAACTCACTTACTAATTTGCTTAAGATTGACTAAATAAATTATTCGAATAATTGATCGTCTACCAGATTCGGAATCGTCACTTTTAATAGGGGTTCTGATTCCATGGCTCTTTTAATTGCAAAAATGGCGCCTTCATTTCGGGCCCAACTTCTTCTAGAAATTCCGTTGTTGACATCCCAGAAGAGCATTGATTCTAATCGTCTTTGTGCCTCTTTTGAACCATCAAGAACCATACCAAATCCACCATTAATTACCTCTCCCCAGCCCACGCCACCGCCGTTATGAATGGAGACCCAGGTGGCTCCTCGGAAGCTGTCACCTATTACATTTTGAATTGCCATATCGGCTGTAAAACGAGATCCATCATAGATGTTGGACGTTTCTCGATAGGGAGAATCGGTACCTGAAACATCATGGTGATCCCGACCTAAAATGATAGTCTCTATTTCGCCATTGGCAATCGCCTGATTAAAAGCGGTAGCAATCTGCCTTCTTCCTTCGGCATCGGCATATAGGATTCGGGCTTGTGAACCCACCACTAGATGATTCTCCTGCGCGCCTTTTATCCAATGGATGTTGTCCTGCATTTGTTGCTGAATTTCTGGGGGTGCTGTTTTTGCCATCTCTTCTAAGACGGCAGCAGCAATTTGATCAGTTTTGGCTAAATCTTCTGCTTTTAAGGAAGCGCAAACCCATCGGAATGGGCCAAAACCGTAATCAAAACACATGGGTCCCATGATGTCTTGGACATAAGACGGATACCGAAAATCGATATGATTTTCGGCCATGATATCGGCACCGGCTCTGGAGGCTTCTAATAAAAAGGCATTTCCATAGTCAAAAAAATAGGTTCCATTGGCGGTATGTTTGTTAATAGCCGTGGTGTGTCGTCTTAAAGTTTCCTGCACTTTTTTCTTAAACAAATCGGGATTTTCTGCCATCATTTCATTGGCATCTTCAAAGGAAAGATCGGCAGGATAGTAGCCACCAGCCCAAGGATTGTGAAGGGAGGTTTGATCAGATCCTAAGTCCACGAATATGTTTTCTTCGTAAAATCGTTCCCAAACGGCTACTATATTTCCCAGATAACCGATTGAAACTGTTTCCTTGTTGGCTTTGGCTAAAGTGACTCTATTGACCAAGACGTTCAAGTCTTCAATGATTTCATTAATCCATCCCTGTTGGTGACGCAAATGTGTAATTTTCGGATTCACTTCGGCGCAGACCGTTACGCAGCCTGCAATATTTCCAGCTTTGGGTTGAGCACCGCTCATTCCGCCTAATCCGGAAGTGAGGAAGAGGCCTCCTTTTGGGCTTCTTTTTATTTTTCGGAATCCATTAAGAACCGTAATTGTTGTGCCATGCACAATTCCTTGTGGGCCAATGTACATATAACTTCCGGCGGTCATTTGGCCGTATTGGGAAACACCCAGGGCATTGAATTTTTCCCAATCGTCTGGTTTGGAATAGTTGGGAATCACCATACCATTAGTAACTACTACGCGTGGTGCTTCGTTGTGGGAAGGGAATAATCCCATGGGATGACCGGAGTATATGGTCAGGGTTTGCTCGTTAGTCATATCGGCTAAATATTTCATTGTCAGGCGGTATTGCGCCCAGTTTTGAAAAACAGCTCCATTTCCTCCATAGGTTATTAGTTCGTGCGGATGTTGGGCTACGGCAGGATCCAGATTGTTCTGAATCATGAGCATAATTGCTTTTGCTTGTTCGCTTTTTCCCGGATATTCTGATATTGGACGTGCCCGCATCTCGTAATCCGGTCTAAAGCGGTACATATAAATTCGGCCGTAGGTTTCTAATTCGGCCGCAAATTCTTTTATTAATTCGGCATGGTGCTGGGGTATAAAATAGCGTAATGCATTTTTAAGAGCTAATTTTTTATCCTCATCCGAAAGAATATCTTTTCGTTTTGGGGCATGGTTGACTTGCTCTTCAAATTTTTTAAGTTGTGGTAAAAGAGTTGGAATTCCTTCTTGAATTTGTTCTTTGAAAGTCATTTTTATTTTTTTAGCTCATTAAAAAACATAGTCTTATTTTCGGATGGTATTTGTTTTTTTGTCAAAACCATAGGGACAGTGGCGGCAACCGCTTTTACAGCAATATCCGCGTTTGAGATGGTATTTTTCGGTAAAACATTTATATCCTTCAGGTGTAAAGTAAAAATCTTGTCCTTCAGTTGCCTTTTCTTCTTTGTTTTGATCCTGCATGGTTACAAAATTAAAACTTTAAAGTGATTGTAAGTAGAAAAGGGTTCTAATTTATAAAGGAAGATTTTAAGGGATAAGGTTTTAGTTAAATCGGCTGTAAATAGTATGTTTTGCAATTGTATCTATCAAGATCGATTCGTCATATGGTTTTATAATATAATCATTCATACCGATTTCGATAAATTTATCTATTTCAGATTTGAAAGCATTTGCCGTAAAAGCTATAATTGTTGTTTCTAATTTTAAGTCCTCTCTTATGATTTTAGTGGTTTCGATGCCGTCTATTTCAGGCATAATAATATCCATTAAAATTATATCAAATTTCTCGAGTTTTAAAATTTCTATGGCCTCAAAACCATTGCTTGCTTCGGTGACCACGCAATTGTAATGATTAAGTGATTTTTTTGCAATTAGGCGGTTGATATTGTTGTCTTCGACTAACAAGACAGCTATATTTTCAAGGCTTAGTTTACTTTTTTCAGGATTGATTAAAATGTCTTTTTTACCTTTTTTAAAATTGAAATCGAGATGAATTGTAGTGCCGATATTTTTCTCACTGTGAATGAGAATTCGTGCGTTCATCATTTTTATCAATTCATTAGTTATTGACATTCCTAATCCAGTACCTCCAAATTTTCTGGCCACGGTATAATTTTCCTGAGAAAATTTTGTAAATATATTTTCTATGAAATCGGCATTCATACCTATTCCTGTATCGGATATTGAAATTCGAATATCCTGTGAATCAGAAAAGTTGTTGATCATTTGGCATTTGATAAGCACCTCACCATCCTGAGTAAACTTGAGTGAGTTACCCGTTATATTGAATAAAATCTGGCCTATTCGCAACGCATCGCCTTTGAAACTTGAATAGATTTCGGGTCCTATATAAGCAGAAAGTTTGATATTTTTTTCAATTGCCTGATGTTGAAGAACGGAAATCACAGAATTTATCTTGGTTTGAAAGTTGAAATTATTGTTTTCAAGAACCATTTCGTTTGCTTCAATTTTTGAAAGATCTAAAACGTTATTTATAATTGATAATAGATGTTCTGATGCTTTTGAACTATTTTGAACATATAATTTTTGATTTTCATTTAATTCTTCTCGGCTAAGCTCCCTTAGAAAGCCTGTTATGGCATTCAAGGGTGTCCTAATTTCATGACTCATACTTATCAAAAACGCTTCTTTGGCTTCGGCACTTTTTTCGGCTTTTATTTTTTCTTTTTTTAATTCAATTTCCATTAATTTTTGATCGGTAACATCCAGATGGAGGCCAACAGATCCAATTAAATTTCCCTTGTCATCATAATTTGGCGCTCCACTTATGGTCCACCATCTTGTTTCTTGATTTTTATTTTTAATCCTTATTTGGTAGATATCAGAAACTCCAATTGATCTCATTTCTTTTTTAGATTCAATTATGTTTGTTTCATGACTATCAGTAAATAAATTGGTCGGGCTTTTTCCCAGAAGTTCCTTATTGGAATAACCAGAAATTTCTGAAAATTTTTCATTAGCGAATTGTATTAAACCATCATTATCTATCTCCAGCAGTCCAATGTTGATATTAGAAATTATATTTCGATATTTTTGTTCTTGTGCTTTTAAATTAGTCTCAATTTTTTTTCTTTCTGAAATGTCTTCTAAATAAGAGTAAAAAAATACATTTCCATTTTGAATTACCGGAGTTAAATACATTTCAACTTTAAATTCTTGTTTCATTCGGTTTATTGCTGTAATCTCAATTTTGCGGTTCATGAATTTTTCATCAGCCGTTTTTTTGTAACTTTCTATTATTTCAAACGATTTGTCAATAAATTGAACTGGCAAAATAATAGCATAGACTAGCTTTCCAATTACCTCTTCTTTTTTCCATCCAAATACTTGTTCTGCTTTTTTATTCCAAAATGTAATTAGACCGAACTGATCAAAGGCAATATATGATTTTAATGTATTGTTTAAGATGATTTGATTTTGATTTTGAGTTTCTTTTAGAAGCTTATTTTCGATATTTAACAAATCGATTTTTTCGTTTAATTTACTGTATGAGGATTCGACTTCTTTTGTAAACGCTATAAATTCAAGATTTTTTTTTAAATCAGGGGAGGTGTGTTTCGAAATAAGGTTCTTTAGGATTTGTTTATATTTCATTTAAAATAGTAAATAGTAATCTGTAATAAAAATCAGTTCTAATCAAATTTATAAACAATTTGTTAGTAAATTACATGAATATAAATTAATTATTTAAAATTCAATTGAAAAGTAGGTTTAGTACTCAAGAATCGGAAGCTTGTTAGTTGAGATAAGTTTATATTTGTAAATAAATTTTTATAAATGGATTTTTCAGTATTGAATGAAAATTTAAGTTTTGAATTTAAAAATCAAATTTCAGTGTATATTAAGCGGGAAGATTTGATTCATCCTATTGTTTCGGGCAACAAATTTCGAAAACTGAAATACAATTTGATTGAGGCTCGAGCGAAACAACACACCCAAATAATTACTTTTGGGGGTGCTTTTTCTAATCATATTGCAGCAGTAGCTTTTGCGGGTCAGGAAAGAGGATTTTCAACTGTGGGTGTTATCCGTGGGGATGAATTAGTTGATAAAATAGCCTCCAATCCAACTTTGGCTTTTGCCGAAAAATGTGGAATGAAATTTGAGTTTGTCAGCAGAGCAGCCTATCAGAATAAGAACGATTTTTCTTTTCTCGAGAAAATAAGAGATAAATATGGAGATTTCTATTTGATTCCCGAAGGAGGGACGAATGAACTTGCTGTTCGAGGCTGCGAAGAGATTCTTCAAGCGGAAGATGTGCAGTTTGATTATATTTGCTGTTCCGTTGGCACTGGAGGAACAATTGCAGGACTCATAAACAGCATAGGAGCGCAACAAAAAGTTTTGGGATTTCCAGCTTTAAAAGGCGACTTTTTAAAAAATGAAATTCGTAATTTTGTAAAAAATAATCGTTGGGATTTAATTGAAGAATATCATTTTGGAGGATATGGAAAAGTGGATGCTGTATTAATCAATTTTATGAATACTTTTTACTCTAAAACGAAAATTTTATTGGATCCTATTTATACAGGGAAAATGGTTTTTGGCGTTATGGATTTAATTCAAAAGAATTATTTTCGTGAAGGCTCTAAAATTTTAATGATACACACTGGTGGAATCCAAGGGGTCCAGGGAATGAATAACAAACTAAAAAACAAAAAATTACCATTACTAATTACCGATGATTAAAAAAATAATACTGTTAGTTCTAGCAATAATAATAGTTGGATGTTCTACTAGAAGATCTATTGTTCGTACATCGAAATCTTTTCGCAATTCCCCTAGTGGCTCCATAATCAAAACCACAAAGGCAGCAGAGCGAAAATCGGACCTTAGAATAGCAAATGGGGTAAAACCTGAAACTGAAATTCTAGAAGCTACCTCTAAAGTTAAGGTTACTACTGCAATTGTGATGGACTATATTTCAAAATACAAGGATGTAGCGAAGTCAAATATGTCCCAATATGGAATACCAGCGAGTATTATTTTAGGACAGGGGATTTTAGAATCAGGAGCCGGAACTGGTGTTTTGAGTTCGGTTGCCAATAATCATTTTGGCATTAAATGTCATGAAGAATGGACTGGAGCTAGTGTACGATATGATGATGATTCGGCTCAAGAATGTTTTAGAAAATACAATCAGTCTAATGAATCCTATATGGATCACGCACTTTTTTTAACGAGCAGACCTTGGTATGCGGGCTTGTTTAAATTAAGAAAAGATGATTATAAGGAATGGGCGAAAGGCTTAAAATTGGCGGGTTATGCTACGGATCCAAAATATCCAGAGAAATTAATTGCCATTATAGAGCGCTATCAGCTCAATAAATACGATTCGGAAGTGTTGGGAACTACCTATATTCCTCAGAACACAAATGATTATGTTGCTGTTGATTCTGAATTGTATCATGTAAGTAAAGGCGATACTTTGTATTCTATATCGAAGCGATTTAATATTTCGATAGAAGAATTGAAAAGGAAGAATGCGATTCAGGATAATGCGATATCCATTGGACAAAATTTAAAAATCAAATAATTTTATGTTATATCAAAGAAGCAGTCAGCTTTTTGCTGAAGCCGAAAAAGTGATTCCAGGTGGAGTGAATTCTCCTGTACGAGCTTTTAAAGCCGTTGGAGGTACCCCTATATTCGTAAAAAGTGCTAAAGGGGCTTATTTATATGATGAAGACGGAAACCGATTCATTGATTATATTAATTCGTGGGGTCCAATGATTTTGGGTCATGCCTACGAGCCAGTTGTTGAAGCGGTAATAAGCCGTGCTAAATTGGGTACATCTTTTGGAATGCCAACTGCCTTAGAGACTGAAATTGCTGCTTTAGCGGTTTCTATGGTTCCGAATATTGACAAAATTCGTTTTGTAAATTCGGGTACCGAAGCTTGCATGAGTGCTGTTCGGTTGGCACGTGGATTTACAAAAAAGGATAAAATAATTAAGTTTGCGGGTTGTTATCACGGTCATTCTGATTCTTTTTTAATTCAGGCGGGTAGTGGAGCTATTACATTTGGGTCGCCAAATAGTCCCGGGGTTACTGCAGGAACGGCAAAAGATACTTTGTTGGCGCAGTATAACGATTTGCAAAATGTAGCGGATTTAATTGCTGCTAATACAAATGAAATTGCTGCTATAATTGTTGAGCCTGTAGCGGGTAATATGGGGTGTATTCCACCGAACAAAGGATTCTTGGAAGGTTTACGACAAATGTGTACGGAGCATGGTATTCTTCTAATTTTTGATGAGGTCATGACTGGATTTCGATTGGCGCGAGGTGGGGTACAGGAATTGTATTCTATTAAAGCGGACATTGTAACTTTTGGAAAAGTAATTGGTGGTGGTTTGCCTGTAGGAGCATTTGCAGCACGAGCTGAAATCATGAATTATTTAGCGCCCATTGGGCCAGTTTATCAGGCCGGAACCTTATCTGGAAATCCACTTGCTATGGCAGCTGGTTTGGCGATGTTAAAAGCATTGAACGAAGACGCCGCTGTTTTTGAAAGATTGGCTGCTAAAACAGCCTATTTAGCGGCTGGGTTAGATAAAGTTCTTCGAGCTAATGGGGTTGATTTTACTATTAACACCGTTGGTTCTATGATTTCAGTACATTTTGATGCAGCAGCAGTTGTTGATTTTAAGACCGCGGCTAAAGGGGATAATGAAATCTTCAAAAAGTTTTTCCATGGTATGTTGCAGGCGGGAATTTATATTGCACCATCGGCTTATGAAACCTGGTTTATAACGGATGCTTTAAGCTATGAAGATTTGGATTTTACAATCGCTGCAGTAGATCAAGTTTCGAAAACTTTTTAATTATAAATACCAAAAACGTCCAAATTCATTTGGACGTTTTTTTTTAGTGAAGCAGTACTATTTATTCTTTAGTATCGGGTTTTTTATCCATATGCATCCTTTTATGATGCATTTTTCCTTTTCTATCTTCTTTTCTCATTTCCCATTTTTTAAATTGCTCTGGATCCAGAATTTTTTTCATTTTCCCTTTCATTTCAATTTGTTCGTCCAGCATTTTGTTCATCATGGCAAAACGTTCGTCAGCAGTTGGTTTATTTGTTTTATCCCGATGCTCTGCTTTCATGGCTTCTCTTTTGATGCTTTTTTCAGCGATTATAGTACTCAAGGCTTTTTGTTGTTCAGCATTTAAATCAAGATCTAAGGTCATTTTTTTTAACTCCAGCTGATTTTGTTGTTCTGGAGTAAAACGTTCCATTCGGTCTCTTTTAGGGGATCCTTTTTTTTCTTGTGCGAAAGTTGTTAATCCAACAACTAGTACTGCAAGTACAATTAAATTTTTCATTTTCTTAAATTTTAGTATTTATAGTTAAGACACAAATACATTTGAATAGTTTAATCCTTAACATAATTTTAATTTTAAAAAATAGCAGGATTCATTGATTTCGCTAGCTTTGTCTAAAATATTTAAATTATGATTGTTCCCAATAAGTTTTTTTTCACTACTTTTTTTAGCTTTGTTTATTTGATTGGTTTTTGTCAATCCAAAGAATACCAACTCCAATTTCAAAATCCAAAAGAACTGCAGCAATTTTTAATGTATTCCCCAAATTCAGTTCCGTTAGTAAGTGCTCATAGAGGAGGTCCTGCAAAAGGATTTCCTGAAAATAGTACCGCCACTTTTGCCCATTCGATACAATTTAATCCAACCATTATAGAAACTGATATTGCCCTTAGTAAAGATTCTGTTTTGGTGATGATGCACGACAATACTTTAGACCGAACTACAACGGGAACTGGTGTAATAGAAAATTATACTTATTCTGAATTGCAGCAATTTTTTTTAGAAGATAATTTCGGAAATCAAACGCCTTACAAAATTGAAACGTTGGATGCTGTTTTGAGATGGGGAAAAGGCAAAGTGATTTATAATTTGGATATTAAAAAAGGAGTTCCAACGCAAATGATAGTCGACGCTGTTAGAAGAAATAAAGCGGAAGCCTATTCTGTTATCATTACCTACAATGCGAATCAAGCTTCAGAAGTTGCTCGATTAGCACCTGATTTGATGATTTCGGTTTCGGCAAAAGGAAAAGAAGATGTGGAACGGATGGAGCAAATGGGCGTTAAAGTGGATAAAATGATTGCTTTTGTAGGTGTTTCAGAGCCTCGGCCGGAAGTATATGAGTATTTGCATTCCAGAAATATAGCTTGTATACTTGGAACGATGGGAAATATTGACAGAAGTGCTGCGGCTAATGGAGATGAATTGTATTATAAGTTAATTCAAAATGGGGCGAATGTACTTTCATCCGATCGAAATGTTGAAGCTGGAAAACAACTGACACAATATGCTTTGGATCATCAATTGGAATCTAAGCATATTATAGTTAAAAATATTCCTTAAAAAAGGGGCTATCTAAAAGTAATTTTCAGAAAGCCCTTTTTATATTTATTGTGAGTAATTCTAGTTTGTCAATTCGACCATTTTACTATCGCCAACTAGGCTTACTTTTATAAGACCGTGTTTCGCTAAGCCTTTCATGGCGGCATCCCATTTCTTACCACTTAATTCGGCTTTTACTTTTAAAAGTCCCAAATCCATTTTGTTGTCATTAATTTTCAAAAGATCGAGGATTAATTTCTCTTCGTCTTCTAATTCAATTTGGACTTGTTTCTTTTCTGGTCGCATTTGTGGAAATAATAAAACTTCCTGAATGGAGGAGTTATTAGTTAAATACATCATCAAGCGGTCCATTCCAATTCCCAATCCAGAGGTAGGAGGCATTCCATATTCTAAAGCTCTTAGGAAATCTTCGTCGATTATGCCAGTCGCTTCGTCATCGCCTTTTTCAGACAATCTCATTTGGTCTTCAAAACGGTTTCTTTGATCGATAGGATCGTTTAATTCGGAATAAGCATTAGCTACTTCCTTACCGCAAACCATTAACTCAAAACGTTCGGTTAGTTCTGGATTATCACGGTGTTCTTTACATAAAGGTGACATTTCTTTTGGATAATCGGTAATGAATGTGGGTTGAATATAATTTCCTTCGCATTTAGCGCCAAAAATCTCATCTATCAATTTTCCTTTACCCATAGTGGCATCGACTTCAATTCCCATAGCTTTGGCAGCTTCGAATAATTCGCTTTCTGTTTTCCCGGAAATGTCAAAACCCGTGAAGTGTTTGATGGAATCAGTCATCGTAACTCTAGCATAAGGCGCTTTGAAGTTGACTTGGTGTTCTCCAAAAGTAGCTTCTGAAGTTCCGTTAACTGCTATTGCGCAATGTTCTAATAAGTTTTCGGTGAATTTCATCATCCAATTGTAGTCTTTATAGGCTACATATATTTCCATGGCGGTAAACTCGGGGTTGTGCGTTCGATCCATTCCCTCATTTCTGAAATTTTTCGAAAACTCATAAACACCGTCAAAACCACCCACTATCAATCTTTTTAGGTACAATTCATTGGCGATACGCATGTATAGTGGCATGTCTAAGGAATTGTGATGGGTTATAAAAGGTCTTGCAGCAGCACCACCCGGAATAGGTTGTAGTACCGGAGTTTCTACTTCGAGGTATCCTTTGTCGTTAAAGAAGGATCGCATGGCATTGAACAATTTTGTTCTTTTGATAAAGGTTTCTTTTACGTGATCGTTTACGGTTAAATCGACATAACGTCGACGGTATCTTTGTTCCGGATCTGAAAAAGCATCGTATATTTTTCCGTCAGCATCTGTTTTTACCACAGGAAGTGGCTTAAGTGCTTTTGCTAAAACGGTCAATCCATAAACATGAACTGATATTTCACCTACTTGGGTTTTGAAAACCGTTCCTCGAATTCCGATAAAATCACCAATATCGAGTAGTTTTTTGAAGACTAGGTTGTACATTGTTTTTTCCTCATCGGTAGAAATATCATCTCTCGAAACATAAATTTGAATGCGTCCTTCGGCATCTTTTAATTCAGCAAACGAAGCTTTCCCCATGATTCGCTTTCCCATCAAACGACCTGCTAAAACCACTTCTTTACCCTCGTACTTCTCAAAGTTGGAAAGTATTTCGCTGGAATAGGCGTTAGTGATAAATTCGGCTGCTGGATAAGGATCAATTCCCAAATTGCGCAATTCGGTAAGTGCTTCTCTACGTAGTATTTCTTGTTCGGATAGTGCCATTTTATGCTGTTTTTAAGAGCGCAAAGATAGTCTTTATGTGTTAAAGTTACAAAATAGGCTTGCGCTTAAAAACTTTGTACCTTTGCTGTTCATAAAATTGCATTTTCTCCATTATGAATAAAAGGATTCAAGTCGAAGATTTAGGATTAAAAGACTATAAAGAAAGCTGGGAATACCAAGAATTGCTTTTCAAGGAAATTGTAGACCTTAAAATCAAAAACAGAAGAGAAGAATTAGCGATAGTCACTCCCAATTATTTTTTATTTGTAGAGCACCCTCATGTATATACATTGGGTAAAAGCGGTGATTTGTCGAATTTACTTTTGTCAGAACAGCAATTGGAAAGTAAGGGCGCTCGTTTTTATAAAATCAATCGTGGAGGTGATATTACCTATCATGGGCCTGGCCAAATTGTAGGGTATCCCATACTGGACTTGGATAATTTCTTTACTGATATTCACAAATACCTTCGTTTTTTAGAAGAAGTTATTATATTAACTTTGGCAGACTATGGTGTAGCTTCAGGAAGGAGTCCTGGCGAAACCGGAGTTTGGCTTGGTGTTGGAACTCCCTTTGCCAGAAAAATCTGTGCTATGGGTGTTCGTGCCAGCCGTTGGGTTACGATGCATGGATTTGCTTTAAATGTCAATGCCGATTTGGGTTATTTTGACAACATTATTCCTTGTGGTATCAGAGGAAAATCGGTGACCTCTTTGAACGTAGAATTGGGTATAGCCGAAGTGAAACAGGAAGAAGTAAAGGCTCGGATTTTAAAACATTTTTCGTTTCTTTTTGGTTCAGAATTCGAAACGGTTTAAATTTTACCTTTATTTTTAATTGCATTTTTGTGTTTTATTTTTCTCTTCCTTCATAGTTGTTTCAATACTAGTATGTTCTATTACTAGTTATAAATTCCTTCTATAAATTAATTTTTTTACTTCTACCTATAATATCCTTTCTTACTTCTGCTTTTTGCTAGGCTTATAAATTTGAATTTAAAGAGATTTCTTTCAAATTTTAACAACCTCCTCTTTTTAATTAAAATTTTATAATATATTGATTTTTAGGCAACTTTATTTTTTTACATTTTGCAAGAATTAAACAAGGCTGTAAATTTAAACAAATAGTGTATTTTTACTTAAGCAGATATTAATAATTTTGTTAATATTAGCAAATTTACTATTTAATATTACTAAATATGAATAATAAATCTAAAATTAACAAAATTTGTTTAATTATATTTTTTAAAAGTTAAAAATAATTATATAAAATAAATCTTTCAAAATGTTTTTTTTGTTTGTTAAAATTATAATAAGTTTGATCAAATTATAATTTAAACCAAACATTATGCAATCAAAGTACAAATGGATTTTTACGCTTTTATTAGCGTTATCAATGCAGTTTTCGTTTGCTCAGGAGAAAACTGTTACGGGAGTGGTGTCAGACGGGAATGGCCCACTACCAGGAGCAAATGTTGTCGTTAAAGGGACGACAAGAGGCACTCAAACGGATGTTGATGGTAAATACTCCATCACAGCCAAAACGGGAGAAACTTTAGTCTTTACCTTTGTTGGAATGACAGAGGTTAGTGCTAAAGTTAGTAATTCAAACAGTCTCAATATGAAACTTCAATTGGGTGGAGGTGCTTTGGAAGAAGTACTTGTTTTGGGTTATGTTAGCCGTGGTAAAAATGAGGTCACAGGGAGTGTAAAGCAATTGTCGGGAAAGCAATTATCGGGAATTCCAGTAGTGAGTGTGGATCAGGCTTTGCAAGGTAAAGTTGCGGGATTGATTATTTCACAAGGATCAGGGACGCCGGGTTCTGTTCAGGACATCAGGATTAGGGGTGTGGGTTCGCTAGGAGCAAGCAATCAACCTTTGTTTGTTATAGACGGTGTGCCAGTTTCTAATTCTGATTATTCAGGAAGTACTAACATATCTTCTTTATCTGCATTGGCATCAATTAACAGTCAGGATATTGAGAGTATGACGGTATTAAAAGATGCTTCTGCTACATCTGCTTACGGAGCAAGAGGATCAAATGGAGTTATAATTATCACTACCAAAAAAGGGAAATCTGGAAAGACTGCTTTTGATTTTAATTCTTCCGTTGGCTTTACGAATAATGCTGTTAAAGGTAGAAATCCATTAACAGGAGCACAAAGAAAAGAATTGTATTTAGACGGTGTATTTAATACCTATGGAGTTAGTAAAGGTTTTAATAGACAGGGAGCTGAGCAATGGTTGTTGGGAACGCCTGAAGGTTTAGCTGTTGATAATAATTTTGCAGGATTGCAAAATTGGGATGGTAAAGAGGGCAATTGGGCTGAACTAATGAAAAATAAAGATGCCTTACTAAAAACTTTTGATTTTTCGGCAAGCGGTGGAGATGATAAATCTACCTTTAATGCCTCTTTTGGATACAACAAAACAGAGGCTACTGTAATTGGAGCAAATTTTACTCGATTGACAGGTAAATTAGGAATGACTCGGAAATTAACAGATAAAGTTAAATTTTCTACTAATAATTCTTTTGCGAATTCAAAACAACTGGGTTCTTTGGAAGGTGGTGCATTCTTTTCAAACCCAAGATTATCTCGTTATTTTATGAGTCCATGGGCCAACCCCTATAATGCAGATGGAACATTAAATATTGTTGATATTCAAAATGTCACCAATCTTCCTAACACCTTGTATACAGTACAGAATAATATATATAAGAATGATTTGACCAGAATTATATCCAATAACAACTTAGATTGGAAATTTTCGGATCGATTTAAGTATAAATCAGTATTGGGAATTGATTATAATTTAGCTACTTATCAACAATATAATAATAGAACTGTGGGTGACGGAGCAAGTGTAAAAGGAAGTTCACAGCAAAGTGTTGCCCGAGACTTGACTCTAGTGGCTCAAAATTCCTTAAATTATAATTACAGCTACAAGGGACATAATATAGATGCAACAGCATTATTTGAGTATCAAAAAAACGGTTATAATTTTTTACAAGCTTATGGTGAAAACATTGCGGCTGATGGTTTGACTTATGTTCAAAATGTATCTTCAAATAAATCTATAGCGGGTAGTTTTACAGATTGGTATAATGTTTCTTATCTGGGTTTGTTAAACTATAATTATAAAGGGAAGTATGTTGCTGATTTTACGTTTCGAAAAGAAGGTTCCTCTCGATTTGCACCTGGTAACCGGTTTGGAAATTTCTATTCAGCAGGTGCTGCTTGGAATATTCACAAAGAAGATTTTCTTGAGAACACCATTTTTAATGATTTGAAATTGAGAGCTTCTGCCGGAACCTCTGGTAATAATGCGATTGGTTTAAATTTGTATCAAACCTTAGCGGGATATGATGCAAATTATGCTGGTGGACCTGCAATATACCCTGCTACTTATGGCAATAGCCTACTTCAATGGGAGAAAAACAGAACTATAGATATTGGTCTTGATTTTGGAATTTTTAACAACCGAATTTCAGGAACTGCGGGGGTTTACAGTAAAACTACTTTTGATTTATTGCAAGATGTACCTTTATCCAGAACTTCTGGTTTTTTAACAAGAACTGCTAATATTGGAGAAATTAAGAATAAGGGAATTGAGTTGGAATTGAATTTTGATATTGTTAGATCTCGCGATTTTAATTGGTCTGTTTCCAGTAATTATGCTTTAAATAAAAATGAAGTTACAAAATTGGCTAAAGATGAATTAGGAAACGATATCAACATATCTACGGGTACTAAAATCACAAAAGTTGGCGAAGCCGTAGGAACCTGGAATATGAAAAAATGGGCAGGTGTAGATCCTGCCACCGGGAAACCACAATGGTTTGTTAACGGAGTAGACGGGGCATTAACTACTAATTATAGTTTAGCTCAGGTCGCACTTCAGGGGAAATCATTACCTACTTATTCGGGTGGAGTGAGTACTCATTTGAATTATAAGGGGCTTTTCTTGGATGTAGCTGTTTACTTTTCAGGAGGAAACAAAATTTTTGAAGATTGGGCTCAATATACACAACAATCCGGTTTAAGAACAATTGCTTATTATAATGGTGTAGACGCTTTGATGGACAGATGGCAAAATCCTGGAGACATCACCAATATTCCTAAAATTGAGTTGAGTGGAACAGCTAGTAATGGTGCTGCAACGTCAACACGATTTTTATATGATGGTGATTATATGAGAATTAAAGATATTGTATTGGGTTATGAGTTCAAAAAAGAATTAATTAGTAAGCTTCTTTTGGATGGTCTAAGTATTTCCGTTCGCGGATCCAACTTATTTACATTCGTAAAAGACAGTGGTTTAAAATATGATCCCGAAGTAAGAGCAGATGGTTTTACTCGATTAACAACACCTCCTGTTAAAGCGATAAGTTTTGCAGTTAATTTAAAATTTTAAAAAAATGAAAAAATATATATACAACTTTATGGTGTTTTGTCTTTTGAGCACTATGATATCTTGTACTGATAGTAGTTTAGAACCCAAGCTTACTGTTAATAAAGATTTGTCAACAATAAGTTCTGCAGCTGATTTAGGTTTAATAGTTTCGGGAGCATATGATCGAATGACAAGTGTTTTTTATTATGGTAGAGACATCATTGTTTATGGAGATGTTCGTTCAGATAATGCTTATTCTAGTGGATTGTCTGGACGATTTGTAACACCAGGTGCTATGGATATGATTGATAGTGATGGATATGCGAGGGATACTTTCACTCAGATTTATTCTGTAATTGCAAATTGTAATATTGTTATTAATTCCCCACTTGTGGGAGTGTCTACTTCGGATCAGAATTTAATTAAATATTATAAAGGGGAAGCATTGGCGTTACGTGCCTTAGCTCATTATGATTTACTAAGACTATTTGGTCAACAACATGTAGATGGAGCAGGTATGAGTGCTATGGGAATTGCATACATAAAAGAATTTGGAGGAACCTCTAATTTAAGTCCACCAAGAAAAACAGTTGGTGAAGTAAAGGACTTAATATATGCTGATTTAGACCAAGCTTTAGGTTTGATGATGCCTTCATTGGACGGTTCAAAAGAAACGCTAAGAACGCCGGCTGTAAGTGCCATAAAAGCCAGAGTTGCTCTGTATTTTGGAGATTGGGCAACTGCTAAAAGCTCCTCTAGTTTAGCTATGGCATCAGGATCTCGTATCGCAACCCAAGCTGAGTTTGCAGGTACCTACAGAACAACCCTTCCGGTGAATTCTATTTTTGAATTGGCCTCCCGATCAGATGATAATCAAGGGAATAATAGTCTTTACTTTATTTATGCCGAAACGGTTTATGGAGACATTGCAGTTTTGCAAAACTTAAAAGATAAATTTTCTCCTACAGATGTTCGTGGTGGTTCAAATATGATTGCTAATGATTCAAAAGGGAGATTAAGAAATTTCGGAAAGTATGTAGCTATGGCAAGTAATGTAACTATCATTCGTTATGAGGAAATGGTTTTAATTAATGCAGAAGCCTCCTTTATGATTGATAACGCAGATCCAACTGTATTGACTTCATTAAATTCAATAACCAGTAATAGAGGAGCTGATCCTTATCTTGTTGCAAGCAGAGAGAACATATTAACTGAGCGTCAAAAAGAATTGGCTTTTGAAGGGTTTAGATTTGATGATCTTGCCAGAACCCACAGTGATATGCCTGTTGTAGATGCACTTAAACAGACTTATGATGATAAAGGACCAATTGTTTATGGAAGTTTCAGATATGCATTTCCTATTCCATTAGTAGAAGTTAGTGCTAATAAAAATTACACTCAGAATAAAGGGTATTAATAATCCATAGTTAGTATTCTTATTTTTAAAGACCGCTGAAAAGCGGTCTTTTTTATGTAATAGTGTTATTTAGGCAGCTATGGAAAGGCTCGTAAAATATTAAATCTCTTATACTGTGAAATTGGTGTAACTAAATTGCAGAAGCAAAATTTTTAAGAATTATTTTTTATTATAATTTATAATACAATCCAATTTCGGCATAAAATTTATTTTTTAAATTGTACTCAGAAATGGGAGTTGAATCTTTGGATTTTGTGGTTAAAACTCCGTTTTGAGATTTAGATGTCGTTAGTGTGGTTGTATAAATTGGAGTTAGTGGTATAGCAAGTGTTGGTATAGCAAATAAGACAAAATGGTTAATTTCATATGTTAGCGGAATTGAAGCTTCATAAGCCAATAAGGAAAAGTGATTGTTGTTTACGAAAACTTGAGACGTTATTGAAGCTATATTAGAATTGTTTTTTCCTTTTTTCTTGTTGATTTTTCTATTTCTATATCCTTCATAATAGTTGAGAGTATTAAACTCAATATCAAAAGTTGGTGCAATATGAAATTTCGGATCTTCTTCTCCAATGTTAAACTCATGGAGAAGCTCTATGTCTAAACCAAAATCTTTTTTCTGAGAAAACAGTAAATTTCCGTCTGTCATAATTTCAATAAATCCAAAATCATAACTTAAGTTTACTCCTAGACTCCCTGGTATACTGCTATTTATAGCGGTGCTTGATTTGTTATAAAATGTTTTATTTGCTGAAAATCCGATTTCTAAGTTAGTAATTGGATTGTAATTGTATTCCAGGTCAAATGAAAAATAATCGAATCTTTTTTGATTGGCTAAAGTTAAATAGTATCCTGTGAAAGAGGTTGAGATCCCAGATTTGTTGTAGTAGGTTATCGATGGTTTCAAATAGGGCTTTACTATTGAATCTTGTCGACCATTATATACATCATTTGTTAGAAAGCTATTGGAGAATTTAAAATAAGACTTTTCAATTTCGCCGTCTTTATCTGATGTTAAAAGCTCTTTGGTGGTTTGTGCATTAATCCAATTAATTTGTAAAATGAATAAAACTATATAAAACCCCTTTGTAATTTTAAAATTTTTGTTCATTAGTTCGTTTAATTTTTTAGTTAATTAGAATAATTTAATTCTTCTATTTTTCGCTTATGGGGCTTCCTACCCATGCTGTTTCTTTTTGAATTATTTCCCCTTTCATAACTAGGGATAAATCACCAATATAAACGTCGTCATTTATTTTGGTATTGTATAAAATGATTGTTCGGCTTCCAATAGTTACTCTATTACCAATTTCTACTTTTCCAATTTTCATTACTCGATCTTCAAATAAATGCGTTTGAGCACCACAATCTTCGTTTAAAGCACAATCGTCACCAATGGTCACCATGTCGAATTCAGTAAAATCTGCGGTATTAAGCATTACTTTTTTTCCGATTTTAACACCAAACCATCTTAAGAAAATAGGTAGCCAAGGTGTTCCTTTTAAATATTCTAAGAGGAAAGGGATGCTCAAGGCTTCGTAGGTAGCCGTAATCATTTCGGTTTTCCATACTTTTAGACTCCACATGGGATTATTTTCTTCTTTGTATTTTCCAATTATAATCCATTTCATTAAAATCGGTATTATTAAAACTGGAATTCCAATGAAGAACAAATAATAAAAGGGAAGTTCGAAAATAATCACCCCCAAGGATTTATTATACCTTAATTCGCTAGCGTAAGCTATAAAGTAGATGCTACAAATTAATATTATTGTTTGTGGGAGAATAATTCTTATAAACTCTATTGTAGCTCTTGCAAAGAATATTTTTTTAGTTGGAGAAAAAGTTTGAGTTTCATTAAACAATTCACTTTCCTGACGTCTAGGAATTCCAATTGCTGGGGAACCAAACCAATTATTGAAGGATTCATTAGTATATTGTTCCTGAGATGGTGGCACACTTAAGACACCTATGAGCATATTGCTTGATAGCTTATAACCCTGAGGAATCAATGCACTATTGCCCACAAAACTATTATTCTCTATGGTAGTTTTATCTAAAAATAGTCTTTGTCCTCTTACATCTGATTCGCCTAAAGTCACCGCATCGGCAATAAAGGATCTGTTGCCTATTTCTAATAAGGGATGGGTTACATTGCTAGCTGTTGAAATTTCAGTGTTCTTTCCTATTTTTGCTCCCAAAGCCCTGAAATAGTTAGAGATAAAAACTGTGGCGTACATAGGGTGAAGTACAATTAAGGAAAGAGAATTTAGTTGCTCTATCATCCATTTTTTTAGATAAAATTTACTGTAAACTGGATATTCTCCTGGTTTAATGTTTTTTTGAAGTAGTCTACTCAGAATAATATTAAAGAAGGCAAACAAAAAAAGATATATTATACTTAAAAAAGGGGTAATCCATAAATAATAAAATTCAAAATAGCCAGCTGCGTTATCCAGTTCGGTTATGGCAAATATTGTAGGAACTAAAGGCACTAAAATAAAGAGTGGAAATAAGAGCAAAAGTAGCGAATAGATTATTTTATATAAAAGTCTTTTTTTACCAGTAACTTTCAAAGGAAACAAAAAATCTTCTTTCTTTCTGGTTTTTATTAATTGAGAAGGACTTCCTTGCCATATTTCGGCATATCCAATAGTTTTATCTTTTTGCAAAAGACTTAAATCTTGTAATTCTCCCCAGTCTTCGATAGTAGTATTTCCTTCTAAAATAGAACTGCTGCCCACATAAGCATGATTTCCTATAGTAATTCGCGATAAAATAAGAAAACCGTCTTCGATTGTAGCATTGTCTAAAATGACATTAGAGCTGATACTCACATCCTCTTTTATTGTAATTAAATCTTCGGCACCAATAGTAAAAGAACTTAATTGAGCATCTGGTTTTATAGATACTCCGAGCATTTTTAAATAAACGGGGTATAATGGAGTACCATTTAAAAATTGAGTTGGAACAATTTTATTAAAAGTATTAACGAACCAGCACCTAAAATAGTAGTTTCCCCAAAGCGGATATTTTCCTTCTTTGTATTTACCTATGACGATCCATTTTACAGCAATTCCTAATCCAATAAAAACAGGAGGAATTATGCAAAACATAATAAGGGCACTCCAAGCAGATTCTAAGTGATTTTCGGTATCTAATAGTGTAAAATAATAGGCTAAATAAGGAATGAAAATTTCAGTTGCTAAAAGACCAAAAATCAACACTAAGGACACCGTTTGTGCGAACCAACACCAATAATAGTGTTTTTTTAAAATTGTATTAAAAACTCTAGGCTCTTTGGGATTGCTATTAGTGTTTGATTCCCATTTATTTACCAATGCAGATAAAGGTCTGTGCTGGTAAATATCTTTTAATGAAGCATGACCCACTTTTCCTTCGGATCGCATCCGGCTCACAAATGCACCGGCTAATAACGAATGTCCGCTTAGATCTGTAAAGAAATCATTTTCTAAATTTATATCCTCTTTATTAAATATTTTTTTTAAGATTTTTATGGTTTTAGCGCCTGTATCATCTGTTTCAAGAATATTTAGTGGTTCGGTATTTTGTACTAAATAACTATTGGGAATAGGTAATAGTTTCCTGTTTATTTTCCCACTTGCTAATCGAGGTAATTCCTCTAATTCCATAATGTGCAGGGGAATCATGTAAGAGGGCAATTTGAGTAGTAGGCTTTCTTTTAAAGCGGATTCATTTAAAATGGCCTCTTTTTTTAGGACAACATAAGCTGTTAATTGCTCTTGATCATTGGAATCTTTTTTTAAAGCTAGAGCGGCTTGAAGAATGTTATCCTGATCATTTAATATACTTTCTATTTCTTCTAATTCCATCCGGAACCCTCTTAGTTTAACTTGGCTGTCAATTCGTCCTATAAAGTGAATGTTTTTTTGTTTGTCCATATATGCTGCATCGCCAGTTCTGTAAAGAATATTACCGGGTAAGGCATCTAAGGATTCCTTTTTTTTTACAAATTTTTCTTTTGTTAGCTTTTCTAAATTTAAATATCCTTTACTGACTCCAATTCCTGAGATCACTAATTCTCCGTGATTTCCGATAGGAATAGGATTCCCATCCTCATCTACAATTGCTAAGCCATAATTAGGAAGTGGTTTGCCAATAGTAATAGGGTCTCCTTTTTTTAATTTTGCAATCGATGCCGTTACGGTAGTTTCGGTTGGTCCGTACGAATTAAAAAACTCTCGATAATCTGTTGACCATTTATTTAAAACTTGTGTAGTACATGCTTCACCGCCCGCATTAATTAATCTTAATTTTGGTAAATCGATCTGTTCCATTATTGCTAATAGACTTGGTACTGCATGTAAAATAGTAATTTCATTTTCAAATAAAATATTGCTTATTTCATCAATTGATTTTGAGACTAGACTATCGGCAATCCACAATGAAGCCCCAACGAGATAAGATATCCAAGTTTCCTCGCACCACATATCGAAGGAAACGGAGAATCCCTGATATACTTTATCAGAGAAGCGTATCTTTAAAACGGAATTTTCAGATCGAATAAAATGGCATATGTTTCTATTGGTAATTGGTATTCCTTTTGGTTTTCCAGTGGTTCCTGAGGTAAATAAAACATAGGCATTAGTATCAGAATTTAAGTTGGTAGCAACAAATTTATTTTTATCTTCCGAGATAAAATTTAAGTTATTTATTATTGTGCAGGGATAATTGAAGGAGTGCGAAGTAATTATAAAATTTGATTTAATATCCTCCATGACCGATAAAACACGTTCTTCGGGCATTTCGAAATCTAGTGGTACGTATGTAGCACCGCATTTTAATATTGCCAAAATAGCAACATGCAATTCAAATCCGCGATCCCACCAAATTAAACAGGCATCACCACTTTTTAATCCATTTGATTTTAATTGATAAGCAATTGCATTGGACCAATCCTCTAATTCTTTGTAGTTGATGGATTGATTTTTATAATAAAGAGCCACTTTGTTTGGTAAATTATTAGCTGTAGTTTTAAATATAGTTACTAAACTTTCTTCAATACAATATTTTTGATTTTCCTCTCCAATAATTAAACTTAAATTTTCCATTAACTCTGTTTTTTAATTAGATTTCCAATACCAAAAAGGATTAAGAAAAAACAATATATTTGTTCTTAAAAACAGTTTTCTATGCAAATGTATATAAAGACCAAACACAATATCATGCCTGCAGCTGAAATTGTTTTGAGGATAAATTCCTTGCCAATACCTCTTCAAACTAAAATAAGAAGTTATCGTTCGATAATAAAGCAACAATGCCGTATTGAAGGATTATCTCTTATGGTTAAAGTTTTAGAAAACAACAAATTAGATTCTAATAAATATAGTTTAGCGAATTTAAAATATAATAGATTTGGAAAACCTTATTTTGATAATCAAATAAATTTCAGCATTTCCTATTCGGATAAATTCGTGTTTTTTGGGTTTGTAAGAAAAGGATTAATTGGAATTGATGTTGAAAAAGTAGAAAAAATAGAATATGAAATTTACGAAAGTTTTTTTACTCCAAAGGAATGGAATTTAATATCGAATAGCCCGTTTGCAGCTTCCCTTTTTTTAAAATATTGGACTCGAAAAGAGGCGGTTAGCAAAACCTTGGGTTATGGCTCTTTTCTTGAATTTTGTGAATTTGAAGTAATTGAAGATTTAATCGCTATTAAAGGAATACGTTTGAGAATAGAAACACAATTTCTAGTAGAAAAGTACTGGTTGTCGGTTGCGACAAATATTAGTTATAAAGGAGCATTTAATTTAATTTACTTATAAGTTAGGGATAAAACTTTTTTTGATCAAAACAAAACACGCCTAAGCATTTAAATTTCCAGGTTATCCTGTTCGGGCAGCAAACGGAAAGTCATGCGGTGGTATTTAGTTGGTCCATATTTTCGAATTGCTTCCCGATGTTCTTTGGTTGGGTAGCCTTTATTTTGTTTCCAATTGTACATTGGGAATTCTTCATGAATTAAATTCATATAATCATCCCGATAGGTTTTTGCTAGAATAGAAGCGGCTGCAATGCTCATGAATTTACTATCCCCTTTAACAATACAGCTGTGGCTGATATTTTTCATTGGTTTAAACCGGTTTCCATCTACTATAATGTGTTGTGGAAGCGGATTTAATTTCAGTATTGATTTTTGCATGGCTAATATTGATGCGTTTAGTATGTTAATTTCATCAATTATTGGAGCCTGTAGATGACTAATTGCAAAACTAATTGACTGTTCCTGAATAATTGGGCGCAACAAATCCCGATTTTTTTCGGTTACTAATTTAGAATCATTCAGAAGCTTGTTTTCAAATCCTTCGGGTAAAAGTACTGCTGCTGCGGTAACCGGACCTGCTAAGCATCCGCGACCTGCCTCATCGGTTCCGGCTTCTAAATATTTTGTAAAAAAGTAAGCTTCTAACATGTTTTTAATTTTAGTAAAAATAAATATTTCAAATTATAAACTTGCTGAATTCAAGTTACTAATGCAACTTTTTGGTTAAACATATAATTTGGTGTTTCAAAATTAAATCTTTTTCTCGGACGGTTATTTAATTTTTCTTGTATTTCTATAATTCTTTCGACAGT
>Ga0114962_10000899_pt1 | contig 25817 bp, 27 predicted proteins | sample C_130820_MF_Meta_FD_87017 | JGI IMG/M metagenome (GOLD analysis project Ga0114962, IMG submission 87017) | Freshwater microbial communities from Lake Croche, Canada to study carbon cycling - C_130820_MF_MetaG | ecosystem: Environmental > Aquatic > Freshwater > Lake | place: Lake Croche, Canada... | reverse complement strand
CGCTTGCAAATTTTGCTCTACACCTTTGTCTTGTTGGCTGCTTGTTTGATGCCGTTCATTTACGGCATGAGTGGCTGGTTTTACCTCGTCATCGCTGTCATTCTTAGCGTGATTTTCTGTGCCTATGGATGGGCGCTGTGGCGCAACTATTCAGATGAACTGGCCAGAAAAACCTTCAAGTTTTCGCTCTACCACCTGAGCCTGCTGTTTCTCGCCTTTTTGATTGACCACTATTTGCCGGGGACTGTATGAAACGTGTGTTGGGATGTTTGCTTGTGTTGCTGGCTTTGCTGGCTTGCTCGCCGCAAAAGCCCCGCTTTCAGTCCATTGATTTAACCGGTGCTGATTACGCCAAAGGCTTTGGCTTGCCTGACCAGCTTGGGCAAACCCGCACGTTGGCCGACTTCAAGGGCAAGGTGGTGATGGTGTTTTTTGGCTATACCCAGTGTCCTGATTTTTGTCCCACCACCTTGAGTGAGATGGTGCAGGTCAAGCACGACTTGGGCGTGTTAGGCGAGAAGATGCAAGCCATCTTCATTACCCTTGACCCTGAACGGGACACGCCCGAATTGCTCAAAGCCTATATGGGTAATTTCGACCCCAGCTTTATCGCCTTGGTGCCCCGTGTCAACGACTTGCCCGCCTTGGCCAAGGACTTCAAAATTTATTACAAAAAGGTGGCGGGCGCCAAGCCCGCCAACTACACGCTAGACCATTCAGCGGGCACGTATATTTATGACACCGAGGGCCAACTGCGTCTGTACGCGCGGTACGGATTAGGTGCTCCCGCCATGACCGCAGACATCATGGAACTGCTTAAGTAAATTCCAGCAAAGCGGTTTTCATTTTCTTCATGGCCGCCACTTCGATTTGGCGAATACGCTCTGCGCTCACGCCATACTCAGCAGCCAATTCGTGCAATGTCATACCGCCCGAGCTGTCGTCGTTGACCTTCAACCAACGCTCTTGCACGATGCGGCGGCTGCGTTCATCCAACACTTGCAGGGCCTGCGTGATGCCATCGCTGGACAAGAGATCGCGCTGATGCGCTTCGATCATGGCGGTGGGTTCGTGGTGGACGTCTGCCAAATAGGCGATGGGACCAAAAGCGTCGTCGCCATCGTCGGTGTTGACGGGGTCGAGCAACACATCGCCGCCTGCCATGCGGGCTTCCATCTCAATCACTTCTTCACGCTTGACATTGAGCTCTTTGGCCACGTTGTCAATTTGGGCGTCACTCAAGCTGTCGCGGGCCACGCTGTGGTGGTCTTCGCCAACGTCGGCGCGAAAGCCTTGCTTCATGGAGCGCAGGTTAAAGAACAATTTGCGTTGCGCCTTGGTGGTGGCGAGTTTGACCATGCGCCAGTTTTTGATGATGTATTCATGAATTTCCGCCTTGATCCAATGCATGGCGTAGCTGACCAAGCGCACGCCTTGGTCGGGGTCAAAACGTTTGACTGCTTTCATCAAACCTACATTGCCTTCTTGAATCAAATCGGCATGGGGCAGGCCATAGCCCAAATATTGACGGGAGATGGACACCACCAAGCGCAGATGCGACAAGATCAGCTTTCCTGCAGCGTCTAGGTCATTGTGGTCTTTGAGTTGGCGGGCAAACGCCTGCTCTTGCTCCAAGGTCAGCATGGGCAAGCGGTTGGCCGCTGATATATAGGCTTCAATATTGCCCAGTGGGGGCACCAAAGCCCAGGGGTTGACGCCCGCCGGTGTTTGGCTTGAGAGGCTTAAAGTAGTCATTTGAGGTCTCCTAAGGGACGAGATGGCCCTATATTAGCACTCTCTTGACTTGAGTGCTAAAAATATCTCGGGTTAACCCGAGGGGGTGGCGAGGCCGTTTTCTGTCATTGTTGTGGATTCGACTGTCAAAATCGCCATGAAAAAACCGCTTTGGATCTTTGTGTATTCAATCTTGTGTTCAGTCACACAAGTTCATGCCTCGCCTTATCCGCTTGGCAGCATGAGCTGCGGTGACATCGGCGCGTTTGCCAGCCAAGCCATGCAGTGGCGTGAAGATGGTGTGAAGTACAAAGAAGCCAAAACGCGCTTGGATACGCTCAGGCCTGACGAATCGGTTGAGAAAAAGAATATGCGCATCATCATGCAACTGGTTTTTGGAAACTACGGCGACAACTGGACGGTGGAAAGTGCAGGGTCGACCATGAAAGCGGATTGTGAAAGCGACCGCTAAAACACGCAACAGCGCAGGTAAGCCCTAGGCCTGTTTTTGCGGGAGACCTTGTTTGCCCGCAAACACGGCCTTATTCCCCAGGGCCTCTTCAATCCTTAAGCCCTCGTTCCATTTGGCCATGCGCTCCGACCGGGCAAACGAGCCGACCTTCAACTGACCCGTGTTCCAACCGGTGGCCAAGTGCACGATAGCGGTATCTTCGGTTTCGCCCGAACGGGCTGACACCACCATGCCCCAGCCCGCCGCCCGCGCCACCGCCATGGCTTGCACGGTTTCAGAGATGGTGCCAATTTGGTTGGGCTTGAGCAACACCGCATTGCAGGCTTTGTCTTGGATGGCTTGGGCCACCAAACTGGCTTGGGTTACCAAGTAATCATCGCCAACCACCTGAATTCGTTGCCCTACAGCGTTAGTGAACGCCTGCATTCCGGCGGTGTCGCCCTCGGCAAACGGGTCTTCCACCGAGAGGATGGGGTATTTGTTCACCCAGCCCAACAAGACCTCTAGCCAAGCTTCGCTGTCAAATTCTTGGTGCTCCAAGCCCAGTTTGTAGGCACCCGCTCGACCAAACTCGGAGGCGGCGATGTCCAGCGAAATCGCCACTTGGTCGTAGTTGTAACCGGCTGCGTCGATGGCGCGGGTCAGGGTTTGCAGTGCTTCCTCATTAGAGTCAAAGGCGGGCCACCAACCGCCCTCGTCAGCCACGCCAGCGAGCTTACCTGCCGCAGCCATCAGCTTGCCAGCCGCATGGTAGACATTGGCCACCATCACCAACGCTTCGTCAAAACTCTGTGCGCCTATGGGCATGACCAAAAAGTCTTGAATGTCCACGCGTCGCCCCGCATGGGCACCGCCGCCAAAAATTTGAATTTCAGGCATCGGCAGGCGCACCGGTTGGTCCTTGGCCAAATAACGCCATAAAGGCAGGTGCTCGCTGGCCGCCGCAGCTTGCAACACTGCCAGCGAAGTGGCGATGGTGGCGTTGGCACCCAAGCGGCTTTTGAGCGGCGTGCCGTCCAGCGCGATCAAGGTGTGGTCGATCTTGGCCTGCTCGCGTGCGTCCATGCCCAGCAAGGCTTGGGCGATGGGGCCATTGACTTGGGCTAAGGCATGGCTGACGCCCAACCCCCCCAGTAGCGGGCCGCCATCGCGCAACTCCAGTGCTTCACGGCTGCCGCGAGACGCACCGGCTGGCGCCACGCCGCGCCCTTGAGCGCCGTTGCTCAGTAGCACATCGACTTCCACGGTGGGGCGACCACGGGAATCCCAAATACGGCGGGCATGAAGGTGTTGAATCGTGGTGCTCATCAAGGTGTCCAGTGTTGGCGCAGGGTCTGCAAAAGAGCTGCGGGTTGCAGCAAAAAGGGTTTGGCAAAGCGCCGCACTTGTTCGCGCTGGGTTTCGGCGGTGATGTATTCCACTGGCGACTTGCCATCCACCCGTGCCAGCAACATGCCCGCCAGCAGGGCGCAGCTTCTCGCTTCAAGGGCGGCTGGGTCTTCCCAGTGGACCGCTGATAAATAGGTCTGCGCCAAGGCATCAAAGCTTGCCAAGTAAGCCGCGTGGTGGGCGGGTTGCCACACGCATTTGAGCAGCAAGTGGTTGAGCACAAAAGCCAAATCGAAAGCGGGGTCGCCATACCATGCGCATTCGGCATCCAAAAACACAGGGCCTAGCGGACCGATCAAGATATTTTTGGGGCTGACGTCCCCATGCACCAAGGCGTGTTTGTGCGACAGGGTTTGTTGCACCAAGCCGTGCAAAGCGTCGGCGCAATCAGGGTGGCGAAGTGCGGTGGCGTTGAAATAGGGGTCGAGGCGAATAGCAATGAAATCCGCGTTGTGGTCAAAGGCCTGTGCCAAAGCTGTGTTGTGCGCGCTGGCCCCATGCCAAGTCGCCAAACACTGCGCCACGTGTTGAGCGGTGTCTGTGCTGACCACGCCAGCTTGCAACTGGTTTTTCCACACAGGGTGGTTTTTAGGTTCTAAATAAGCCATGGCGAACACGCAGTCGGTTTCGTCCTCACCCAAAAGATGAGGTACCGCTTGCGGCAAGTGCTCAGCCGCAAAGCGCAGCCACGCCACCTCGTCGCGGTTGCGTTTGACCGGCGCTTCCCACAGCGCCGCTACCTTCAGTTGCGGCAACGCTTGTTTGAGGCAAAAGCTTTGCCTTTGCGTGTCCACCCGCACGATGAGCGAGGACACGCCGCCGGTCAAGGGAGTGAATGTGAGCTCTTCATGGGGGAGCAACAGTCCCATGCGTTGCAAGGGCGCAATCAGTTCGGGAAAGGAATCGGCCAATCTGCTAAGCCTTACCAAGAGACGGCGAATTTTTGGAGCAAGGGGCGCAACACAAACAGCGGGCCCACCCACAGGTATTGCACATCTTCGAAGAAGGACGGTTTTTTACCCTCTAATTTGTGGCCGATGAACTGCAACACCCAGGCACACACAAAAATAGCTAAGCACAGCGGCAGTCTTGCCTCGCCCATGGCGTGTACCAAGGCCAGTAAAAGCGCTGACCATATGCCCATTGCCATTAAAAACACGCTGGACAAACGGGCGTAATAAACCATGCTGGCGGCCATGAAGGCATAGGCCAGCCAAGGGTGTAGGCAAAAAATCAAACCAATCAGGCTGAGCATGATGAGTGGAATAGCGATGAAGTGGATGCGCTCATTCACGGGGTGCTGGTGGCTGTCGCCGTAATGCGTCAACAGTTGGTCTATGCGCCGCTCGGGCAAGGTCTGTTCCAAGGTGTCATTCACGGTGTCCATAAGGCTCTCCTGAAAATTCAGTTGATGAGTGCTTGCGCGAATTCCTCGGCGTTGAAAGCCTGAAGGTCTTCCAGCTTTTCGCCAATGCCGATGAAATACACCTTGAGCGTCTTAGCGCCAGGTGTTGGGTGTTGCTGCGCCCACAAAGCGATGGCGGCCAGCACACCACCTTTGGCAGTGCCGTCCAGTTTGGTGACGATCAAACCCGTGAGGCCCAGCGCTTCATCAAACGCCTTGACCTGGGCCAAAGCGTTTTGCCCTGTGTTGCCGTCAATCACCAACAACACTTCATGCGGTGCGGTGGCGTCTGCCTTTTGGATGACACGCTGGATTTTTTTCAGCTCTTCCATCAGGTGCAACTGGGTGGGCAAGCGTCCTGCCGTGTCAATCAACACCACATCGCGTCCTCTGGCCTTGCCTGCGGTCACCGCGTCAAAGCTGACTGCGGCAGGGTCGCCTTGGTCTTGGCTGATGATGTCGACTTGGTTGCGGTCAGCCCACACCAACAACTGCTCTTTGGCGGCGGCGCGAAAGGTGTCTGCGGCTGCCAACAAAACGCTGTGTCCCGCGTCGCTCAAGTGGCGCGTCAGCTTGCCAATGGTGGTGGTTTTGCCTGCGCCATTGACACCGGCCACCATGATGACGGTGGGTTTGTTCGCGTCCAGCGCCCATTCCCCTTGCAAAGGAAGCAGTACTTCTGTCAGCACCTCGGTCAGCAATTCTTTGACCTGCGCGGGTTGGGTGCTGCCACTGGCTTTCACGCGTTGCTTGAGCGCTTGCAACACGGCTTGTGTGGCGGGCATGCCCGCATCGGCCATCAACAACGCAGATTCAAGCTCTTCGTAAAGTGCGTCATCGATGACTTTGCCGCCAAACACGCCCGCCATGCTGCTGCCCGTGCGTTGTAAGCTGCTGCGCAAACGACCCAGCCAGCTTTGGGCAGCGACTTGCGAGGCCGTGGTCCCGATGTCTGCTAAGGCCGCTGGCGCAGGGGTCTTTCGTTTGAACAAACTGAACATAAGGTCAAGGGTTTCTAGAATGACAGATTGCTCGCCATGGGGCGAGCTTGAGTTAAAGCCATTCTATGAAACCCTTCTTCCTCGCTTTTCCAAGCAGCGCCCAGCTGCGTCTCATGGGACTGACGCTGTTGCTGGCCCTGCGTCCTGCCTTGGCACAAACATCCCCCGAGGCTCAACAATTCACCTTGACCAACGGCATGACGCTCATCGTCAAAGTGGACCAGCGGGCACCCACGGCGGTGCACATGCTGTGGGTGCGCGTGGGCTCCATGGACGAGGTCGACGGTGTCTCGGGGGTAGCACATGTGTTGGAACATATGCTGTTCAAAGGCACGGCCAAGGTCAAACAAGGCGAGTTCTCGCGCCGCGTCGCCGCCTTAGGAGGACGCGAAAACGCTTTCACCAACAAAGATTACACCGGCTATTACCAGCAAATTCCGGCCAAACGGTTGTCTGAAGTGATGGCGCTGGAAGCCGATCGCTTTGCCAACAACCAGTGGCCAGACATGGAGTTTGACAAAGAAATAGAGGTGGTGAAAGAAGAGCGGCGCATGCGCACCGAAGACTCGCCGCGCATGCTGATGTACGAGCAACTTTACGCCACTCAGTTTGTGGCCTCGCCCTACCGCCGCCCCATCATTGGTTGGATGAATGACTTGGACGCCATGACGCCGCAAGACGCCCGTGATTTTTACCACCGTTGGTATGTGCCTGCCAATGCCGCCGTGGTGGTGGTGGGAGACGTGGACGTGGCCGAGGTCAAGCGTTTGGCAGAAACCACTTATGGGCAAATTCCCGCGGGCGTGGTGCCCCCACGCAAGCCACGCGAAGAGCCAGCGCAAACCGGCACCCGCCGTGTACAGATCAAAGCGCCTGCCGACCAAGCCTATCTCGCACTGTCGTGGAAAGTTCCGAGCTTCACGGGTTTTGAGCCCACCGATGCCAACCGCGATGCGCTGGCGCTGACTTTGCTGGCTGCTGTTTTGGATGGCTACAACGGCGCCCGATTGGACCGCGCTTTGGCGCAAGGCGAAGGGCGCTTGGCCGACAGCGCAGGCGCTTCCAACACCATGAGCGGGCGTGGTCCGCAGGTCTTCATGCTGGACGCGGTCCCAGCCAAAGGCAAAACCCCCGAGCAACTCGAAGCTGCTTTACGCGCTCAGATGGCCAAAATCGCCAAAGAAGGCGTGAGCGAAGCAGAAATGCGGCGCGTTAAAGCGCAATGGATGGCCTCCAATGTTTACCAGCGTGACTCCATCTTCAACCAAGCCCGTGAGTTGGGCAGCAGCTGGATCGAGGGCATGCCACTGGACAGCGCTGAGCGACTCATGGACAGCCTGAGCACCGTCACTGCGTCCCATGTGCAGGCGGTTGCAGCCAAATATTTCGGTGACGACACCCTGACGGTGGCCACCTTGTTGCCGCAAGCAGGGGCGAGGGCTTTCCCGCGCAAACCTGTCGCTGGTTCACGCCACGGAGAGGCCACACGATGAAACACTTTGCATGGTTATTGGTTTGTCTTTTGCCAGTGGCTTCATGGGCAGGTATTCCTATTCAACACTGGACCATGCCCACGGGAGCGAAGGTGTATTTGGTGGAAGCGCCTGGGATACCCATGGTGGATGTGCAAATCGAGTTTGACGCCGGTTCTCGCCGCGATGCGCAGGGTCTTGCGGGCTTGGCCACAGCCACGGGTCGCATGATGGCCAAGGGCATCAAAGCGACGCAAGGCCAGCCTGCGATGGACGAAAACCAGCTGGGTGAAGCATGGGCCGATTTGGGTGCCATGGTCAGCGCCAACGCCAGCGCAGACCGCATGAGCTTTTCGCTGCGAAGCCTGACACGACCCGAGCTGCTCGATGCCGCCGTCGCTTTGGCCGCCCGTCAGTTGGCTGCGCCCAGTTTCCCCGCCGATGTGTGGCAAAGCGAACGCGAGCGTTGGATTGCCTCGCTGCGCGAAGCCAACACCAAGCCTGCCACGCAAGCGGGCAAAGCCTTTAACCAAGCGGTGTTTGGTAAACACCCTTATGGCAGCGAGATCGACGAGGCCAGTTTGCGCCGCATTGACACCGCCGCCATGGCGCAGTTCATGGCTCGTCATCTGTTGCTGTGCCAAGCCAAGATCAGCGTGGTGGGGGCTGTCAACCGAACACAAACCGAACGCTTGTTGAACCAGTTGCTCAGCGGCTTGCCCCGTCCCGCCGCTTGCCAAGCGTTGCCAGCTGTTGCTGAGGTAGCGCCGTTGAAAACCGGGACCACCCTGCGCCTGCCTTTCGATGCCGCCCAGGCCCATGTGTTCATCGGGCAGCCTGGCATCCCGCGTCAGCATCCCGATTTCTTTGCCCTGACTTTGGGCAACTACATTTTGGGTGGCGGTGGTTTTGTATCGCGCTTGACCAATGAGGTGCGTGAAAAGCGGGGCTTGAGTTACAGCGTCTACAGCTATTTCTCTCCAGGGCAACACGCGGGAGCCTTCACGGTGGGATTGCAAACCCGCCCGGACCAAGCGGCCCAAGCGGTGCAAGTCGCCAGCGAGGTGCTGGCCGAATTTGTGCGTCAAGGCCCCAGCGACGAAGAGGTGCAAGCAGCCAAAGATTTCTTGATCGGCGGCTTTGCCCTGCGTTTGGACAGCAACCGCAAGCTGTTGGACAACCTCGGCAATATTGCTTGGTTTGACCTGCCCTTGGACTACCTCGACACCTGGTCTGCCGAGATAGACAAATTGACAACACAACAGGTGCAGCAGGCCTTTGCCCGCAATTTGCAACCCGAACGCATGGTGACTGTCATCTTGGGTGCCAAACCTTGAAACCTGGCGAGGTGCGCATCATCGGCGGCGTGTGGAAGCGCACCAAGCTGCCCTTGCCGCGCGGTGTGCAACTGCGCCCCACGCCTGACCGTGTTCGTGAAACCTTGTTCAATTGGCTGGGACAAGACCTGAGCGGCTGGCATTGCCTTGATGCTTTTGCAGGCACCGGCGCACTGGGCTTTGAAGCAGCCTCACGGGGAGCAGCCAGCGTGCTGTTGTGCGACAGCCATGCGCTGTGCATAGAGGCCATGGCCAAAAGTCAGACCAAGTTGGCGGCGTCGCAACTGCGGATGGTGCGTGGCGACGCTTTGTCGGTGCTCAGACAACAAGCCCCGCACAGCCTGGATTTGGTTTTGGTCGACCCCCCTTACGATTTTCCTCACTATCAACTGGCTTTGTCAGCGGCCGCCGCTTGTCTCAAACCGACAGGACAAATTTACCTTGAAGCCGCCAAAGCATGGAGCGAGCAAGAACTGGGTGCCTTTGGCTTGCGGTTGGCGCGCCACCTCAAGGCGGGAGCGGTACACGCCCACTTGCTGCAGCCAGCGGCATAATGCCTCGACCTGTTCGCCGCGAGGAGCGCGTATGTCCGCCCAAGTCATTGCCCTGTACCCCGGAACCTTTGACCCCATCACCTTGGGTCATGAGGATATTGTTCGCCGTGCTGCTCGCATGTTTGACCAAGTGGTGGTGGCGGTGGCCAGCGCCCACCACAAAAAAACCATGTTCACGCTGGAGGAACGCCTTGGCTTAACCCGCGAGGCCTTGAGTGATTGCACCAACGTCCAGGTCAGAACCTTCGACGGTTTGGTCATCAACTTTGCAGCCAGCTTGGGTGCTACCACCATGGTGCGTGGTATTCGGTCCATGACCGACTTTGATTACGAATTTCAACTCGCTGGCATGAACCGCCGTCTTGCACCCAAAATCGACACCGTGTTTTTGAACACGCTGGATGTGTACCAGTGCATCTCCAGCACCTTGGTGCGTGAGGTCAATAACTTAGGGGGCGATGTCACCCAGTTTGTCTCGCCCAGCGTGCTGCGCTTTATGTTGACCAAAAAAACGGACTGACGCCACCATGGCTTTGATGATCACCGATGAGTGTATTAACTGCGATGTGTGCGAGCCCGAGTGCCCCAACAACGCTATTTTCATGGGTGTGCAGATTTACCAAATTGAACCCGCCAAATGCACCGAATGCGTAGGCCACTATGACGAACCCCAGTGCGTGCAGGTGTGTCCGGTGGCGTGTATTCCGCTAGACCCACAGCATGTCGAAAATCGCGACACGCTGTGGGCCAAATATCGGCGCTTGGTGGGCCAACCGGCACCCAGCGCTTGAGCCTTTAAGGGCTACTCAACTTGCGCTGCTTTACGGGCTTTTTTCGTCTTCGCTTTTTTCTTTTTGGTTTTGGTCTTGGTTTTGGCTTTGTCCATCGCCCCGTCGCTGCTCTGCGCTTTGAAGGCGCGAGGTTTGCCTTTTTCAGCCACCTTGTCCGATTGTGAGTCTTCGCAAGGCTTCATTTGGCCGTCACGCTCACACAAGAGCGCAGGTTTTTCTTTGGATTTGGCGTGTAAGACGGGGGTGCTTGCCAGCCACAGGCTAAGCAGGCTCAGACCCAGAGCGTGGGTCAGCAGAGAGGTGTTTTTCATGCGAATCGCCTTCCTTGGTGGGAGAGGCCGCCGCCGGACGTGGCGGTTTGGGCCTGGGCGGTTTGCTGGTATGCACCACTTGCATGGCTTTTTCCATCTCGCCGCTTACCAGACAGGCTAAGGCTTGCAGGCTGCGGTCAATGGAAGTGTCAATCAATATTCGCTGTTCAGGTGCAGGCTTCTTTAAAACCCAGTGAACCACTTCCGACTTGACACCGGGGTGGCCAATGCCAATGCGCAAGCGCCAATAGGCGTCGGTGCCCATTTGCGCATGGATGTCGCGCAAACCGTTGTGTCCAGCATGGCCGCCACCGAGTTTGAGCTTGACTTCGCCAGGCACCAGGTCTAGCTCGTCGTGCGCGACCAGCATGTTCTCAGGGGCAATTTTGTAAAACTTCGCCAACGACGCCACCGATTTGCCCGACAAGTTCATGAAGGTGGCGGGTTTGAGCAGCCAAATGGTTTGGCCTTGTGCTGATGCCTTGGCAACCCAGCCATGGAAGTTTTTCTCTGGTTGCAACTGAACTTTTAATTGCGCCGCCAGTTGGTCTACCCACCAAAAACCGGCGTTATGGCGAGTGTGCTCATATTCAGCGCCTGGGTTGCCTAAGCCGACAAACAATTTGATCATGCAGGAATTATCTACCCGTCCTCCCGAGACCCTATCCGTCATGGCGAGCGCAGCGAAGCCATCTCCCGCTGACCCGCCACTGTCGGACAGCGCGCAGCCCTTAACCATGTCACGCACCTACACAGGGATTGCTTCGGCCTTTGGCCTCGCAATGACGAAAAAAAGCCCGCATGAAGCGGGCCTTGAACCATTGGGCTGCATTTGCAGCGCCAAAGATTACTTCTTTCCTTTGCCCTTGGCCGGTGCTGCTGCGGCAGGGGCTGCAGCTTCGGGGGCAACTTCTTCAGCCACCGAGACCACGCTGACCAACACAGGGTTGTTTTTGCCATGAACCACAGCTTTGACACCCTTGGGCAAGCTGATGTCGTTGACGTGCAGGGATGTGCCTTTTTTCAGCTCGCTTAAATCGACGGCAATGAATTCGGGCAAATCAGCTGGCAAACAGGTGATTTCCAACTCGTTCATCACAGGGTTGACCAAACAGGCGTCAGCTTTAACAGCGGGCGAATTTTCTTGACCGCTGAAGTGCAAAGGTACTTTCATATGCAATACGGTGTCGGCTTCCACGCGTTGGAAATCGATGTGCAGCACAAGTTGTTTGAAGGGGTGGTATTGCACGTCGCGCAGCAGCACTTTGGAAGTTTGACCAGCCAGTTCCATCTCAAGGATGGTGGCATGGAAAGTTTCTTTTTTCAGTGCGTGCCACAGGGCATTGTGATCGAGTTCAATGGATTGGGGCTGATGTGCCTTGCCACCATAGACGATGCCCGGTGTGCGACCGGTGATACGCAGACGGCGGCTCGCACCCGTTCCCTGCTTAGAGCGCTCAAAAGCGACAAATTTCATTTTCTTCTCCTGATGAAGTCCACCGCGACCAGTGTGACTTCGGTTTCAATAAAGGGCTGCGAACAGCCCCGCTGCGTTGTTCGACGATCGTTGGGAGCTTAAAAAAGCTGATCCTGATCGGAGAACAAACTCATGACCGACTCTCCTTTGGCAATGCGCTGAATCGTCTCTGCGATCAACGGCGCCACCGAGAGTTGGCGAATTTTGGAACACGCCAACGCTTGCGCGTTCAGCGGAATGGTGTTGGTGACCACAACTTCATCTAAAGCTGCGCCGTGGGTGATACGCTCAATGGCAGGGCCAGAAAAAATCGGGTGTGTGCAATACGCGTAGACTTTTTTAGCTCCCCGTTGCTTGAGCACCTCGGCGGCCTTGACCAAGGTGCCTGCGGTATCGATCATGTCGTCCATCACCACGCAGTTACGGCCTTCAATGTCGCCAATGACGTGCATCACCTCAGACACATTGGCTCTGGGTCGACGTTTGTCAATAATGGCCAAATCGCAATCTAACTGCTTGGCCAAAGCACGCGCCCTCACCACACCGCCCACATCGGGCGAGACCACGATCAGGTCGTCGTAGTTTTGCAAGCGCAAGTCGCCCAATAAAACGGGCGAGGCATAAATATTGTCCACGGGAATATCGAAAAAGCCTTGGATTTGATCGGCATGCAAGTCCATGGTCAACACCCTTGCCACGCCCACTGTTTGCAGTAAATCGGCGACGATTTTGGCGGAAATAGGCACTCGCGACGAGCGGGGACGGCGGTCTTGACGGGCGTAGCCAAAATAGGGGATGACAGCACTGATGCGTTCGGCTGAGGCGCGTTTCAAGGCGTCGACCATGATCAGCAATTCCATCAGATTTTCATTGGTGGGGTAGCAGGTCGATTGCACCACAAACACGTCGCGTGCTCGAACGTTTTGGTTGATTTCAACCGTGACTTCACCATCCGAGAAGCGACCAACCTCGGCTGCGCCCAGTTTGATGCCCAGGTGCTCTGCGATTTCGGCAGCCAAGACAGGGTTGGCGTTGCCGGTGAAAACCATGAAATCGGAGGGAGCGTTTGACATGGCTGGCGTGGATGGTTGACAAAAAGAAAGGACATCGAGCCAGCACATCTGCAGAAATGCCGCTGTACGTCACTTCCGGCGAAGTGCAAAAAAAGTGGCAGGGGAAGAAGGATTCGAACCTTCGCATGCTGGAATCAAAATCCAGTGCCTTAACCAACTTGGCGACTCCCCTACACGGGAAACTTGTTTTTCAACAGGTTTCCAGCTAATCGTCGCAGGCGGCCCATCGGTGCAAAGGATGAACCTCCAAATTGCTGCAAATCTGCCAAGACCATCCTTCGGGGGGGTGGGGTAACACCGTCGAAGGCTCGATTTTGGCAAACACTGCGCTACCTGAACCTGTCATCCGTGCTTGCAAACTTTGGTTTTCCAGCCAACGCAGGGCTTGGGAGACCTCGGGACACAGCCTTTGGGCGACAGCTTGCAAGTCATTGCGCCCGAAGGCGTAAGGCTGTGCAGCAAAGTCCAGTATTGTAGCAGGCTGCGTATCGCGAACCAGCGCTGGATCTTGAAAAATCGTGGCAGTGGACAGACCTTGTTGGGGTTTGAGCACCACAAAACGGGCGGGTGGCACATGGATGGACTGCAACTGCTCGCCAATGCCTTGTACCCAGGCGTTGCGGCCACCCAAAAAAAACGGCACATCGGCCCCCAGCTTTTGCCCCAAGGGCAGCAAGCGCGAGAGGGGCCAATTCAGCCCCCACAACCGATTCAAGGCCAGCAAAGTGGTGGCGGCGTCTGAGGAGCCACCACCCAAGCCCGCTTGCGCAGGAAGGTTTTTTTGCACCCGAATCAATGCGCCCAAGGCCGTGCCGCTGGCTTGCTGCAAGGCCTGCGCCGCTCTTAGGCTCAGGTCCAGAGCAGGCAAGGGGGGGCCAAGGTCTTGGCGTAAAAGTTGGCCGTCCTCTCGCACATCAAAGTGCAACACATCCCACCAGTCCAGCAACATGAAGGCCGATTGCAGCAAGTGGTAACCGTCGCTGCGCCGTCCAGTGATGTGTAAAAACAAATTCAATTTGGCAGGCGCGGGAACGTGATGCAAGGACTGCATGGCAACAAGGATGGTCAGGGGTTGGGGTCGAGCAGCACAGTCAACTGCAAAGCGGGTAAGGGTTCTAGACGCTCAGCCAGCAAGCGTCGACCCGATGTCAGCGCCTCGGCTTGGATGTTCCAACCCGCCACGGCTGGGCCGCTGCGGTCCAGCCAAGCCATGAGATGGGGCAAAGGCAGTGAAGCGCCGGTCAGGCGTTGGGTCAAGATGTCCATGGACGCAAATTGTTGCACCTCTGCCCCTTGCTGCAAGCTGGCACCTTGCGGATTCCAGCGCACCATCGCTAAGGTGGTACCCAAAGGCGACAACAAGCTGAGTTGCCCTTGTTCGGGGCGACCCGTCATGGCAAAGGCCGTGCTGAATTGCTCAGGCGGGTTTTTGGCTATACGCAAAGTCAGGCGCCCTTCCCAGTGACCGACCGCCACAGGGTTGGCCGGATCAACCGCCACATGGCGCGGCGCATGGCTGCAAGCCGCCAATAAAACCAACAAGGCGCTGCTAAGAAGGTGCCAGCGGCGAGCGCCCCACAGCATTAAAGTTTGACTTTCAACCGCTTTAAGGTTTGCACCAGCAACTCATTGCTTTGGTCAAGACGCTGCGCTTCGCGCCAAATTTTGCGGGCCTTGTCTTGCTGACCCAAACTCCAATGAACCTCGCCCAAATGGGCCGCAATTTCCACATCAGGTCGGTTGGCATAGGCACGCTCCAAGATGGCCAACGCCGAGAGCTTGTTGCCCAGACGAAATTCCACCCACCCCAAGCTATCGACGATGTAGGGATCTTCGGGTGAAAACTCCAACGCCTTGACGATCAATTCTCTGGCTTCAGGTAAACGCAAATTACGGTCTGCCAAGGAAAATCCCAGAGCGTTGTAGGCGTGTTGGAAGTCGGGCTTGGCAGTGATGATGCTGCGCAAAAGTTTTTCCATCTCGTCGAGGCGACCTAACTTTTCAGACATCATGGCCACCTCGTAGCGCAGGTCCATGTCCTCGGGTTCATCCTTGCTGGCTTTGAGCAGAACTTGGTAAGCGTCATCGTATTTTTTGAAGTCACGAAGCAGCTTGACTTCGGCTTGCATGCGAACACGTTTGGCTTGCGGCGTGTTGCTGGGCAACTGGGCGATCATTGCCCGCGCCTTGGCGATATCGCCTTTGTTGGCCAGCAATGTGGCTCGCTGAACTTGCACTTGCGTGAGTTGCTCGGGATCCTCGATTTTGTTGAGCCAGGATTCGGCTTCTACGTTGTTCTTGGCTTTGATGGCGAGTTGGGAGAGCATCAAATAGGCCTGCGACAAACTACGAACTTCTTGCTTGTCCTTTTCCAATTCTAAAAACCGAAGCAAAGAGACTTTGGCTTCAGCGTCTTGCGATTGCTCTACCTGGACAGCACCCAAAAGCAGCCAGACATCCGAAAAATTGGGCATCTCTTTGGCAAGTGTTTGCAATTGAACCAATGCGTCAGTCAGGCGTTGGCTGTCGATCAGCACCCGTGCATAGCTGAGTTGCAAGTTGTGTTGCCCACTTTTTTTCAAGGCATTGAGCACCAACTCCTCGGCCTGGGATTCACCCAGCGACAGCAGTTCCAAAGCCAGCATGGCGGGTTCGGGTGAATCGGGTGACTTAGCCAAAGCCAATTTGGCCGCTTCTACGGCTTGGGGCAGTTTTTTGGCCCATATGCGCATACGCCCAATGGCGGCCCAACTGACCGCTGCGGTGCTTTCTTGGGTGGTATAGGGCGAGAGAGCTTGTTCAACCACGGCATTGGCCAGTTCTTTGTCCTGCGCTTGGGAGTAAATTTGGGGAATGCCAATGATTCCTTCGACTTGCTGCTCGGGGGGCAGCAAGCTGATGCTGGCACGCAAGGTCGTGACGCTTTCGGCCAATTGGTTCAAAGCGATTTGAATTTGCAACACGTAACTGTTGGCTTCATGCGATTTCGGATGGGCTTTTTTCCATGCTTTGGCGCTCTCCAAAGCCGAGGCCCCCGAGCGTGCCGCTAAAGCGACTTCGACCGAACGTTTGTAAATCGTTTCATCGCCGCTTTTGCGGGCGGCTTCGTAAATCAGGGCATAGCCTGCAGCAGGGTCACCATTGGTGACCTGCATCTCGCCCATCAATATCAACATCATCCATTCCGCACTCAGATTGGAGTTATCGATAACAGCGGAGTTGGCAGAGCTGGGCTCGGGCGTGGCTTGCTGCGACCAAGCCGTGTTAAAAAAGCTGCTGACCAAGGTCAGACTGGTTGCGCCAGCCAACCAAGCACAGCGCAAAGCATGTATGCGAGGGTAAGAGTTCATCATCGAATGATAATCGCAGCATTACCCAGTCTGCTTGCCATGCCCGAATTACCCGAAGTTGAAGTGACCCGTTTGAGTTTTGCCTCGCGCATCGCGGGTGCGCGGATCGTGAATGTGGCAATGGGTAAGCCTTTGCGCTGGCCCTTGGGGTGTGCGGTCAGCCGTTTGCAAGGGTTGACCGTGCTGGGCGTGAGGCGACGTGGCAAGTATTTACTGCTCGATTTGAACCAAGGATTGTTGGTGATTCACCTTGGAATGTCGGGGTCTTTGTCCTTCGGCCCTGCTTTGAGCCCTCCCGGTGTCCACGACCATTTCGATTGCCACACCGACAAAGGCTTGTTGCGTTTGCACGATCCCAGACGTTTTGGCGCGGTGGTTTATGCCGATCACCCCGACAGTCCCATGGTTCACAAATTGTTGGGACATCTGGGGGTTGAGCCTTTGGAAGACGCTTTCTGTGCAGCAGCGTTTGCGCAAACCTTGAAGCAGCGCTCAACCGTCATCAAACAACTTCTCTTGGCAGGCGATGTGGTGGTGGGCGTTGGTAATATTTATGCCAGTGAAGCATTGTTCTTGGCGGGTATACGACCCACTTCACGGGCCAGTCGCATCAGCAAAGCACGCGCTTATCGGTTGCATGCAGCCATTCAACAAGTGTTGCGAGCCGCCGTGGCGCTTGGCGGCAGCAGTTTGCGGGACTTCTCCAATGCCCAAGGGCAAAACGGCTATTTCCAACTTCAAGCGATGGTCTATGACCGCGCCGGTCAGGCTTGCCGAGTATGCGCGACGCCCATCAAACGCGTGGTGCAAGGTCAGCGATCGACTTTTTACTGTCCCCAATGTCAAAAGCCCTGATTGCCTCAGCCAGTTTTGCGCAGCGCTTGCTGAAGTGGCAGCAGCAGCATGGTCGGCACGATCTGCCTTGGCAAGCCAGCGCCGACCCTTACCGTGTGTGGCTGTCGGAGATCATGCTGCAACAAACCCAAGTGGTCACGGTCATCCCTTATTACAAGCAGTTTTTACACAAATTTCCCACCGTCAAAGCCTTGGCCCAGGCCCACGAGGACGAGGTGCTCGGCCTTTGGAGTGGGCTGGGTTATTACAGCCGTGCGCGAAACCTGCACCGCTGCGCACAGCGCGTGGTCGCAGAACACGGTGGCGTGTTTCCGACCAGCAAAGACGCCTTGCAACGCTTGCCAGGCATTGGGCCTTCCACCGCTGCGGCCATCGCCTCTTTGTGTTTTGGTCAGCGCGAAGCGATATTGGATGGCAATGTCAAACGGGTGCTGACAAGGGTCTGGGGCTTTGGTCACGACTTATCGCAAAACATCCACGAGAAAGCCTTGTGGCAACTCGCCCAACAGGTGTTGCCAACGCGTGCAGCCGACATGCCTCGCTATACCCAAGGGATGATGGATTTGGGCGCGACCTTGTGCACCCGCAGCCGTCCTGCCTGCGAGCGCTGCCCCATGCAGGATATGTGCATGGGGCAACAACAAGGCAATCCCACGCTTTACCCCGTCAAGCTGCGAAAACCCAAGCGCAGCGCCCAGGCGATGTGGTTGTTGTTTGCAAATACCGACGATGGTGAGGCTTGTTTGCAGCAACGCCCGACCAAAGGGGTGTGGGCGAGTTTGTACACACCTCCCATTTTCAACAGCGAACAAGAGGTGTTCGACGCTGTCCCCCCCGTGTGGCGAGACAAGGTGCGCATGGCACCCGCCTTTGTACATGTGTTGACCCATAAAGATTTGCATTTGCATGTGGCGCATTTGCGGCTCTCGCAACCCATTGCCCTGGCGCTGGGGCAATGGTTCAAACGTCAGGCTTGGACGGGGCTGGGCATGCCCGCGCCGGTTCTCAAGTTGCTGCAGGACTAAGCCGTATCAAGCTCGCGATGGCGCTTGAGGCTAACCCAATGGGGTGAAAAGTGCTGGTGCAAGGTTTCCACCAAAAATACCGAGCGGTGTTGCCCACCAGTACAACCAATCGCCACCGTCACATAGCTACGGTGGTCATTTTTCAGCGATGGCAGCCAATGCGCAAGAAACTGGCAAATATGCGCTTGCATGGTTTGCACAGGGGTTTGTTGTGTCAGCCATTGCGCCACCGCTGCGTCTCGCCCGGTCAGCGCCTTGAGCTCGGGTTCGTAGTGGGGGTTGGGCAACATGCGCACATCAAACACAAAGTCGGCGTGAACCGGAATGCCGCGCTTGAACGCAAAGGACTCGAACATCAGGGTCAGCTGTGCACTGGGGGCTGATACCAGCGAATGTACATAGTCTTGCAACTTACTCGCGCGCAGCAAGCTGGTGTCGATGATGTGCGACTCTTCCCGTAAGTCAGACAAGAGTTGGCGCTCTAATTCGATGGCTGCAGCCAAATCGCGGGTGGATACCGCTGCGCCTTTGTCGGAGCGTGAGAGGGGGTGGTTGCGCCTGGTTTCCGAAAAACGGTGGACCAAGGTGTCGGTGTTGGCGTCTAAAAACAGTAAACGTACATGAACATGCTGCTCGCGCAGTTGCGCCAGTTGCGCAGGCACCAAATGCAAGGCGGGGGCGCTGCGTACATCCATAGCGATGGCCACTTTGTCTTGCTGGGTCTGGTTTTCTAAACGCACAAAGGGCAGCAGCAGTTCGGGCGGCAGGTTGTCCACGCAGTAGTAACCAGCATCTTCCAAAGCATGCAAGGCAATGGATTTGCCCGAGCCTGACATGCCGGTGATGAGGATGAGTTCAAGGCTCATGTTCGGGCTGCCTTGGGTTTGATCGCTGCTTGGGTCATGGTTTGCAGCATTTCACGTGCGTGGGCATGGGTGGTGTCAGACAGGCGTTCACCGCCCAGCATACGGGCGATTTCGGCCACACGTTGCTCACCCAGCGCAGGGGTGACGACACTTGAAACGCCTGCGGTGTCGGCGTGTTTGGCCACCACCCAATGGTGGTCTGCACAGGCGGCAACTTGGGGCAAATGGGTAACCGCCAGCACTTGACGGTCCTTGCCCAGTTGCTTCATCAAACGCCCCACGGTTTCGGCAACCGCACCACCCACTCCAGCGTCGACTTCATCAAAAATCAATGTTTGGGCTGTGCCTAACTGGCTGGTGGTGACAGCGATGGCCAAGGCGATACGAGAGAGTTCACCCCCCGAGGCCACTTTGCCAACAGGACGGGGCGTGCTGGCGGCGTGTCCAGCCACCAAGAATTGCACCTCTTCCAAGCCATGGCTGGCGGGTTCGGGCAAGGCCTGCAATTGCACTTGGAATTGACCGCCTTGCATGCCTAAGCTTTGCATGGCTTGGGTGATGCTGGCGGCTAACTTGGGTGCAGCTTTTTGGCGGGCTTGGGAGCGCTTTTTGGCTTCGGTCATGAAGGCGTTTTGGGCGGCTTGCTCGGCGGCTTCCAGGGCAGCCAAATTGGCAGCAGCGTCGAGCTTGGTGAGTTCTTGTTGCCAGCCAAGGTAAAGCGCAGGCAGCTCTTGGGGGGTGCGTTTGTAGCGGCGCGACAGCGCCACCCAAAGCCCCATGCGAGCGTCGATCTCGACCAAGCCCTGCGGGTCCAGATCGGCGCGTCGTAACCAAGCTTGCAAGCTGTGGGCGGCGTCTTCTGCTTGCGCCAGTGCCGACCCCAGTTGTTCGCTGAGTTGCGCAAACTCGGTTTCGATATGGGCTTGCTCTTGCAAGGCTTTGGCGGCCTGCGCCAAATGGCTGTGCGCCGCCTCTTCGTCTTGGAGATGGGAGAGGGCGTTTTGCACCGCATCCATCAAGGATTGGGCGTGCGACAAACGGGTGTGCTGGGCGTTGAGGTCTTCCCATTCGTCGGCACCTGGGGCGAGTTTGTCGACCTCGCCGATTTGCCAGCTCAGCCGTTCACGCTCTTGTTGCAACTGGTCCTGCGCCAAGCGAGCATGGGCCAAGGTTTGTAAGCTTTGTCGCCATTCATTCCACAAGGTTTGCAAGGCCTGGGCAGGTATGTGGGCATAGGCGTCGAGCAGGTCTCGCACTGCGCTGGGGCGGGTGAGGCTTTGCCATGCATGCTGGCCGTGAATATCCAGCAGTTGGTCACCCATTTCACGCAACTGGGTGGCTGTGGCGGGGCTGCCGTTGATCCATGCGCGGCTTTTGCCTTGGGCGTCGATTGTGCGTTTAAGCAAGAGTTCATCAGCGGGGTCAAAACCGTTGTCTTGCAGCCAATCTTGCAAATGGGCGGGCGTTGAAAACTCCGCGCACAACTCGCTGCGGCTGGCGCCTTCGCGAACCACGTTGGCGTCAGCGCGTGCGCCCAACACCAATTGCAACGCGTCAATCAGGATGGACTTGCCAGCCCCGGTTTCGCCACTGAGCACGGTAAACCCAGCGCCGAACTCGAGTTCAAGTTGGCGAACGATGACAAAGTCACGCAGGCTGATGCGTTGCAAGCTCATGAACCACCCTCATTCCAATGCAGTTTGTGGCGCAGTGTGTCAAAGTAATTCCAACCTTTGGGGTGAAGAAAGACCGCTTGGTGTGGTGATTTACGCACCACAACGCGGTCGCCCATCAGCAAACTGGCCATGGACTGCATATCAAAATTGGCGCTGGCATCGCGCCCGCCAACCAACTCGATCATGATCTCCACTGGGTCAGCTAACACCAAAGGTCGGTTGGAGAAAGTGTGGGGCGCAATGGGCACCATCAACAAGCCACCCAAGGAGGGTTGTAACAAAGGGCCGCCCGCGGACAAAGAGTAGGCGGTAGACCCTGTGGGTGTGGAGATGATTAAACCATCGGCGCGTTGGTTGGCCACAAAATGCCCATCCACGGACACACGCATTTCCACCATGCCCGAGCTGGCGCCCCGGTTGATCACCACATCGTTTAAGGCCAGTGCGTCGAACACGCAGTCATTGCCCCGCCAAACTTGGGCGTGCAACAAAATGCGGTGATCCTTCTCATAATGCCCTTGCAACATGGGTTGCAGCGTGGCTTCCATGTGCTCCAAGGGAATATCGGTGATAAAGCCCAGCCGGCCTTGATTGATGCCAATCAAGGGGATCCCATGCGGGGCAAGTTGCCTGCCAAAACCCAGCATGGTGCCATCGCCGCCAACCACCAAAGCAAGGTCACAATGCTTGGCAATGCCCGCAACATCCATCACGGGGCAAAAGTGCGCACCCAAATGCATGGCGGTGTCTTTCTCGACCACCACTTGACAGCCTTGGCGATGCAAGAAATCCACCAAAGAGGCCAACAGGGGCTGGCCATTCAACGCTGGCGCGGTGTGGCTTGTGGCGTTGTGGGACTTGCCGATAACGGCTATTTGGGAAAACGGGGGCTTCATAGGGCAAATTACATCATTAAAATGCCTCCAAAGGATGACCATGCTGGACGATCGCGCCAAGTTGTTGCTCAAGACCCTGGTAGAACGCTATATCGCTGACGGTCAGCCCGTGGGTTCGCGCACCTTGTCCCGCGCCAATGGCATTGAATTGTCGCCTGCCACCGTTCGTAACGTCATGGCCGATCTGGAAGACATGGGACTGATCGTCAGTCCCCACACCTCGTCCGGGCGCATTCCCACAGCCCGCGGCTACCGTTTGTTTGTGGACACCATGTTGACGTTTGACCGCCAGCATTTGCAAGCGCCCAGCTTGGTGGCCGAGCAACCGCAAAAAGTCATCACCAGTGCTGCGCAGTTGTTGTCCAACTTGTCTAACTTTGTTGGCGTGGTGATGGCCCCCAAGCGCAGTTCGGTGTTTCACCATATCGAGTTTTTGCGGCTTTCGGACAAACGTGTGTTGGTCATCATCGTCACACCCGAAGGCGATGTACAAAACCGTGTGATTTTCACCGATACCGATTTTTCGCAATCACAGTTGGTGGAAGCATCCAACTACCTGAATGCCCATTTTGCAGGCATGGCCATCGACCAAGTGCGTGAACGCATTCAAGCCGAGGTTGACAGTTTGCGCAGCGAAATTGCGTCGCTCATGCAAGCAGCGGTGAACTTCAGTTCCGAAGCTTTGGTGCAAACCGAAGACGAGGTGGTCATCAGCGGCGAGCGCAATTTGTTATCTGTCTCCGATTTTTCCAGCGACATGGGGCAATTGCGCAGAGCTTTTGAGTTGTTTGAGGAAAAAGCGCAACTCATGCGTTTGCTCGATATTTCTTCTCAGGCCGAGGGGGTGCGAATTTATATCGGCGGCGAGAGCCAAATCGTGCCCTTTGAAGAGTTGTCGGTGGTCAGCGCGAACTACGAAGTCGATGGCCAAGTCGTGGGTACCTTGGGCGTGATTGGACCCACACGCATGCCTTACGACCGCATGATTCAAATTGTGGACATCACGTCCAAATTGATCAGCAACGCTTTGAGTCACAAATCAAATTAATGAATGGTATTGATTACATTGCTTTTATTGATAAATTTAAACAGTTAAAAAAACCACATTAACGGTTTATTTAAGAGTTAATGTGAGTATTGGTGCATGGGCATGGGTGTGAACAAGGCACTTTGTTGCAACATGGTATTGCTTATATTCAGAGGCAACCATGAATGCACCCATGTCGTCGACTGATACGGTTGAGGCAGACGAAGAACCCATTGAATTAACGCCATTTTTAGCCTTGGCTGTGGCCTTGCTTTACATGCTCATGGCCGATGGGGAAATCGATGACCATGAGACCAGCCAATTGCAAGCAGTGATTGGCGGCAACCAAGATGTTCTGGAATTGGCCTTTGAGTACGTAGAAACCACTGCGTTGGATCAATTCCTCAAAGATGCACCATCCCTTCTGAGCAATGAAGACAAACTGTGCATTTTGTGCAACCTCTGCGACGGCTTGCTGGCAGACGGTGTTTGTCAGGAGGTTGAAGAAGCGCTGTTTCTGAAAATTTGCACGACATTTGGTTACTCCAAAAAATCATTTTCAACTTACTACAGCGCAATCGCACTGAAAAATGAAAAGTCTTTGCTGGGTCCCTATGACCCCGAAACATTAAATGAAGACTTAATCACCCCGCACTTGGCCATGGCTGCAGGCTTGCTCTACATGATGTCAGCCGACGGCGATATTGCAGAGGAGGAGATGGGTCAACTGCAAGTGGTGATCGGCGAATTTGAAAATTTGCAAGAAGCAGCCATGAAGTATGTTCGCAAGGTCAAAATGAATCAGTTTTGCAGCGATGCCAACAAGGTATTGAATGCCGACCAAAAACTGCTGATCTTGACCAATGTGTGTGATTCCATGATGTCTGACGGTGTGGTCGCTGACATTGAAAAACGCTTGTTTGAAAATATGCTCGACGCTTTTGACGTGTCGGAAAAACAGTTCAGTTCTTACTACGCCCCGTTGGAAATCAAAAACTTCAAGCCCTTTGGCACTGACGAAGAGGTCAAATCTTTACATACCCGCAAACGCACACGCCGCAAGGGTACGGGTGAAAGTTTTGGCATGAGCTTGACGCACAAGCACAGCAATGCCAATGTAGGCAAACGCGAGATCAACGACGCCAGTCATCAAGGTGACTGGCAGGGGCAAGAGTCCAGTGGCAGTTTGAGCGACATTGTCACGCGCACCATGCAGGAAAACATCCAGCAAGTCACTGACACGTTTGATAACCCCGAAGATATCGAACGCGTTTCGGTCAATGCCACCGAAATGCTCAAGCAAGAAGCGTTTGAACAAGCTGGTGCAGACGCTAATGTGCAAAAAATCCAAGGTGACACCGCCCAAGCGAATGTACAAAAAATTGGCGCTAACGGATTTCAAATTAACCGCCAAGCCATGGGCGAGGGTGGCTATGCAGATAACCGACAGGGTTTGGACTTCACTGGCTTCATGTCGGTTTCCCCCAATTTGGTGTCGGATATTCGGTTGGATGGACTGCAAAAAAACATCGATCAGGTGCATGACAAATTGAATCGCATCAAGCCCAAGCGTCATGAAAAGTCAGCCATCACGCCCCTGCCCGTGACCCCTGTCGTGCAGTCCAACAAAGTTCCGCTGCCGCAGTCGTCAATTCAAAATACAGTTAAGTTGGACAACAGTTGGCCTGAATTGAATTTTCAGTCGGTGGCGGTATCCAAGTCTGTAAGACCTGTACGCAAGTTCGCCGTGGCTGTGGAGCCCAAAAGCGAAACATCTGAGGAAGCGCTGGCAGAAGATCTGACAGTTATGACCACTGATGTCGCCGTGGAGGTGTCCACAGATGCGCCATCGCAAGCGATCACTGCCGTGCCCACGCTTGCAACCAGACTTTCGCAAGCTCAAACAGCAAATTCGCCTCCTCAAATCCTGCCTGTTGCCGGCAAACCTCGCAGGACTTTGAGGTTTTGGGGTTTGAGCGCCACTTGTGTGCTTTTGCCCTTGGGGGTTTATGCCTATGGTGCACTTTACCCATCACTGAGTTGCCAAGGGCAAGCCCAGCAGTCGCGCTTTTGGACCACCGAGGCAGATGCCACTTCCACTGCCATGGTGCAAGAAAACCGTGTCGCAGAAACACACCGCATCGAGATTCGACGTGGTGAGGTGTATTTGGATAACCAGCGCTTTCCTTTGTACAAAGAACTCAACCGCGATAACCATTTTGCAGCGCAAACCCCTGTGGGTTTTCATGGCGCCTACACCACCCATGCGGTGGACAACATGTCTTTTGCGTTTGATTTCAATACGGCTACCCAAGCTTTAAAAATTTACACACAGTCTTCAGGTATTCGTTTTATCGATGGCGAAGTAGGTCAGATGAAGGTCACCGCCGTGTTTGCTGGACAGTGTGAAAAGCCTTGGTTCTGATGCTGTGATTCAACGATTGCTTGGTATTTGTATTTCTTGCATCGTTGTGGCTGCTTGCTCGCAGCCAACGGGTGAAGAGTATTTTTGTGAAAGCTATGCCCAAGAGAGCATGACCAATGTGTACAAGCAGCAAATTGTTCGCTTGAATGCGCATGCGATTTGTGTTGCGTGGCCAGTCGATGCCAGTCAATGTGCGCCATTTGGCAAGCCCACGCTGACCCCTTGGATACAGGGTAGCGAGACCACAAGGGAAGTTCGAGGACATATGCAGGCCACACTTTCGGCTGAGCAAGCCACGGTTGATATATTGCCTTTTGTTCGTGACAAGGGAACTCAAACCAACGGTGTGTCTGTACCCAACGAGCAATTGCAATTTGTGTTTCGACTCGAAGATAAAAACTTGCAGCTCATACCGGCCCAGCAAGTGCAAAGGGCCATTGAGTTTGTTTGCAAGCCTTGGGTCAAGCAAAAGTGGTGGGCAATTTACTGAATACAATCTGCCGCAGGGCCTATAGCTCAGTTGGTTAGAGCAGAGGACTCATAAACGATTTTAATACTTTCGTTTCTAAAGTTACCTCAATGATATCAACAGGTTACAGCTCCTAAGTTGTCAAAATTTGCTTCCACACCGCTTCCACACTTTGCTGAAAAATTAAGCAGCGTATGTGTGATCTAAAAGGG
>Ga0114962_10000895_pt1 | contig 25842 bp, 3 predicted proteins | sample C_130820_MF_Meta_FD_87017 | JGI IMG/M metagenome (GOLD analysis project Ga0114962, IMG submission 87017) | Freshwater microbial communities from Lake Croche, Canada to study carbon cycling - C_130820_MF_MetaG | ecosystem: Environmental > Aquatic > Freshwater > Lake | place: Lake Croche, Canada... | reverse complement strand
ATGACATTCCGTCAGTACTAGAATAAATTATTCCATAATTTGTAGGTGCAACTGTTCCGCTAGCTGAGGCTTGCCCTAATCCAACTGCAATAAAACCGGTGAAACCTGCTGTACTTGCATACGTAACACCATTGAATTCATTAGTAAATCCGTTAGTAAATGTAAATGTTTCATCCCATAAATAAGGCACATTATCATTAGGTTGTGTTAGTGAAGTAATAATACTACTTCCAACTGCGACAGTAACTTCAGCAATACTAGAATATGTTACACAATTTAATGTTACACCTGAAGAATCTAACAATATTGGATCATTTGAGTTATATAATGCAGTTGCTGCCCAATTAATACCGTCAACGCTTACTAATATAGGAGTAGCTTTATTATTTGAAGAAAGAATAAATTTACCATTAGTACCACCGGTATAAATTATAGAAGTTATATTGATTGGTGTATTTGATAACTTGTTAATTGTCCAGTTGGATACTGTACTAGTATTGATAGAAGAATAATCACTAGAATTTGATGCTATAAAATACGTAGAACCCTTAAAGGTTATTGATTGTCCATTAAGTCCAGTTGGATAGAATGTTTGATCTGTTAATATTGTGTTTAAAGTATATTCATCTGCTGGAGCAAAAGCATTGCCTAAATAGGTACTATTTGGATATGTTATTCCACTTACTAATTGTGTAAGGTCTTTACCCGGCATGTTAACAGTAGGTTGATAGTAACCTATGATCCTGTCTAATGCATTTAAATGTCGATTGTCTGAAGATAATAATTCCCATTTACCGATGATGAATTCATTATCATTGTTACTAACAACACATTGATATACACGATTATTAAACTTAACTATACTAGGACTGAAATAGAATGGTTCTGGTAGTAATGCATAGTCACCTGATGATGCCATTGTCATTGACCCGGTAGCATTTGTTAATTGTACCAATGAACTTAATAGTGCCGGCAATGTAGATATTCTTACTGTAGTTGAAGTAGGCTTGTCATATATGTAATATGTAAGTCCTAATTCAATATTACCAAATACAGTTCCAGTGAATACCACTGGTTCATTAACATTGAAAATAGTAGAACTAGTAACAGTAATTCTGTCAGATGATGATACTGTTTGTGTTGCAGTAGTAGATGTTATTCCACTATATGCAAAATTTTGTCCACTTACAGGAGCTGTTAGTTCTGGATTAGAGTATACTGCTACTTGATTTGATGATATTACTTCAAGGTAATATTTTTCAACAGTACCTGCAGGTGTACCAACACATATTGCTGAAGTGATACCGCCGATTGTATCAATCGTTAATGCGGTTAGTGTTAAATCATTTGCTGGACTAGTTCCACCAATACTAGAGCCTGCTATAGTTACGGTATTGTCAATTGCGTATCCTTGACCAGCACTAGTGATTACTATTCTATATCCACCTAAGATATAGCTTACATCAAAGTTAGGATCAGTAACAACTTCTTGTACCATTGATACTTGTGATTCTAATACATAATGTGTACCTGAACCAGCAGTAGTAGTCTTAATTGTTGACCCACCTACAACATATACTAAATTAAATGTGTTGCTAACTTTATTGGCAACATAGTAAGTAGTATATACATTGAACGGTGCCGGTAGAGTCCCTGTGCTGCTAAGAACAACTGACGTACCATTTGGGAACGCTGACCCATTTGTTACTGTAATTGTAGCAGCAGATGGAGTTGAACTATCAGTAATAGTAGCAGCTTGTGTAGAATTTAATAAACTAGTACCTACAGTTATATAACCTTCACCACTTAGTGTCATTAATCCACTATCAGTAGTTACATTATATACTGTACCAAACAATTGATCTTCTGATATAGTAAATCTACCTGTATTAGCAGGAGGCGCACTATCAATAGAGTACACGTAATATACTAGATTCAATGATACGCCACCAATCGAAGTGCCACTAAAGTATATTGGCATGCCAACATATAACACACTAGTTAAATTAGGATTTAAACTTAACGGTGCAGTTAACCAATTAGTACCGACTGTGGTAGCTGTTACAGTCAATGCAGTAGTGCCAGTACCTGTAACGGTATATGGTCCACCTGTCGTAGTTAATCCGCCTATGTCTTTTGCTACATTAAACTTAAGACCATTGTATATGTTAGTTAGTCCACCACTAAAAGTAGAGATACAAATTCTGTTTACGGTTGCTAAAGTAGCTGATATGCTTCTAGTTAACAGATTAGAGATAGTACCCGATAATCCACTGTACTGTTGTGAAGTTTGATATAAGGTAAATTGTTGACCTGTAATTTGTCCCGGACTTACTGGTAAATTAACATTCAATGTCATTGAACCAGACCCATTGATTAACGGTACTGCGAGGTCTTGACTGTTAAGCGTACAAGAACCAGTGGTTGTAGTTAGTACTACTGCTTCACCGTTCACAGAAGTTGATATAGAGAATGAAGTTCCGTTAGTAAATTTCTCTCTTACATAATATGTTGTGCCTGCAACTATATTGCCAAATGTAGTACCAGTAAATATGATAGGTTCATTAATAGTCAATCCTTGTGTACTTTCACAAGTAATAGAATTATTGCTACTCGATGTTGCAGTAACGGCAAACATCACCGGTACTTCATTTGTGGCGGACATTGTAAATGTTTGTAAATCTATAACTGTCAACACATAATAAATTTTGTTTTCTATAATATTACCAAATGCTTTATTATTTCCTTGACTATTAGTTACAAAGAATAAAGGCATTGTTGTGTAAAACCCAACAGTTCCATTTTGCCCAGTTGGTGTTAATAAGACTGTTACATTGTTTGTAGTAGCAGTAGTAGCAACTGCATTTCTTAATCCACTATAATTAATAGTAAGTATAGCTTGATTTGTTAGTTGACCAACATATAAAGTTAATCCAGCAGTTACAATAGTAGCTGTATTTTGAGCAAAAACTGCACCCGGATTACCATTAACATCAACAGTATTAGAAATAGTAAAACCAGTATCTTCTAATATTGCAGCGGTACCTGTTCCACTAGCTGTAAATTTTGAAATGATAACATCACCCACTGCATAAGTAATACCCACTGTGTCAGCTACACTATTCCAATTGGTAGTACCTAACACAGTAATTACGTAATTATATCCTATGTCAAGGTTTAAAGAACTTGTACTAGACGCATTTGGCAATTGTACTAACGATTTTACATAATAAGTAGTGCCGTCAACTAGTGTAGTACCAATAGTAGATCCTACAAACTTGACTGGCATACCTACATAGAAACCAACAGTAGAACCAATATCACCTGCTACTGCTGCGCCACCAGAATTAGGATTGATTCTTATTGCATTGCGATATGCAGTAGTAGAATAGCTAGAACCATATGTCTGTACTGTATTTCTAGTTCTAGATGACCAAGTCAATGATTGTTGATTTTCTGCATCTAAAATTTCAAATGTTGCGCCTGCTGCACTAGCCAATATAGAATCGATAGAAGGATATTCTCCATATAATTTTATAGATGACGATGATATTTGATTACTGTTATGTAGATCACCTGCATAGAAAGAACCATATAATCCACCAGGTGACCAATCAATAACTTGAGAATTATATGTGGTTCTATCAAATCTCAAAGTTACTACATTTTCTCTTATTGGCATTGAATTTGTGATACAATATCCAACTGCACCAATACTGAAGTTTTGTGTTCCTGTACCGGTAGTACCAAATACAATTCTATTGTGATTTTGAATTGCTTCTTGATACATTGTGTAAAGAGCAAACACCGGAGATGGTGTAATTTCTAATAAGTTTACATAATAGGCTTGTCCTTCAACTAATCCTTGAATTGTTGTTGAATCAGAACCTACTGTATATATTACTACATCACCAGTTTGTAAATCATGTGCTGTGTTTATGTTAATGGTATTATCTAATACATTAACTTGACTACTATCGATTGATAGTATATAAGCCGGGTCGATAACAATCTTAGGCAATACCGCATAACCAGAACCTGGGTTGATTACTTCAACACCAATGACAGTACCCAAACTCATTATAGCTGCTAATTGAGCAGGAACTCTAGGCTCAGGATATATTGTAGTGTCAATGTACGCAGTTATCTTTGGCGGATTTACATAATTTCTACCTGTATTGAGAATAATCACAGGAGGAATATCCATAAAGATATATTCACCCGGCAAATGAGTAGTTATAGCCGTTCCATTTATCCCTCTTGACAACCCAATTAATTGATTGTTCAGTAAATCTTTTCCACTATACCCTATTTGTTCTTCCCCAATTGTTATAGTCCCGTTAACAGGGAATCCATAAATGTTATCAACATAACAATATACTGTATTCAATGACAGATATGATTCTAGTACACCAATCTGAAAATCTTTTTGTCCAATATACGATTGAGTTTTATCTACAAATATACCGATACTCAATCCGTAATTGTTATACCATTCAGTATATGCATTACTATTCCATATTGAACTTGTAGGTGGATATTGATAAACACTATCTCCACCACTGTAAACTAACTGAGGTGTTACAAATTCACCAATGTTTGCATTCCATTGTGCCGGTAAATCAAAATCAGTTATATCACCTTCGAACACATCGGTACGAGTATACTTGAACAAGAACTCTTTGATTACAACATGGTAAGGTTTGACCTCATTCAAATATCCTTCTAGAAATAACTGATTATCAGAACGGAATACTTCAATTGGTACTAATTCACGAATCGTATGTGAAACATCTAAGAATGAAGTTTTATTTAACCAAGTCAAATAATTTTGACTTTCAATTGTTTCACTTTGAATGTATTCAAATAATAGTATTAAACTCTTGTTTCTAAAAATCAATAACTCATTAGTATATATTTCCTCATTCAATGCGCGGACAATATATCGTGTTTCGGTTGAAGGATATGAATCAAAAGGTGTTGTATCAAAGAAATTATCACCAAACCCTAATCTAGCACTAGGATAATCCCATAACACAGATGAGAATTCTATTGTGCCATTGTCCAACCCAATTCTTGTCCACAATTTGTCTGCACCATATATGTATGTTTCTCCGTTGCCAGAACCATTGGCTATTACTTTTACAATTGTTCCTGCGGAAACTTCTAAAGTAGACAAATCTGCATATAGCGGAACTTGTATTGATGCTTTAGTATTATTATTATAACCAGTTGCCCACCAATTAATATATGACCAATAACCAGTTGTGTCAAATGATTCACCTGTTTCTGTTAAAAACACTGGGTTTCTGATTTCTGCAATCGGGAATTGAGCAAGTACAGTATTGGCATATTGTAGATAATTCTTCAACGCCCCAAATCTATTATAGAAGAAACCTTGTCTTGGTCTAGATAATATACCGGTCTGTACTGCTTTTGGTAATAGCGGGTCAGGTACAACGCCGCCTGCATTGTCAACACCGCACATACTATCTAGCATTCTATTGTACAAACCAATTGGTTGTTCAATGCCTACTGCCCCGTGATATTGATATCCAGCACCAGACCCTGGGGTTCCTGATAAAAAGTCATCAGCATAATTAGCACGAATTAAACTATACTGATTGTGAGGAACATCATCATTAGTTCCTGTCGCATATCCAATATTTAGAACCGTATCATTTGCATTAAAATAAGCAAATGCATTGTATAATGCATAGACACTTGGTAATAATGGTGCAAAATAAGTTATACCGGTTGATTGTGGTTGTATTATATAATATTCTAATACTGTATCTGATAACGTTTTGCCTATTTTTTCAAATATTATATTTGTGTTTCTTGCCCAGAAATAGTAAACAGGGGCAATTAATCCTTCAGCATTAATCACGCCGCCTACTGAATAATTATCTATGTTGTATGGAACGCCCGGACCTGTATATTGTGATGGAGGTACGTTGCTACTAATCCATGAATATACTGCTACATCACTGCCAGGAAACACACGACCCCACCATTGACTGTTGTATGTAACATCATTTTGATGGTAATTCATAAATCTAGTATTAGAAGTATCAAACCATAATTGTCCTACTTTATCACTTGCCCAAATAATACCACCTTGAGTACTAGTAGGACTATTGTATCCTGCAGGATCATTATTTGATGTAACGTCAATATTTTCCGCTACTGCGCCTAATAATTTTCCTTGAAGCGGATCAATATAATCTAGATTTTCTAAGGTGTCATTAGTCAAAGCACTAAACAATTGAATATTAAATATTCCATTAACATCAACAACTGGTGCAGAACTTCTATACACGGCCCAATCTGGAGTGCTACTTTGACTTACATAAGTTATAGCTTGACCATTGTATCCAGTATTAGGAACAAAGTTAGGTGTACCAATTGTTACATGATTGCTATTGAAATCTAATGCAGTACCAAAATTTGGTTGAGTACCATACTCTATATCTAAAGAATTAGTACTTTGTGCATATACAAAATTACCAGGATTGTCTATGTTTTCGTTGTATGCTGACAAATAATCAAACATGTAAACGGCACCGGCATTGTTGAAAATATCTATCCACTGAGTACCGTTGTTGTCAAATACTGTATCATTGTCTAATTCATCGTCAGTAAAATCAAATGTTGTTGCGCTATAACGTGCACCAACAGGAGCACTTGCAATGAATGATCCAGTGTATGATTTGTCAAATTTTACTACTGTGCCAAACTGAGTTCTGCCTGCAGGATGAGGACACATTATCTTCTGAGTTTGACTGTAAATAGTAATACCTATCTCACTTAGCGTAGTAGTATTAACTACTGACAATGACAATTTGTTTCCGGCTATTCCAATAGTACTATCAACTAATGATATTACTAATTTGCCATTAATTGTAGTCGCATAAACATTTGGTATTGAAACGATATTAATACTAGTAGCTGCTGCGGTAGCGTTACCAATTGGTAATACTACAGCAAATCCATTAATCAAAATAGTTCTAGGAGTCGTAATATTACAAGTAGTGTTGCCAACAATCATACCATACTTTTCGCCGGCATTAGTATATCTGTGTACTGCACCCTCATAATTCTGATCACTTAATTCGTACGGTGCACCAATCAATATTTCATTTGCATAACGATTGACATCTACGCTAATACCAAATTCAACACCAACTCTTGGTGTTTCTTCATTGGTTAGTGTTTGTGTTAATACGAAATTACTACCACTGATATTAATTAAATCACCTGCATTTATTGTAGGTAATTGTGAACTATAGACATACAACGAAGAACCAATTATTGCATAGGTGTTATCACTTAATAGTGTCCCATTGACTGAAACAAACAACGGGGTAGTTTGAACAGTAACTGTCATATTACCACTACCTGTTGATAATTGAATGTATGATGCTGCATTGCGAGTTAACGCAATTCTAAATGTTGTGCTAGTTGGTTTATCATAGACATAATAAACCGTATTAGCAGCTATTGCACCTGCTGATATCAACGTACCGGTGAATACGACAGGGTCATTTATGTTAAACCCTGCACTACTGCTTACTGTAATTCTGTCAGTTGTACTATCGGTAGCAGTAGCGGTTTGTGTTACTGTTGTTGGAGTCCATGCTACAGGAATTACTACAGGAATAAAGGCTTGACTACTAGTTCTTGAAACTGTATTCTGAACAGTTCTAGAGAACACATAAGTGTAACCATAATTTTGAGTATTTACATCATAATCTTTATATGGTGTGCCTACTACAACAGTATCGCCATAATAATCAGTTGCGATAGAATATCCAAACGTGTCTCCACTAACAAGACCTGCTACTGTGATTCTAGTAGAATATTCATATAGTTTTGTTAGTGCAGATTTACGATAAACATAAACATAATTGTTATCTATATCAGAAATGTATAACCAATTTTGATCTCCAGACAATGAGGTTGAAGTACCCCAAGTTGTTACTCCTACTGGCGCAGAGATTGTTTGATACAATTGTAAAGTATTTACTAAAGTAGTGTTTATTAATTGATAGATATAAACATTAGGTGAACCGGTTGGTTCTGATATTACAAATAAATCATTAACATATGATATATTAGAACCAAATGATGCTCCGTGTGTTAAAGTTTGAATAGAATTATATGAATTTGTATCAGAATAATATCTATATCTGTTAACTGTTCCGGCACTACTATCACCAATTAAATATCCTAGTGTATCAGTGTATGCAACTGCACTACCAAATGTTTGACTACCTAATTCAGTGATCTCATTACTATATTGATAGTTTAAACTCTTACGATAAACAGCCCAGCTACCATCGTTGTTTGTATCAACCCAAACTTTTAATTTGTTGAATTCATTATCCAATAATGGTAAATTAATAATTTCAGGTGCAGTAGCAACACGTTGATTTTGCATTCTGAAACCAACTCCTTGTCCAGTCAAGCTAGTTATATTAGGGTCTAGTGAAAGATTAATTATAACTCTGTATGGATCAACTACTGCTGCAACGATATAGTAATTGTCTATAGCAACATCAAAGTTAACCACTGCAAAAATTTGATAAGTTGTTAGATTGTGTGCTTGATTAAATCTAATTGTTACTGTACCATTAAGATTATTCTGTGCTGATATTACAGAACCCAAACTTGCAGGAGTATAAACTTTCCAGTCTGACAAATAGTTAGCTAACCAAGCATAATCACGAACATAGAATTCAGTTATTGGTATAGTAGTTCCAACTGAGTTTTGTGCAGTTGACAATCCTGAATAATAATAGCTAGCCATCTTGACATCATCATAATTGACATATCCTGCTGTAGGATATAATTCAGATGGGTATGTATTTGCTATTGTGGGTAGTATATCAACATTGTTTATTGGTCGACCATAGTTGAACACGCTATATATAGGCACTTCTTGTTGTACACCATCTATAGCTACTCCATTTGTCAATCCTACAATGCTAGGATTGCCGGTCAATTCAGTTTGATTCAATTTGAATTGAATAAAGTTGTTATTCAATACTCCACCAAATTCACCTGACTTGATAGCCCAGTTTTCATACAATTCGTAGTCAATTCCACCTTGTGCCAATGTTGCACCTTTGAATGCGCTAGCAGCATTTAACGTACCTTTATCTTTAATCATGTTTTTGTAAACATTGACTTGTGTAATATCAGTCAAGTCAGCTAATGCCATATAGTCTCTAGGACGATATCCAATTAAACTGAAACTCAATAAGTCCGCATCATTTTCTAAATTAGCCCTGTCAACATCATAGTATAATGTGCTTTCATATGAACGAGTTTGGCTGTTGGGTAATAATCCTTTTTGTATTTGGTCGTAGCTTGTCTGCAACCAATCTTGCTCATCAAAAATTTCTTTAGCTTGAACAATGGTTATAGCTGTCCAATATCTATTTTTATATTTTACAATTGAACCTTGAGTGTATTTTACTTCCCTAGTCCACTCTTGTATATTGTCTTGGTTGAGAATGAAACCATATGCATCTACTGTGCCATTCCATTCAGCAGTTTTTGTACCACGAACTATAATGCGATTCTGACGTAACCCAGTAATTAAATTGTAAATCACATCGTTGAATAATGTTAAGTTATTGAATACGATACCATGTTCAATATTACTAATATTAAATTGTCCATATGATATAGTATCTCCTTCATTCAATGCTGTTACACTAAAAGCAGTTCCATCACGAACAACAGACATATCTGTACCTGATATAGGGTAAAGATTTTGATTTAGTATAAAGTTAAACTGTTGTAATGTCAATGGTTGAACAATAGAACTTTCTTTGCTTATTGAAAGTATCTTTGCAGCAGGATTGATAGATGTTATACTACCAATATCCCACCCTGTTTGTGCCCAATATAGAAATTCTGCAATCATTTGATTCCAGTTGATTGGAATACCATTTTCTATCTCATCAAATATAACACCTTTTTGTATCAAGTATTCACCATAGCTTACTAAGAATTGTGATACTTGTTGAACTGTGTAGAATTCAGTTCCATATGGAACCGTAACTGTTCTATCATAAAAATCTGTTGCTACCTTTACTGTAAGAGTATCAACTGTGATAGTCTCAATTGCTGGATTTGGTTTAGGTGCTAATACTTTGAAATAAGCATTAGTCTGACTATTTCCAAATACTTTATATCCACGGTCTGTGACTTGCACTATAACTCCACTATAAACTATTCTATCAAACGGTTGATTTTCGTATAATAGTACTTGATAGCTTTCGTCTGGTATTAATAATGAACTGTTATTACTGTTAGCAGAACCTTTTTCTACATAGAATTTTAATAGATTTTTATCACTGAATCCAGCCAAACGATATACTAAACGTACATCTAAGTTGTCTAACAATGTAGTTATGGTTGTAGTTGCATCTATCCCAACTTGTTTTTCGTAATCAATGATCCAGTTGATATAACTAGTTGCAGGCGTGCCAGAACCATAGATTGGTATATCACTTATGACTAAGTGGTCTCTATTGTTTACTAAGTATTGATTAAATTCAACATTATATTTGTAGTTATCAACATCGACACCTAAGTTAAAGAAGTCTGCCGGTTTAGTTATTGCTAATATACGCATCAAATCAAACGGCCATGAACTGCTTCTACGGTAGCTAAACTCTGCAGGCCCAACATCTCCAACGACCCAATCACGCTGGAATGCATTTTGATCATATGCGCCTACAATAGAAATCAATGGTGAAACTAAATCTCCATTGCTGTCCACTGGAATGATGTTTAATAATTCTGGACGAGCGTACTTAGGTTTTATATAAGAATTACCGTTGTTCCAAACTAATCCTTCACTTAAATCTCCCCAAAGAACTAAGTTGTCGCTAGTGTATGGAGCAGGTCCATATCTAGTTTCCCACCAAGACGGCTTGTTAGATATACCTAACATCTCCCATGGTGTTTGATTCGGGGTTGAAGTATCGTAATAGTATAGATACAATCCTCTGAAGTATCCTTGTTCGATTGGTTGGCGATTTATTTTGTTACCACTGTCAACGTAGTTGTAACTAAACTGATTGTTCTTGTTATAGAATTGTGTCTTGTAATCAATTCTATTTTGTCCTATCCAATTTAAGAAAGATTCACTATATATTTGCAAGAACTCATCGTATGAGTAATCAGTATCTCTAAAGAAGCCTGGAATAATTACTCCTTCATACGAACCAGCTGGAACTGTCTCACTTAATTTTAAATTGTTGTAAACTCGGGTCTCATACTCAAGTAATACTTGATCTCTGAAATCAATTAGTTTGCCGATTGCTGGATCATAATTTCCATATAATTTAGTAAATGATCCGTCATGTCCTACTATGAAATATGTTTCTGGATTATATGCGGTATCTAAAACTACTGCAGGAATAGTCGCTGGAAATAAACCTAATTTAGTAGGAGTATTAGGTGCATAACTACCATATGTTTGATTATATTCATTAACGGTAATTTGATCATTTGGTTGTAAATCAGTAGTAACAGTTAATGTAGTACTAGTAGTACTTATTGTATAGTCTACTCCTTTGATCAACTGTGTTTGTTTTCCGTTACGAGTTAGATATACTAAAACGCTATTGTAATTTGCTGTGGCAAAATTATATATTTTACTTAGTGGATAGATACTAGTATCTAATGAGTTAGCAAAACTATAGGTGTTGGTAATATACGGTGCTTTGGCTGGAAGCATGTCGCTCCAGAAAAAAGGTTGTTCATTGTTACGTGATGCATTCATTTGAATGATTGCATCATCTAACATTTGAGCAGGAGTCAGCATTGTACTGTAGCTAGAATTATTAACTGTATCAATCAATAAATTCTTAAAAGTAATATACTGTCTGCTGTTGTATAACAATGCATCAGTTAAATCATGTTTTTGATTTCGTAAAAATACGCCGGGCAATACAAGTGAAGCACTATTCTGTATTATTCTGTTACCCCAGGGTACTAAATTACCTAAATCACGATAATTGTTAGGTCCAAATACTTTGCCGGTGGTGTTTGGATTATTGTAAAAAATGCTTTGATATTGTCCGCGAATGTCGCCAATATTAGCAGTGGTAATATCTTCATTTAATGGATTATTATTCAAATTATCAGGAATTTGATAATAAGCAGTATTGCTTATTTGGTCACTTAATATTAAAATTTGTACTACAGTTTCTACTGCATCAATAACAGGAATATTAACTATAGTAGTATTATCAGTAGTTGTTACTGTATAGTCAGTATTAGGTATATAATGATTGTTAATGTATACTTGTATTGTAGGCCAATTTGTTTTTGCTGCACTCATTGGGGCAACATCACAAGTAAAAATATACACTGGTGATAATGCAGTCCAATCAAATTCAAATATTTGATATTGTGCGCTAGGAGATACCGCAGTTTGCCAGCCTAATTGTCTTACGTAATTAGTACGTGTATCGTAATTATAAACATACCCAGTGTTAACATTTTGTGTTATCGCTGTTGACCCGTTTACATAGTTAAAGGTATCTAAATTTAAAGATACATCAAAACTAATATCTCCAATATTATTTACTGAACTATAGCGAATAGGAAAACCTAAATAAATGTCATCAGTACCAGTACCTATTCCATATCTAAACAATGTTGTACCGGTAAATGATGTACTAGTGTATACTAAAGGATCACCAAAACTAACACCATTTTCATCAAATATATCAAATTTTGGAGGTTGATTCAATGTGATCTTTTGTTGTCCAGCATACCAATATGCACCATCAAAGTAGAAATCTTTACCTATATTATTATATCCGCGATATACAGCAGTTTGTTCATCTGGTAGTACCAAACCATCTTCAGCTTCAAACAAAGTAATCAATGGTGTACCATTATAAGTAGTAGTTGAAAATCTTGCTATATAAATTTTATTTCGTATATTTGTCGTAGTGTCAGCCGAGAATACAATTCTTGCACCGTCAAAAAGTGCGTAGTTATCTAATGGAGTATCTCCTGTAACAACAGATGCAACAGAAGTCCCATTGACTATTGATTGATTGTACCAAGTAACTGTTATAATTGTATTTGAACCTGCAACAGAAACATTACTAATTAAAGTAACAGAAGGTAATAATTCGGTGGTATCTGTTATATATTGATTAACTTCAAATAACCCAGATACTCCGCTAGTAGGAACTGTTATGGTAGTAGAATATGGATATATAGAGGTAGTCATTGTGCCACTGCCAGTGGTTAGAACAAACGCTGATCCACCTTTGATACTAGATATAGTTATTAGATTACCATTGATAGTAGTTATATAATAAGTAGTTCCGGATATTATACCACCAAATACAGTACCGCCAAAACTTATAGTATCGTTAATATGCAAGGTAGCTGTGCTACTCAACAAAATCTGATTAGTAACTGCATAAGTTGTAGTTGCTGTTCTATTAGTAATTGCTCCAGTCACTGGTGCTATTACTGCATTATATGTTGTCCAACCTGCTACATCTGGATAGTATCCAGTTTGTCCTGCTACATATGTAAGTGCGTCAGTTGTTCTAGTATCAAAAAAGTCTACTGGGCTTTTTCCTACTGAACCAGAATCAAATAATTTTAAGTTTGGATAAAATTCAATAATAGGTCGTTTTGCTTTATTAGAGTCAGTAGTAAATTCTGTTATTAATGCTGGATTATTATTATACGCGGCAGTAGCATTGATAACATCGATATGAAACCAACGATTACTTCTTGACCAAGCATTTCTATTAATTGCATTTCTAGCAATAGTTATGTAATCTGAATTTACAGGCACGTATAGACTAGAATCATAATTTCCAACATCCCATGCTGTTGTGTCCCATGGAGTATATTCACCTGATGCAAATAGTCCCGGTGATACTAAATTGGTCACATTTAGTAACTCTATATTAGTACCAACCCCTTCTACGTAGTATTCAACATTTTTATAAGTATCAGGAAATATATTTCCTTGAAATATAACTTTCAGTCCATTAGTAAATACTACTCCATTAGGTGAAGTATATTGCTTTTTACCTAGTATATCTGTGATAACATTAATTTGATTTGTACTATTATTTTCAACTAGTTTAATAATGCCTACTCTGGTAGAAATAGTATCATCTTGATAATACAATGTATCTAATATTGGACTATTATATGGTTCTAATTGTATGTAACCTGTATTATTTCTATAGAAAAGTCTATTGATCCACTCAACCCCATATAAAGCAGTTATTTTTTGCTCATTTGGAATAGCATCGCCTAAAGTCAATGCTATAACAGGGTTATTAGCTGCGCCGGTTAATGCAATTTGGTAAAAATTAGTCTCGGTACCTAAATCATTTTCACCAGTGTTATAAAACATTAGTGTCAATCCATCCAATGCGGTAATTCCATCGATGCCACCTATGTCATTTACGTAAGCGCCGTTGACTTGACTATACGGAAGTGTAGAAACAACACCTACTGTATTTTCACCAGGAAAAATATAATCAGCTAATGCATTTTTTTGTGGTACATTAAATGTAATAGTACCGTCTGATGCACCATTATTAGTAACTCCATATACATCACGGGTTTGTAAATTAGTTTGAGTTGGACTAAATCCTGTGATACCTGGTGCACCTTGTATCCAAAATTTAGTATTTTGATTTACAATAAATTTATAAGTTCCGCCGCGAATTAATGTTAATGTTGGGTTAGCTTCAGCATCAGCTAATGATTCAGATGTTATTAAGTAATCAGCAGGTTGTGATTCAACTACATAAGTAGCTTCAGTATAAACTGCACTAGGTTGTACTGTAACACGTTCAGGTCCTGTTGGCAACCAGTAATACTGATTATAGTTTATTATTTTATCTAAATTAGTAAAAGAATCCCAAGAATAAATTTGACTACTAAACAATCTACTATTGTTATCTGTTATGCCACCTCTGAGATTCAATGCATCTATAATACCAGGATAGCTAATAAAATCTTTTGCAGTAGTATCGTTTTCTTTTAAGAAAACAACTCCTGGATCTAATTGATAATCAGTTCTTATTTTAGTAGGTTCAGTTACATAATAATCATTGGCATTTATTCCATAACCAAATCTACTACCAATATAACCTTGAATTTTTTCAGTATTAGGTTGAGCAACTAGCTGGTCCAATGTTGCTGCCAAAAACTGAGCATTGGTTGTGGTTTTAAATATCTCTGGTAGAAAATCTAGTGTTCTAATTCTTGTTGCCATTTTAAAAATCTTTTAGTTATATATTACTTATGCTATCTGTAATTCGGCGGGTGTGAGGGCCGCAATAACAAGTACATCATTTGAAGTTGCTGCGTTTACAAAAATTTCGTAAGGTAAACATTTAATCTCATATAAATCTCCAAATTTCATTGTTGGGTCATTGGGTACTAGTACACATGAACTAACATACTCCCCAATTTGATTGTGTATGTATGCGCTTAATTCACTAAAGTAAAAAGTATCTCCAAAGTCCCAATTGTTAATATTGAAATAATTATTCATAGCAGTCAATGTTGCGCTACGAATTTCACTATCACTGGCATTTGTTGCAGAATTTTTAATTACTTTAATTGTTCCTCTTAGTGCAGCAGCAGCTTTAGCACCAAACAATGGTTTAAACACTACGCTGTTTAGTATAGCACTATCAGTTAACATCTTATAATCTTGAACCTTACTATATTCAGTAGTCAAATCGTTGATTGTTGGTCTAGTTGGCATTGGTACTGTGCCAGTAGTATCTTGTATCCAATTTTGATATTCTGTATAGTAGGCTTGTGTAACTACATACAGGTCAATAATATTAGTTGTAGCAGGATCAATGCGTGTGGTATTATTACTGTTGTGACGATATTGAAACTGTAGTCCTTGACGACCTGGTTTCATACTATACTGCGGTTGTTTAACTAAGGTATAATATGGAGTAGTGATGGTTGGGTCTTGAACTGTTATATAAAATATATTATCTGTGTATGCATAAAATAGTTGTCCTTCTGGATAATCATATTTTACAACATCTACATCTGTAGCAGTTGCATATTGATATGCAACCATACTAGTTGAAATTAATTCAGTTCTAGTTAAGTTGATAGCATCTTGTATTTCTTCAAAGAAAGCATATATTCCTATATTAGTATTTCCGGTAACATAACCAGTGATGTCATAAAAGAAATCTGGATTATCTACCACTGTTCTATTATTAACATCGATACTAGCAACTTGTACTTCAAAATCATTTATATAACCATCACTTTCAACTGTTTGTCCAATAATACTGCTGGTAACTGCTTTAGCTAATGGATAATTACTATTTGGTTGTGTATTCGTAGGAAGTACACTTATAAAATCTTGTAGTATTATTCCAGAAAAAGGATCATATACTAGTTTACCGGCTTCATAAGTAAATCTAGTATCAGCTACACTACCAAAATAATAATTCAATGATTTATAGCTTACTGTATATCTATTGTACCCAGTGCTAGTAAATTTAACAAAGTAGCCAGGTTGTGACGTAGGATCAACACTCCATCTGTCTTGTACAATAGTTAATGCATTGTTAAAAACTAATGTAAAATTTTGTTGTAATTCTAATCTGATGATACATTCATTAGATACTGTATTAGGTAAAGTATTTTGAAACGCAGGTATTACTGTGGTAATAATTGCACCTTGTGGCACATATTTGTTTAATGTCACTGGCCCAGTTCCATTAGCAAATTGTCCTAATCCATTGTTATACCCATCGCCAATAACATTCAATACAGTTGTCCAAATAGATGTTATGTTTGAAGGACCGGCAACACCATATACCAATCTATTATTACTATCAAAATAATAGCTGTCCGGCGCTATGAATTTTATCAATGCACCTTTAGTCAAATACTTTAAGTTGTAAGTTGAATATGTACCAATTGGCACTGGAGTATCATTGCCGTTGAGCAATTCATAAAAATAACCAGAAGTGCTATTAGCATCTACTGTGCTAGTATGCCAATATACTAAATTATCATCTGAACTGATAGTTGTATTATATCTTGGATAATTCTGAACATAATATTGTAATGATTTGTTATCACCTAATATGTTTGCTAATGTATCGTTCAAGAAAGTTTGTATATCACTAAGATTAGTAATGTTCAATAATGCATATCCATCAGTATCATCTAACCAAACTCCACCGTCATTTGAATAACTGTTACTGCTACTATACTTGCCAGTTGGGTCAAGTAAATCTAAGTTCTTGCTTACACCAACACTGCTGCGATTGATAGCCTTGCTCTTGATGATTGAACTATACAATGTATATGGGAAGTTATTGTAATCTTCACCATTGACCATACGATTCTGTGTATAGTAACGACTTGGCGCACGTTGTTTAATGTCAGCTAATGTTTCTCTAGCTTGTGCGTTAGTCACCGGAGTTTGTAAACTCAATCCAATGGTCAATGTTTCTACGCGCCCAACTCTGCTGACATAGTTCATGGTAACAGTAAGATTTTGTATCTGTGTAGGTTGTATAGTATAAGTCAATGCATTACCAGCACGAACATATGCTCTAAAGTTACCGACTGGTATTTCACTGAATACACCGTCACCAAATACATAACTTACTTGGTCGTTGAATCGACTGTTTACAGAATATATTTTTCTAACACTATTTTGTGTTTGTAGGTACGCATTTGCATAGATGTTATCTACTTTGATCCATAACCCATAAGTACCATTAGTTTGGCTTATTTGATATAACCATGTGTCAGTATTGTTAACACCTTGTATCGCACCAATGTCAAGCACTTGGTTAGCAATCTGATTCTGATAATTAAAATCAAAGTTTTGTAATGTACCTTGCTTGAAGTAGAAAAAGAATCCTGTGTTTGGGCTGCCGTATCCTAACTTGTCGTTACGGTACAACATGTTGAATTGGTTGGTAGGTGCAGGTGGAATTTCATATACATAATCTTCACCTACTGTGCTGACGCTACATAATTCAAAATTCATATTCATACCATTTACAGTGGTTGAGAATGGTACTACTGGGCTTGTTCCCGCCGGTATCTGTAATGTATATTCATCGGTCTTTACTCCAAGAATCTGTGCTGAATTAGCTGGTAATCCAACACGCTGAGTATTGATTAATGTAGCATTAATAACGGTATTGTATTGTTCTAGCCAATTTGGATTTGCAGGATCATTCCATAATATAGGAATATTACTTAAATTAAAACCATTCAAATCAGTAATATTTTGAGTAGTACGGATGCTTGTTACTTTTAAATAACCTTCTGCTGTCAAGTTTCTTTTAGGAGTATAGCTTACAAGATTAGCTAATTTGATAACGCTATCTCTACGTTCAGCAGTATCGATAAAGTTTTCACGGGTATTTAAGTCATTGCGGAATGCAAGACCTTGACCCATAAATGCCATAACGTCAAGTAATGCGATAAATTCTGAACTCTCAATGTAGTCATTGAAGGTCTCAGGATAATAGATGCGTAGATAATCTATGAAACTTTTACGTAATGTCTCATAGTCATAACTACGGAAATCTGCTTGCTGGAACGTTTGGTAAATAGTTTTCCAGTCGTTTACCCCAAATAGTGCTGATTGTCTTGAACTTGTAGCCATAAGTATTCTCTTTTAAGTATTTATCATACTTAAAAACTTGGGTTTTTAAGACTATTGCATGGAAGCAGTATTAGTAGCATTATTAAAAAATACATTTAATAACTGTGCTTGATTGAAGGGTGATACTGCTATTTCTAATTCTAGTAATATTCCGTTTTCTTGAGGGAAGGCTCGTACTGAATTTAATACTAATCTTGGATCTAATCCGGCTATTCTGCGTATTTCGTTTTCTAATTGAAATTGGACATCCGCTGTATTTGGCTCAAAAACAAAACTCCAAAGTGTGGTTCCATAACCGGGTTGTCCTACTTTTTGACCTTGAGGGATATTCAATGCATTTACAAAATCTTGTAGTACCAACGGGGTATCTACTAACATAAACTTATTGCCAATGTTGACTGGATCAATTAATGACCCCGTGCCACCTGCAGGACCAGTAGGCAAATTAGTTGACCTAGGTTCATTTGCTGTTATTGTACTGAATCCAACGTATGAGGGCATAATGTATTTATATATTGTTATGTTGGTGCTGGTTCACCGGTAGCTAAAGTATATTGTTTTCTTTGCAATTCTACTATTTTTTTGTCCAAATCATCCAAATCTTGCTGTGCTGCTATTGATGCAGTTTCAAGTGCTACAATTTGAGGATCACCTTGGGGTAATTTTTGTTTAGCGTCTGCTGCTTTATATCTCGCACTACCGGCAGTTTTTGCTACATCCCAACGTTTATCTTTCAATGTTGCAATCTCTTTTATCACAGCATCTTGTTCTGCTAGAGATGCACTATCAGTATTAATTTTGTTTGGTAATGGTGGGATTCCAGAGAAATTTGGCACTTGAATCTTATTACTACCTAGCATAGAATTAATTTGAGAAGTTAGTTGACTTCTATCAACTGTACCTGTTGCTACTGTAGGTAATTTAATTGGAGAAGAACCGCCTGCATTCATAGCATTCACACTAGCTGACAATGCTGCTGCTGCGGACGGGGGTAATCCGCTAGTAGCTAATGCAGATAATGGTACTTTTTTAGTCTTTTCTATATTCTGTGTTATTGCAGTACTTTCTACACTTGCTGTAGATACCCCAGTATTGACTGTACTACTTAAAGGTCCTGCTGCCAATGAAGCAACTGTGCTTGCTGCGGCTTTTGGTTTTGATATATTATTCATCGCAACCGCAGATGCATTTCTAATTACTGCTCCCCATGGCCCAAGTCCTGGAATTGAACTTATTGAATTGACTGCTATGTTTCCAATAGTTTTAGGATTGACTTGATTTCCTGTAACTGCTGCACCAATAGTCACAGCAGCAATAGCAGCTAAACCACCAGGTAATGCTCCTACACCACTACCTCCGCCATTTCTTCTATTCGTCGGGCTTCCAGCAAGTATTGCAGCATTGATGCTTGAAGTAACCAATGCGCTTACTTGTCCTTGAGATACTTTCTTTCCACTTGCTACAGTAGTAGTCAATCCAATACTTTGTGCTATCAATGCTGCGGTTGCTGAATTAATTCTTTTGCCGCCATTAGCAGCACCAATTTGTGCTACTGACCCAACTAACCCATTGATTTGACCTTGTGTAATACTTTTGCCACTAGTTAGTGTTTGTGCTAATCCTATACTTTGTGTTATCAATGAATTAGGTAGTGCATTTTTACCCTGAGTAGAATTTAATGCTCCAACAATTGTACCAATTTGTCCAGCATTGAGATTTTTTCCACTGGACAATGTTTGTCCTATACCAATACTTGCTGTCAACAACGATGCTGTTTGTCTTGCACCTGCACTTGTGCCACCTGTTGCTGCTCCAATTGAACCAATCAATGAACCAATTTGACCTTGACTTAGATTCTTGCCATTGGTTAATGTTTGTGTTATTCCAATACCTTGTTTTAATAAACCAGCAGTAGCACCACTGATTGCGCTATTCTTTCCACCACTTGCTAATGCTGTAACAGTTGATAATAACAATGCGCTAGTTTGTGGACTCATTCCACTTGCCGCAGCTTTAGCAGTTTTTAAATTAGAAGTTAATGCACTTGTGCCCGGCATTGTTTGTAATGCTGCTACTTGTGATGCTGGCAATGCTGCAATTTCTTCTGCTACTGCTTGGTCTTCTGAATTTTTAGCTGCGATAGCTGTTAAATTTTGCGGAACATTTGCTTGTAATGGTTTAAATGATTTTGTTATTGCTCCAAACGCTGATGCAGTCAAACTTCTTGTTGATGCTACTGCTCCAGCAGCGCCAACAGCAATCGCCGGTCCTAATCCTGCAAGAGATGTAGATATTGAACTTAATCCCCCCGCATTTGTAGAAAGATTTGATGCAAAATTTCCTGAAGCGATAGCAGAAGCTACATTACCCCCTGCACCTTTTAATGAGTCTGCTAGTCCACCTGGGGTTGCTGGAAGAGTAAGATCAGGGGGAACTCCCTTTGCTGCGTCTGCTAATGCACCTAATCCAGATGAACCTAATGACGCTGCTGCACTAGATGTAACTCCTGATGCATTTTTTATAAAATCTACTGTTGGTGCGACACCTACTGTAGCAGCGGCATTTACTACTCCTGCAATAGAGCCGGGTGCTTCTTTACCCGTAATTACACCTGCGGTAGTTAGTGCTGTTTGTGCTTGCTGTAATGTTGCAGCTTTAGCAACTACTTGTGCTCCTGTATTTTGTACAAATGTTTCTAGATTTTCTGCTCCAGGTTTGCCTGTGAACATACTAGCTGGCATTGCAGTAGCAACATTAGCACCACCCTGCACTAGGCTTGTTGCTAGTGCAGCCGACCCCGGTTTTATGACCATTGCAGCTTCCATTTGCTGTGGAGTCATTGCCATTTTACCTACTGCTGCATTAGTTTCACCGGTTGCATCTTCTACTACTCCTGTACCATTTGCAACTACTTCAGGTGCTGCTGCTGATGCATCTACTGCTGCTGCGCTGACCATTGCAGTTGAAACACTTGTATCTAAACTTTCGCTTACTGCTGGGACAGGAGGAACAGTTGAAGCCAATGCAGCGTTAGTTGAAGTTACCGGCGCAACTGCTGTCGCTTGATTTGCGTTCTCAAGTGCAGGACTTTCTTGTGCAGGTAAATTATCCGCCGGTGAAGATGATACACTTACATCTACCCCTTGTCCTGCATTTGCCCATGGCATATGTGCAGGTGCTCTTGTAACTATTGATTTTAGTGATGCAGGCGAAGCAGCAAATCCTACTTTAGGATCATTTAGTGTATCAGTATGTGCTATTTGTGTTATCAATGGAACTTCATTTGGTGTTACTGAAGTAGAGCCTGTATTAAGATTAACTTTAATTCCGTTAACAAACATAGTTCCACCTGATGCATATGATCCTTCGCCCCCGGCACTCATACTCATTGAACCATTAACTTTTATAGTATAAGTTCCCAATGTATATCCACTAAAATTACTACCTGCTCTCCATCCAATATTGGTAGCAGCATTGATGTTTATGTTATCTGCTGCTATGTTTAAATCTTTTTTAGCATTGATGTTTATATTATTATCAGCATGTAAGTTTAAATCACCTTGCGTTCTAACATTAACACTATTCATTGCAAAAACATCAACTGTACCTTCTGTTCCTAACTCAACGTAGCTTTGTCCATTGCTGTGAATAATCTGTAATGTTTGTCCATCATCACTCATCAATATTTGATGACCTTGAATTGTTCTTATTCTTACTAATTGATCTTTGCCATATATGTCACCGTCATCCATGACAATACTATGTCCACCGCGGCGTGATATAACTTGTAATGCTTCTAATGAACCTTCGCTACCTTTTTCTAATACATCTTCATCTTTGTATCCACCTTGATAGATAGGTCTACCCGGTGTACTAACTCCCCATCCTACACGAGATGGACTTTCACGTAATGCGCTACTGCTAATTGGACCTCTTATTGGATCCCTAAGCAAGCCTTGTTGTTGATAAATGCCTGCTGCATAACTGTGTACTGGTCGTGCTTCATTTAAGAAGTTTTCACTATCAGTAATACTTTTGTTATTAGTGTTTAAATTAGATGTTGGTAATTTAGGTGAGCCGCCCGTTTGCTCTGCTTCACCTTTATTTGGTACAATATGATCTGATGAACCAATAGCAGGAATCATTTGTAATAATTCTGGTTCTAATATACCACCTATATAGTATCCATAGTTTGAATCACCGTTCAAAAATATACAAACTACTTTACTTCCAATGTCAGGTGGACTAAACCACATTCCATATGAACTTGGATTAGTTTCATAAGTACCATAGTCTGCTGCATCGCTTCCTGCGGTTGCAGGAGTACTACCAAAGAAAGGACTCATATAGTTTACAGTAGTCCAATTTGAGTCATCATCAGGGTCGGCTCCACCAAAGTCAGCAATGTAGACATCTATTCTGCCGGCACGAGTATCATCAATATTGTTTTTTACAATTCCAACCACTGGCAAATCACGTAAGACTCCGCCGCCTGCGTCTGGTTTACTTCTTTTGTTTTGTCCCTTAGGACTAAAATTATTCTCTGCCATAGTAATTATTTAATATTTTTGTTTACAACTTAATTCTTCTGATAGGAATAGTAGTTCCAGCATCATCATTCTGTACACCTTGTTTGTTAAGTATTGTTTGATCTTGCACTGGTTTAATGACCGGTGCTACATTATTGTTTGATGTTAATGGTTTATTAACTCCTAGATTTTTTACAACTTCTGCGCTAGCAACACTTTTAACTGTTGTGCCTTGTCCAGTCGTAGTAGGTGCTGTACCAGTTGTAACACCGCCGCGTTTAGCATTTCCACCTGGTGTAAATCTAGGTGTAGTTGGAGTTGTAGTTCCAGTTCTAGTTTTTACCTGATTGGTTTTGGCTGCGCTAGATGCTGCTGTAGTACCTGCACCTGAGTTAGTAGTGGGCACTGTTTTTACTTGACTAAATGCTGCAAAAGGAGACTGAGCATCTGTTTGTCTTTCGTTGACTTCATCTTTTGGATCATCCGCAAATGCTCCCGGAAAACCTACCAAGTCTTGAGTGAATGTTCCTTTACTAAACTTGCTTGTCACAGACTTTAACATTAATGCTATACCGCCACCTCTTTCATTTATTTTCTTTTGAATATATTTTGGATGAGGATAAATGTTTACAGAATCATTTATATTCATAATTCCTTTATTATTATCATAATCAGTTGGTTCTCTGAAATTAATTTCAACGAACACTTGACCGCCATTTGGACTTACTGTATATTCGTCGGTACCGTAAAATTTATTGTATAAGGTAGAGATACTACTAGCAGCTGGTTGCATTAGAAAATCAGGATCACCTAAAATAGTCATATTAGTTTCAGCCCATGCACCAGGATCATATAAACTAGAAATATATGAGTTTTGTGTTTCTAAATTATAGTTAGGTCTACCTTGAATCGACTGCCCGGTTGGTTGCCCAACAACAACCGGTATATCAAATGTGCCAGCAGTTGCAGTTGGTGCAACTCCTGCACCCTCAATTGCTACATTAAAAAATGCATTATTAAATGTTTGTTCAAATTTTAATACTTCGGTATTTTTACCTGTATGCCAATATTCATATCTTTTATGTGGACCATAATATGGTGTTGTTTTTCCAGAGTATGCACTGACTGTCACAGGAGTACTGTATGGTTGAATAATGAAATTAGTTTTAAAGACAAAATCATTTTGTTTTTTATCCCAGGCTTTAATTACCACTTCTGCGCTAAGATTATACCATCTAACCTCTACTGACTTATCTGAATTATCAGTAACCGACGGTGAACCATCGGTTTTAGTATTATTATCTGTGTCAGTTCTTATAACAAGATTTAATGCATCTTCTAAAAATGAACTTTGTTTAACTATTTCATCTACTCCTTGTATAATAGGGATACCTTTACCTAAACTAATTGTTTTTAAATTTGTATTTGGTTTACTTGATGCTTGAGCAGTTACTGCATTAGATTCTGCTGTGCTAGTAGCAGTAGTTGTGGGAGTACGTCTTTTATCTACATCACTTGGACTTATTATTGTTGCTTTTCCTATTGCATCAAATGAATCTCCTAACCATGAGATGTTCCATTCATTAGCGTATTCTATTTCTTTATTGTTTAATCTTTTTTGTTGTTCTCTATTCAATGTAGTTAATAATCCTAATGATCCTGCTGATTCGCCTGAGGTACTACTAGCCATATTAGATTCGCCTGGTTTACTAGTATTTGTTAAACCACTTCCTCCCAGTAATGCATCATATACTGTTTTACCTGATACACTAGCACCAGACCAAACTATACCTCTCTTAGTACCAAAGACTTCAGATCCCGGTACTGACTTAGCTTCACAATTATATGTAACTGATTGTCCACCTAACTTAAAGTCCATTTTAGAAAGAATGATATCAAAATACCTTTCATACAATCCAAGACCAGTGCCTATGTCATTTCCATTACTATCTTTGATACTTGCTGGATCAATTATGTTACCATTAACATCGTACCCTAAAAATCTTATTCCTAAAATATAAAATTGCTTAATTGGGTTTGATATATCTTCATAACCGGGAGTTGAACAAAGATTTTTTAATTCTGCTTGTGCTTTTTTTAATCTTGTAAGAAAAGAAAATCCATATGGTTCAGTTATTTTAAAAGTAATATCAGTTATATTAGTAGCACTTTGTGTTTCTTTTGCGCTAATAGCTTGAGTGATTGTTAAATCATCTATATAAAAATCTAAATCAAATCCCGGTGCTCGTTGATTTGGTCCACTGTTGTTGATACCACCGCTTTGAGCAATCAAATATGCAGCACCTTTTCTAATTGTATTAGTTGAGGTAGAAGAAGATGCCGGTGGTGAACCTGATGATCTAGTTGGTGAATTATTACTAGTTTGAACATCTCTTGCAGATTGCTCATTAGCTTGTATTACAGCTTCTTGTCCACCTGCTAAATTATTAATAGCATTGATATCTCTTCTACCACTAGCAATAAATGCTTCATACGCATCTGGAGTTATCATATACAACGAAATTTGGTAAGTATAGCTTGAAAAATTACCTAAAGGGTTTTTCCATCTTTTACCTGGCTCATCTTTTATATTTGGCTTTGCTTCTTCAGTAT
>Ga0114962_10000894_pt1 | contig 25845 bp, 21 predicted proteins | sample C_130820_MF_Meta_FD_87017 | JGI IMG/M metagenome (GOLD analysis project Ga0114962, IMG submission 87017) | Freshwater microbial communities from Lake Croche, Canada to study carbon cycling - C_130820_MF_MetaG | ecosystem: Environmental > Aquatic > Freshwater > Lake | place: Lake Croche, Canada... | reverse complement strand
GGTTATTCCCAGCTCCCAAATACAATTGACACCTTCGTTGAGCTCGGGATCGATGGGGATGTCTTAATAGACTTTCTAATGCCTTTCTTTTCCTTCAAAGCCCAAGACGCTGCTGGCCGTTCCGAGAGTGGTCGTATCGAGGCGCTCTCCGGATCGGATGCCTACCGCAAGCTGCGTGAGCGCGGCCTGCAGCCTAGCAAGGTCGTGGAAGAGGCTGAGGCAACCTCTTCCTCAAAGAAGTCGTTCTTTGGATCCTCGTCTCCTAGTGCGGTCAAGGCAAAGGCCGGAGAGGTGCCTTCCGCCGAGAATCTACCGAAGCTCACCACCCCTCAGCTTCTCTTCTTCACCGAGGAGCTTGCGGAGCTCCTAGATGCTGGTCTTCAGCTCGAGGGGGCTCTCAAGGTGATCGAGCAGCGTCAGGAGAAATCCCCGGTGAAGGTCGTGGCCGCCCATCTGCGCCAACTGGTGCGCGAGGGAGTCGGTTTCTCCAAGGCTCTACGCAGCTGTGGCAAGTCGTTCGATCCCCTCTACTGCAACTTGGTCGCCGCAGGCGAAGCGGGCGGCGTACTTCCTCAGATCTTGAAGCGCCAGTGCTCTCATCTGGAGATGGTTGGGGAGCTAGGCAAGAAGGTGACCTCAGCCCTTGTCTATCCCGCGATCGTCTTCTCATCGGCGATCCTACTGATGTTCATCTTCCTGACCTTTCTGGTGCCGCAGCTCTCAGTTCTGCTTGGCAAATCGGGCCAAAAACTTCCCGTGATCACCCAGGCTTTGATCACGACCAGTCTCTTCTGCGCTCACTGGTGGTGGGCCATCGCAGCTTTTATCGGAGCAGTCATCATGGGACTGCGCATGGCAGTCGCCACTCCTGCGGGACGGGCGTGGTGGCACCGCGCTCAACTCGAGGTGCCCGTGGTGGGACCGGTGCTGAAGGCCCGCTTCTATGCCGAAGTGATGCAGAATCTCTCCACGCTGGTCTCCAACGGCGTCACCATGCTCTCGGCTATGGATCTGATGCGTGCGGCAACCGGAAATGTCTATCTGAAGGGATTACTCGAAAAGGTCGGCGACATGGTGCGCGAGGGAAGCTCGCTTGCTTCGGCGATGCGACGCACTGGATTTTTCCCTCCGGTCCTTCTTGATATCTTGGCGGTCGGTGAGCAGACCGGTGATTTGGCGGGATCTCTGGCCCGCGCTGCCAAGCGCTACGACCGCGAGCTGACTTCCCGTATTCAACACCTCACCACACTGATCCAGCCTGCAGTTATTCTGATCGTGGCTCTTTTTGTAGGCGTGGTGGCCTACTCGATGATCTCGGGCATTCTCTCCAGCGTCAACGCGCTGAAGGCGCACTAAGTTCGAGCACGCCGGCGAGCCACGGCTTTAGGAACGTGAGACTCCAAAAAATGAGGTTGCAAGGCATCTGAACTTCACGCTTTTCTCACGTTTCACCCCCAAATCCATTATGATGCTTCCCCTTCTTCTCGCCGCCTCGCTGATCACCACCAACGAGGTTCCCGGCATGGCTTCCATTCATATTCCCATGCCGGCCATGATCACTCCCAATGAGGAGCTCCGCTTTGATATCCCCTATCAGATTCCCGAGCTGAACTGGAACATGCAGCGTTTCTGGGAGCCTTACCGTTCAAATCGAGATAACTCGAAAAACTGGTTCCAATCTGACTATGCCACCATGAACTGGTTCGGCCTCCGTGACACGCTGGCGAGCCATGGTCTTGATATCTCCGTCTCCTACACGGCCAATCTCGCCGGCAACCCTGTCGGCGGCAAAAGCGCCGGGTTCACTTACTGCGATAACTTCACCTTCGATCTGGAGTTCCAGTCCAAACCTTTGTTCGGCTACGAGGGTGGTACCCTGAGTGTGATCGGTATCGAGCGCAACGGAAACAACCTCACCGCTCGGAACGTCGGCAACCAGTTCACCGTCCAGCAGGTCTACGGAGGCACTGGCTTCATCTTCTACGGGCTCGCCTACAACCAGCGCTTCTGCAACGACCGCTTCAGCTTCAAGTTCGGACGCATGGCAGCGGGTGATGACTTCGCCTCTTCCCCCCTCTACTGGCTCTACATGAATAACGGCATCGACGGCAACCCCCAGTCGCTTCCTGTGAATGGTAAGTTCACCACCTATCCCTGGGCCGTCTGGGGTTCACGATTGAGGGCTTTGGTGACCAAGGAGACTGAGTTGATGCTGGGCGTCTACCAGGTCACCCCTCAGGGGAGCCAGTCCTACATGCATGGCTTCAACTGGGATATGAACCCTGGCGACGGAGTCATGGTCATCGGCCAGTACGGATGGGCCCATGAGTTCTCCAAGCCTGCCGCTCCTGCTCCCACCACCTCCGTCAAACCAACTGATGGCAAGTCGGTTGCCGCAGCAAATGGTAAGGATGGAAAGACTTTCGCTACTTCCGCCAGCGACGCCATCCCTCACGGGCTTCCCGGTCACTACTGGATGGGTGGCTACTACTCCACTTGGGCCTATCCGCAGTTTGGAAGCAGCCAACGCCAGAATGGCGCCTACGGGCTCTACTGGCATTTCGATCAGATGCTCTACCGGATGAATCCCTTCAAGGACACCGGTCTCACTGCATGGAGCGCCTTCATGCTCTGCCCTCAGCAGAACACCGCCAAGGTTCCCTTCCAGTACAATGGCGGCCTTGTTTACACCGGCATGATTCCATTCCGTCCGCAGGATGTCTCCATCTTCGGTGTCGCCTACGGCAACTTCAGCTCCAACTATGCCCAGGCCAACCAAGTGACTGCCGGCGGTTACGCCACGTATGAACTGGCCTATGAGTTCGGCTACCGCATCAACCTGACCAAGTTCGCCTATGTCCAGCCTGATGCCCAGTGGATTATTAACCCGGGTGGGACGGGAACCATCCCCAACGCCCTCGTGCTCGGAGCCCAGATTGGGGTCACTTTTTAGCAGGACTCGGCCTGGCACGAGCTCTGTTAGACTACTAGGAAGAAGCAATGAAAATGCTGACTCTTCCACTCTTGGCATCCCTCGTTCTGGCATGTTCTGTTTTTGCCGCGGATGTCCCTACCGGTTCGGGGGCCGAGGCAACGAAGTTGCTCTCGGCGATCGTTTCCGATGACTACGCGGCGTTTGTCGCTGATGGAAACGCCGCCTTCCAGGCATTAAAAAAGGATCAATTCCAGGGTGTGGTGTCCCAACTCGCTACTAAACTGAGGGACGGGTACGATATGACCTACCTTGGCGATCTGAACCAAGGTGGCTATCAGGTCACCCTTTGGCGTATCCGGATTAAATCCAGTAGTGATGATCTCCTGGCCACCTTGAGCATGAAAGACGGGAAGGTTGGCGGTTTCTGGATCAAGTGATTAGTCGTTTTTCTTCCTAACGGCTTTATTAGAAACGGCTAAAAGCCTGCGCGAATTCACTGCGCTAAGGCCCGCAATGCGTGCTTGACCGTCTCTGCGCAAGCCTTGGCTGCTATTTCCTCAACGAACTTGGCAAAGTCGATGTGGGCGCTCCCATCGGCCGAGTCCGAGATGACCCTCATCACTCCGAGCGGGATACAGGCTGCCTTGCAGACCTGCGCAATAGCCGCCGACTCCATATCCACGGCAAAGGCCTTCGGTAGTGCTTCCAAGACCCTATTACGGACTTCACTGCTGGAGAGAAACTGATCCCCGCTGACAACCAGGCCTTCGAAGGAACGTGATTCTGCGAGTTCGGGCAGTCTCTTCTCAGCAAGCATGGTGAGTGAGGCTGCGGCGAGTAGATGGCGGAGCCCGGGATCGGCCTCGATCACTGAGAATCCCTCGAAGGGTATCTCATGGAGAGGAAAGAGGGGCCGGGCATCCATGTCATGCTGGACAAAGGAATCACCGATCACGATGTCGCCCACCTTCACTCCCTCGGCGAGTCCTCCGGAAACTCCAGTGAGAAGGATTCGGGAGACCTTGGCATAGCCCGCAAGCAAGCTGGCCGAGTGGGCGGCATTCACCTTGCCGCAACCGCAGAGAACAATTGCGACAGGTTGTTCCTCCAGACTTCCGTAGTGGATTTCACGCCCGGCGATTATCTCGGTGCGCTCCTGTTCGAGAGCCGCTTTAAGATTCCGGAGTTCGGAATCCATGGCTGCAATAATGCCTGTTCGGTTGGTCATAACTATCTGATAGCAGTGCCGGAAAATCGTCGCATTAGGAAAAGTGATGTAAAAGTGACGAAGAAGTGACCTGAAGATTCCAAGGCCATGCTTGACGCAAACATTATCCGCTATAAAGACAAAGGTTCACATAAACCCACAAATCTAAGGAACACACACTATGCGCATCGGAATGGTCGGTCTCGGAAGAATGGGAGCCAACATGGTTCTCCGCCTCATCAAGGCAGGTCACGAAGTCGTCGTTTGGGATCGCAGCGATGCTGCTATCCAGGATCTCGCTTCCAAGGGAGCCATTGCGGCCAAGGGTCCAACCGATCTCGTTAGTAAACTGACCGGCCCGAAGGCTGTCTGGATGATGATTCCTGCTGCCTACGTGGATGATACCATCGCCACGTTCGCTCCCCTGCTCGGCAAGGGGGATATCCTCATCGACGGCGGTAATTCGTACTACAAGGATGATATTCGCCGTGCCAAGGAACTCTCGGCCAAGGGAATCGAGTATGTCGATGTCGGCACCTCCGGCGGCGTCTGGGGTCTTGAGCGCGGTTATTGCGAGATGATCGGCGGTTCCAAGGAGACTGTCGGCTACCTCGACCCGATCCTGAAGGCTCTTGCTCCCGGCAAGGGAGACGCTCCGGTGACCCCAAGTCGCACGCGCACGGACAGTACGGCCGAGGAGGGCTACCTTCATTGCGGCCCGAATGGTGCCGGTCACTTTGTGAAGATGGTCCACAACGGCATCGAGTACGGTATCATGGCCGCTTATGCCGAGGGCCTGAATATTCTTAAGAACGCAAACGCCGGCAAGGTCCAGCGTGAGATCGACGCAGAGACAACCCCTCTCCGCGATCCTGAGAACTACCAATACGACCTTGATCTCCCTGAGATAACCGAGGTATGGCGCCGCGGTAGTGTAGTCGCCAGCTGGTTACTTGATCTTACCGCCGATGCTATGGCTGCCGATCCTGAGCTCGCCACCTTCGGTGGTCGTGTCAGCGACTCGGGCGAGGGGCGTTGGACCATTCTTGCCGCCATCGAGGAGGGGGTACCTGCCCCCGTCCTGACCACTGCGCTATACGAGCGTTTCTCGAGCCGCAATCTCGCTCTCTTCGCTGACAAGGTTTGCTCCGCGATGCGCTTCGAGTTTGGTGGTCACCACGAGAAGCCCGCTGACTCTAAGTAAGCTGAATACAACGCATCTCATTTACTGAACATTATCATGTCCACACTCAAAAGCGACGCTCTGGTTCTCTTCGGAGCGACCGGAGACCTAGCCCACAAGAAACTCTTCGACACTATTCAGGCACTTTACCGCCGAGGAGTGCTTGAGGGACCTGTGATCGGGGTCGCCAAGAGTGGCATGACACGGGAGCAGGTCATCGACCGTGCCCGTGAGGGCATCACGACCTACGGACGCGGTGTGGATGAAGAAAACTTCAAGAAGTTTGCGGATGGGTTCCAGTACGTCGATGGCGACTACGGCGATCCTGCAACCTTTGATGCGCTGAAGAAGGCCTTGGGGAGTGCCCAACGGCCCATCCATTACCTAGCGATACCACCTGTTCTCTTCGGAAGGGTGACCAAAGGGCTTAAGGCAGCTGATTGCATCAATGACGACACCCGCGTCGTGGTTGAGAAGCCATTCGGCCATGACATGGCTTCCGCCGAGGCTCTTAATCATATCCTTCACGAGGTCCTCGAGGAGCGTCAGGTCTTCCGCATCGACCATTATCTCGGCAAAGAGGCAACCCAGAATGTCCTCTACACCCGCTTCGCCAATGCTTTCTTCGAGCCGGTCTGGAACCGTAACCACATAAGTAATATCCAGATCACGATGGCCGAGTCCTTCGGCGTGGATGGACGCGGCGCGTTCTATGACGCCACCGGTTGCCTCCGTGACGTAATCGAGAACCACCTTATGCAGGTGGTCGGATTTCTATGCATGGAACCTCCCTTCTGGCCCGATAAAGAACGTGTTCGTGACGAGCAGGTGAAACTCTTCCGCTCCATCCGAACCATCTCCCCCAATGATTTCGTTCGTGGTCAGTTCGAGGGATATCAACAAGAACCTGGAGTCGCCCCGAATAGTACCACCGAGACCTATGCGGCCGTCCGTGTCTTTATCGATAACTGGCGCTGGCAGGGCGTGCCAATTTACATTCGTGCCGGCAAGAATCTACCCGTCTCCGCCACCGAAGTGAGGGTTCAGTTTCACCGTCCTCCATTAGTGGTCTTTCCGGATCAGCAGGCCCCGATGCATAACTACGTCCGCTTTCTCTTCTCGCCGCGCATCGAGATTGCACTCGGTATGCAGGTCAAGATCGATGGTGAGCGCATGGTCGGTGAACCGATGGAACTCAAAGTCGTCGACCAGCAACCTGATGAGATGACTCCTTATGAGCGTCTCATCGGTGATGCGATTCAGGGAGATCAGGCACTCTTCGCCCGCCAGGATGTCGTCGAGGAAGGCTGGAGAATCGTCCAGAATATCCTAGGCAACGCGGTGCCCGTGCATCCCTACAAGCCAGGCACTTGGGGTCCGGAAGAGGTCAATGATGTCCTCCTGCCTTCGGGTGGATGGCATCCGCCTCGGGTTTAGGGAGGACCGAGTCGAGGGACGAGAGTCGAGCGTCGAAAGCCCCACCCCATAACCCATAACCCTGAACCACGCCCATGATAAGGATCCTGACCATTCTCTTCTTGGGGATCATGCTTTTGACTGGTTGCGACAAGGGAACGACATCCGCGGACAAGCCACTCGTGGTGGGAATGGATCTTTCTTACCCTCCGTTCGAAACCATCAATTCCCAGGGAGCCCCCACCGGTATCAGTGTCGATCTGGCGAATGCGCTGGGTGAGTACCTGCATCGTCCCGTTCGGATTGAGAACATTCCCTTCACGGGGTTAATCCCTTCGCTTCTGACGGGGAAAATCGACCTGATCATTTCTTCGATGACCGACACGCCCGAGCGCGAAAAGACGATCGCTTTTTCAGATCCCTATCTCTCGATCGGATTGGCTGTGCTGGCCGGTAAAAAGAGCGGCCTAACGGATGGGGCTGGGGCTATGAGGCCAAAGGATCTCGATCAACCCGGTCGAACCCTTGCCGTCCGGCAGGGTACCACAGCCCAGGCTTGGGCTCTGGAGCATCTCAAGCAGGCCAAGGTCCTGGTCCTCGACAAGGAGTCCTCTGCGGTGATGGAGGTCATCCAAGGCAAGGCTGATGGATTCCTCTATGACCAGATGAGCGTCTGGAAGAATCATCAGGAGCACCCCTCCGATACCATTGCTCTGCTCCAGCCGGTGCAGAAAGAGTCATGGGCCATCGGACTAAGGCCCGGGGAGATGGCTCTCCGGGATCAGGTTAATGCCTTCCTGAATTTCTTCCGAGCCTCGGGCGGCTTCGAGCACTTGGGCGATCTCTACCTAAAGGACCAGAAAGAGGCTTTTGCAAAAGTCGGAATCCCTTTTTACTTTTAAGACCTACTAAATATTCGATGAAATCCGCACTTCTCTTTTCCGGACAGGGCGCCCAGTCCGTTGGCATGGGCAAGGATCTTGCCGCCAACTTTCCCGTAGTCGCCGATCTTTTTGCCAAGGCGGACTCGATTCTGGGATATTCCTTGTCGCAGATTGCCTTTGAAGGACCTGCGGAGGACCTGACTCGCACTTCGGTCTGCCAGCCGGCTCTTTATGTTCATGGTTTTTCCGTGCTAGCTGTCCTGAAGGAAAAGTGCCCACACCTCACTTTTGATGCTGCCGCCGGACTCTCCCTTGGTGAATTCACCGCCCACGCCGCTTCAGGCACCTTCGACTTCGAGACCGGTTTGCGACTGGTCGATCAGCGCTCCCGCTTTATGCAGGAGGCCTGCGAGGCAACGGAGGGAGGCATGGCTGCCATCATCGGAGCGGAGGAGCAGGGGGTTCGTAATCTGGCAGCCGCCGCAGATGTCGATGTCGCCAACTTCAACAGTCCCGGTCAGATCGTCATCTCTGGTGAGAAGGCCAAGATCGCCCTGGCCGTAGGCATGGCCAAGGAATACGGAGCTCGCAAGGCCGTCGAACTGACAGTTGCTGGAGCCTTTCACTCCCGCCTTATGGAGCCGGCCTACCAGCGCCTCAGCGCCGTGCTTGGGGAGACCCCGGTCGTGATGCCGCGGGTGCCGGTGGTATCGAATATCGACGCTCGCCCAGCCGGATCTCCCGATTCCATCCGTCAGTCCTTGGCCGATCAGGTGACTGGTTCTGTCTGCTGGACCGCCAGCATCGAGTATATGGTCGACCATCTTGGTATCACTCGCTTCCTGGAACTCGGCCCCGGCGGCATCATCTCAGGGCTTGTGGGTCGGATCCGCAAGGGAACCGAGGTCATCAGTATCAGTGACATTGCTTCTCTGGAAGCCGCGCTTCCCCTGCTGCAAGCGTAAGGATGATGACGCTTCTTGCCTTTGGAATGCCAGCGGCCCCCGAGTGGATCTTCATCGGGATCTTGGCACTTGTGCTGTTTGGCCCCAAGAAGCTGCCGGAACTGGCTCGCGGTATCGGCAAGGCCCTTGGCGAACTGCAGAAAGCCAAGGAAGACTTCCATCGGGAAATCAGCGGTGTGCCTCCTCTGCCGAAGATCGAGTCACCAACAGGCTTACAGCCAACGGCTCCCGAAAGCACTGCGCCAGTGCAGTCCGGCGTGACTCCCCCCACGATAGTTCCGTCTCAGGAGATTACTGAGAAGAAAAGTTCCTAGCAACGCACGTTCACGCTTAGAGCGTGGGCGTTGATGTGTCGCGCGATCTACTTCCTTCCCCTTAGAGGGTAGCCATATCAATCACGAAGCGGTACTTCACGTCGCTTTTCAGGATGCGTTCATAGGCCTCGTTGACCTGGTCCATCGGGATGATCTCCACATCGCTTGTAATGCCGTGCTCAGCGCAGTAATCAAGCATCTCCTGGGTCTCGGGCAGTCCTCCTACCAAGGAACCCGCCAGACGTTTGCGCCCCATCACCAGTCCGAAGGCGTGCACTGCCGCCGTCTCCGGGGGAACACCGACAAGGCACATGGTGCCGTCGCGCTTAAGCAGGTTGATGTAGGCGCCGAGATCATGGGGTGCGGAAACCGTGTCGAGAATAAAGTCGAAGGTACCGGCTACTTTAGACATCTCTTCTTCCGAGTTGGAGAGAATGACTTCGTCCGCGCCCAAGCGCTTCGCATCAGCGACCTTGCCGGGTGAGGTGGTGAAGCAGGCGACATGGGCCCCGAAGGAGTGGGCGAACTTGAGAGCCATGTGCCCTAGACCACCCAGTCCAACCACGCCCACTTTCTTTCCCGGTCCTACTTTCCAGTGGCGAAGAGGGGAGTAGGTGGTGATGCCCGCACAGAGGAGGGGAGCGGCTCCTGCGGGGTCGAGCTTGTCGGAGACCTTGAGGACGAAGCGCTCATCAACGACGATCTGGTTCGAGTAGCCTCCGAAATTCAGGGCGCTGCCGTCGCGGGTCTTGCTGTTGTAGGTTCCGGTGAACTGGTTTTCACAGTAATTCTCGAGACCCTCGTTGCAACTCGGGCAAGTCCGGCAGGAATCAACAAAACAACCGACCCCGACCCTGTCACCGGGAGCGAATTTGGCAACTGCACTGCCGACCTGCTTAACGATACCGATAATCTCGTGCCCCGGCACCATGGGAAAGAGTGATCCGCCCCATTCATCGCGTGCTTGATGAATGTCGGAGTGACAGACTCCGCAGTGAGTGATCTCCAGATGGACGTCATGGGCGCTCGGTTCGCGACGCTCGAAAGAGAAGGGTGCGATCGGGGAGGTGGCGCTTTGGGCGGCGTAGCCTTTGGTAGGAAGCATGGCCAAATACTAAGGATGAAACCTAAAGGATGAAACTTGAATTTTTTAGACTCAGAGGCCATCAATTTCAAGGAAGCACCTCACTTCCCACCGCCTGCTCCCTAGATCCTATCCCCCCTCCCCGTGGGTCATGTCACGGGTCTCGAAACGGGTGAACTCGCTCAGGAAGGTGAGGGGGACTTCGCCAGTGGGGCCGTTACGCTGTTTGGCGATGATTAGTTCCGCCTCTCCCCCTTTCTCGGATTTTTCCTCATCATCCTTGGCATAGTAGGCGGAGCGGTAGAGGAGTCCCACCACATCAGCGTCCTGCTCAATGGAGCCGGATTCGCGGAGATCCGAGATGCGCGGCTTGCCGTCTCCCCGGTCCTCAGATTTACGGTTGAGCTGCGCTAGGACAATGATCGGAATGCTCAGCTCCTTCGCAAGCGCCTTGATACCTCCGGAGATCTCGGCAATTTCGATCTGCCTGTTCTCTTGTCCTCGCTTTGAGGGGGACTTCAGGAGTTGTAGATAGTCGATGACGATCAGCCCCAGGCCATGCTTGTCCATGAGTCGTCGGGATTTTGCGCGCAATTCGTTGATGCTGAGTCCCGCTGTATCATCGATCAGCATCTTGCTCTGGCCGAACTCCCCAGAGACCTTGAAGAGGCTCTGGTGGGCGTTCTTCGGAAGAAGGCCCGTCCTGATGCTCTGGAGATTCACCCGGGCTCGCGAACAGAGCAGACGCTGGACAAGTTGTTGGGCGCTCATTTCCAGACTGAAGACGGCAACAGGGATGTTTTTGTCGACGGCGACATGCTCTGCGATGTTCATCGCGAGTGCGGTCTTGCCCATTGAAGGACGCGCCGCGATGACGATCATCTCGCTCGGGTGCATGCCGCTGGTCATGTTGTCGAGAACCTTGAATCCTGTGGGGACTCCGGTTACCTCACCCTTGTTCTGGTAGAGTTTTTCGATCGAATCGATGGCGGCGTTGATGTGCTCCTTGATGTCTGGCAAGTCGCCCCGTACGCGGTCTTCGGCAACCGTGAAGACCTCCTTCTCCACATCGTCGATGAGCGCTTTAACATCCCCCTGTTCGTCGTAACACCGGGCTGCCGAGGCCGTGCAGACGGCAATCATTCGGCGCAGGAGATGCTTCTCCCGCATGATGTCGATGTAGTACTCGGCATTGGTGGCGGTTGGCAGGAAGGTCTGGAGCCCTGCCAGAAAAGCCGGTCCTCCGACCTGCTCGAGGAGATTCCTATCCGCTAGGGTTTGCGTGACGGTGATCAGGTCGATCGGACTATTCTTCTTCCAGAGATCTTCCAGGACGGAATAGATCGTCCCATGGGCGGGATGGTGGAAGTGTTGATCATTGATCCCCTTCTCAATGGCCGTGGTGAGCGTATCCTTTGGTGAGAGCAGGATGGAAGAGAGGACACCCTTCTCCGCATCAAGACTGGCGGGCAGGGGACGGTGTGATTCCGGCAGGCGCTGACCTTGCGAGAATCCCCCAGGACTCTGGGATCCAGAGAACCCACGGCGCGGGGATCTGGAGGCGACACCCTCGGGTGTCGTGCTGACCTGGGCAGGGCCGTCCTGGGGACCTTCTGCCATGCTAGGGAAAGATTTTACGCCCTCTGCGCCTTCTGAAGAGGATGCCGCGGACTAGCGGCGGGAACGGCGGGTGCCGGCCTCTTCCTCGTCGTCGGGTTGCTCCACCTTGGGAGCCGCGGCGATCTCAATACGGAGGGTGGCGATCACTTCGGAGTGGATCTTCACCGGGATCTGATGCTCGCCGCTCTCCTTGAGGGGACGATCTAGCACGATGGCATGTTTGGGAAGAACGATATCCTTGATCTCTTCCATTAGGCGCTCGAGAAGATCAGCTGCCGTGATGGAGCCGAAGGCCTTGCCGGTCTCACCGGTATCGAGTTTCAGATTCAGGCGTAGCTTGTTGATCTTCGCAGCGATGGCCTCGGCCTCATTGATCTCGCGTGCTTCGCGCTCGGCGCGCTTGGCCTTCAGGTGATTGACCTTGCGCAGGGAAGCGGGGGTGACCTCGAGAGCTTTGCCCCCGGGGATCAGGAAATTGCGGGCGTAGCCGGCGCGAACCTTAACGATATCGGCTTCTGCTCCCAGAGAGGGGACGGCTTCGGTGAGGATGACTTCGGAAGTGGCCATAGAGAAAATCCCGGTTGGTTATTGGTTGATGCAGCGGGAGGGATGAAACTATCGGGAAACGGAGGGGTGTCAATGAAGAAGAGCAGCGCTTCTCTAGATACAGATTATTCCTTCGATTTGTTCCAAAACTCCTGACTTTGGCGCTGAGCCTGACGTATTTCCTCTTCCGTCAGGCGCCTAGCCAGAGCATCCCTCGCCTCGCCAGCATCCTCATTGCCCAAAGCTGCCGCGAGGTTGCACCAAAAGTAGGCCTTCGGAATGTCGGTTCCGACTCCTTTGGCCAGCCTGTAGCAATCTCCCAGTTCGTATTGGGCGTTTGCATTCCCACCCTGCGCGGCCTTGGAAAACCATTTTACCGCGAGAGCCTCGTTCTTAGGAACGCCAAGGCCGCGCTCATAGCAGAGACCAAGACGGTATTCTCCCTCGGGATCGCCCTGCAAAGCTGCTTTTTGGTACCACTCTGCAGCCGTTTCATCGTTTTGAAGAATCTTCCACGTGCCGACGGAATAGGTTTCTCCCATCTTGATCTGGCCCGCCGGATCCGTGGGGTCCTTCTTTTCCTCAGAGGCGCAACCGGAGAGAAAAACAGCGGACGCTACAACTAGGTAGGCAAGGGTGGGCAAGGTACGGAGGGAAGCGAGTTTAAGGAGCAATCCGTTCATGAGGCCATTTAGCTTCGGTGCGTGCGAAATGTATACTTGAAAACCGCACACACTTCTTCCTGCGGCTCCCACAGAGAGGGGGAATTTATTATTGAAATGGTGGAGGCGAGGGGAGTCGAACCCCTGTCCCCGGAACTTATCAGGCACCCGTCCACATGCTTGACCGCACTTTGAATTTAAGGGGTCGGCCACGGTGCGGCACGCTGCTTTCCCCCGATCGACCACGAAATCGATTCACCCCCCGGCGCGGTCTTTCCGCCTGAGGGCCAGCCTACTGGCGTCGCCTTCACACTTAGTAGGCGTCAGTGTGTCAGCGTCACAGCCTTAGGCTGCGAGAGCTAGATTTTCGTAATCTGCGTTTAGTTTTTTTGACTCGATTTTTTACGAGGCCAACGAATCATCCTCGGCATGCAGAATGCGTAATGAGCTTCGAGTCGAAACCAGTACGCCCCCTATCGAATTACAACTTGGCGCACTGCAGCTCTCTGCGCAAGGGGCTTTTAGCAGCAAAGGCTGAAAAGGAGGATGGACCCTATTTTAGGAATCGGATCGTCATTGGGTAGCTGTAGGTTTCCCCGTTGCTCGTTCGTACAGCTGCGAGGATCATGCAGACAAGCCAGATAATAAAAAGAACGGGCAGAATCAGAAATCCTATCAACAGCCAGCAGAGTATTCCGGCGATCAGGAAATAGATGCTGAAGGAAATCTGGAAATTCAGCACCTCCTTGCCAGTGGCGTCGATTTGAGGGCTGTCTGCCCTCTTGATCAGCCAGATCACCAGCGGAACGAGGACATGGGCCAGGGCTAAGCCTAAGACAATGCCTGAGAGCCCCGAGAGATGCAGTCCAATGCACCATGATCGGTCGGATTCTTTCGTTTCAAGAACGGGAACAAGGGGCGGCGGTGTCTCCATACTTCAAAAAGACCCTCAAATCGATTGTTTCGCAAGTGACAACTTTGTTGTCGAAGTGGCCGCGAGTGGGCAGATTTTGGTTGCCAAGAGGTGCCTGCTTCGACTCATTTGCAGGACGCCATTTCTAGGCGAATCTTTTCTATGAGCGAACGCAGAGTTGTCATCACAGGTATTGGAGTTATCAGTCCAGTTGGTTCGGACCTCGATACCTTCTGGAAGAATCTCATTGAAGGCCGTTCCGGTATCACGCGCTACGAGAATTTCGACTCCGCCGGATTTGATTGCCTGATCGCCGGCGAAGTGAAGGGATTCGAGCCGACCAACTGGTTCAAAACCCCTAAGGACGCGCGTCGGGCCGATCGTTTCGCGCAGTTCGCCATGGCTGGAACCAGACTGGCCCTAGATGATTCCGGACTCGATCTCGAGACCATCGACAAGGAACGTTTCGGAGTCATCGTGGGTAGCGGCATCGGGGGTTTCCAGAGCCTTGAGACCGAGGCTCGCAGGCTCGTTGAGAAGGGTCCAACCAAGCTCTCGCCCTTCACCATACCGATGATCATCAGCAACATGGCCAGCGGTCTCATCTCCATGGAGTACGGGTTCAGCGGCCCGAACATGGCGATCGTCACCGCCTGCGCCACTGCCAATAATTCTGTTGGCGAGGCCTGGCGTATCATCAAGTTCGGCGACGCAGACGCCTTCATTGCAGGTGGAGCCGAGGCGACCATCACACCGCTCGGTGTGGCCGGATTCTCTTGCATGCGTGCTCTCAGCACCCTGAATGATTCACCCGAGAAGGCTTCACGTCCTTTTGACAAGGACCGCGACGGATTTGTCATGAGCGAGGGAGCCGGCATCGTCATTCTTGAGGAACTCGAGCATGCGAAGAAGCGAGGAGCGCGGATTTACTGCGAACTTGTCGGTTATGGAGCCACCGCCGATGCCTATCACATGACTGCCCCCCGACCCGAGGGAGAGGGAGCCAGTCGTTGCATGCAGATCGCGATGAAGCACGCTAAGGTCACCCCTGAAGAGGTCGACTACATTAATGCCCACGGCACCTCCACACCGATCGGCGACATCTGCGAGACCAAGGCGATCAAGGATGCCTTTGGTGCCCAGGCCTACAAGGTGCCTGTAAGCTCCACCAAGTCTGTTACGGGTCATCTTTTGGGTGCGGCTGGCGGCATTGAACTGGCCGCCTGCGCGCTCGCCATGCGCGAAGGGATCGTCCCTCCCACGATCAACCTCGACAATCCCGACCCCGAGTGTGATCTCGACTACGTCCCGCACAAGGCACGCGAGGTCAAAGTCAAGGTGGCCCTTAGCAACTCCTTCGGCTTCGGGGGGCATAATTCCTCTGTGGTCATCCGTGAATTCGCGGACTGATTAATCTCTTTTCCCATTTTTCCATTTTCTTATGAACCTCAAATCCCTCCTGGCTACTTCCTTAATGGCCCTCACGATCACCCTCAACACAACCACAATCATGGCACAAGACGCATCACCCAACGCATCCTCTAACCTCTCCAAGGGCCAAGCTTTCCTGAAAGATAACGCCACCAAGCCCGGCGTTCACACCACCCCCAGCGGCCTCCAGTACAAGGTTGTTACCGAGGGGCATGGCAAGAGCCCCAAGGCCACAGACACCGTTCTTGTTCACTATCGCGGCACCACGATCGACGGCACTGAGTTCGATAGCTCTTACAAGCGTAACGAGCCCATCTCCTTCCCGTTGAATGGCGTCATCCCCGGCTGGACCGAGGGTGTACAGCTCATGAAAGAGGGCGGCAAGATCGAGCTCTTCATCCCATCTAATCTTGCCTATGGATCGCGCGGAGCGGGTGGAGTGATTGCTCCCGACAGTGCGCTCATTTTCGACATCGAACTTCTTAAAGTTCAATAAGGTTTCTGGTTTCTAGCTGCGCTGGCATATCGTCGCCGCAGGACTGAATTGCGAGCGCAGAAAAACGAAGCACTGCGCCAAAAGCATAAAACCATGTCCGAAACCCCAGCCCATGTCGGAGAGGTCCTTGAGCATATCGCCCAGTTGCTTGAACTGAAAGGGGAGAACCCGTTCAAGATCCGTGCTTATACAAATGCCGCGCGTGCCCTCGAGTCACTGAGCGAACCGATCGAGAAAATCGTTGAGGAAGGACGTCTTGGTGAAATCGAGGGGATAGGGAAGGCGATTACAGAGAAGGTTACCGAATTAGTCACGACGGGGAAGCTCTCCTACTATGAGGAACTGAAGGGCTCTTTTCCCGAGGGGATCTTCGAGCTCTTCGAGTTGCAAGGACTGGGAGCGAAGAAAATCAAAGCTCTCCACGAGCAGCTTGGAGTCTCTTCAGTGGAGGATCTGGAACGGGTTTGCAAGGAGGGGAGGGCGGCTGAGCTCGCGGGTTTTGGAGAGAAGACCCAAACCAAATTGCAGAAGGCAATCGAGGATCACCGCAAGCATGCCGGACGATTCCGGATCAATGTCGTGGCGGTGCTAGCCGACCAACTGCTCTCCGATCTGCGTGCCCATGAGGCGGTCGGGCAGATCAGTGAAGGGGGCAGCTTCCGCCGTCGGAAGGAGACGATCGGGGATCTCGACATTCTGGTTTCCTCGAAGCACCCCGAAGAAGTTTCGGAATTCTTTATCCACCATCCTCTTGTGGAGGAGGTGATTGTCAGCGGGCCAACCAAATCAAGTGTTCGTCTCCAGGGCGGCGTGCAGTGTGATTTGCGCGTGGTGAAGCCGGAGGAGTTTCCCTTTGCCTTGGTCTATTTCACCGGCAGCAAGGAGCATAATATCAGGCTCCGTAGCCGTGCTCTGGAGCGTGGATGGTCGCTTAATGAATACCGCTTCTCCGTGGCCGAGGGGGCGGAGCACCCACCTGCCATCCATGACGAGAAGGAGCTCTACAGGTCTCTTGGGCTCGATTTCATTGAGCCGGAACTGCGTGAAGACAAGGGAGAGATCGTTGCTGCGGAGAATGGGACCCTCCCCAATTTGATCGAGTGGAGCAATCTGCGCGGTACCTTCCACTGCCACACCACGGCAAGCGACGGAAAGAATTCCCTGATTGAGATGGCTCGCGCCGCGATGGACCTGGGTCTCGAATACCTTGGCATCGCCGACCACAGCAAGAGCTCCTTCCAGGCACGCGGACTTGATGCTGTGAGGTTGGCCGAACAGGTGGCTGAGATCCGGGAGCTGAATGACTCCAAGGAATTCCAAGAGGCCGGCTTCCGGCTCTTTGCGGGTACCGAATGTGATATTCTAAAGGAAGGGGAGCTTGATTTTTCCGATGAGGTGCTGGCCACGCTCGATTATGTGGTGGCCTCCATTCACTCAGGATTCACGGCCGATGAGAAGACGATGACTGAGCGGATCATCCGTGCGATCAGAAATCCCCATGTCACGATCATGGGACATCTCACGGGACGTTTGCTTCTCTCCCGAGACGCTTACCCGGTGAATATCCCGGCTGTCATCGATGCCGCCGCCGAGACGGGAACGATCATTGAGATCAACGCGAGTCCGTGGCGGTTCGACATGGACTGGCGCTGGTGGCCCCTTGCCAAAGAGAAGGGGGTGAAGTGCGCGATCAACCCCGATGCGCATACAACCTATGGTCTTCAGGATCTCATCTACGGAGTCGGCATCGCCCGCAAGGGTTGGCTGAGCAAGGGTGATGTCGTGAACTGTCTTCCGCTGGGGAAGGTGGAGCTTGTTCTAGCTGCGAAGCGCGAAAAACAAGGAGTTTAGAAGCGACAGAACGTGAAAAAAGAACCCAGGAGGTCTTTTTTCTCGTTCAAGATGTTCGTTGCAGGCAATGATTCTCGCTTATGGCAATTCGCGCCCTGCTTTTTGATCTGGATGATACGCTGGCCGTCGACGAGGCGGTCTCTCACGAAACGTTTGCTCATGTCGCCGCGGTGGCCTCCGCTCGTTTTGAGGTGGAACCCGCCCGTTTTGCGACCGATGCCATGGCGATTGCGCGGTCTCTCTGGGCAGAGGGGGAGTGTCGCCCATTCTGTCGTTCGATTGGGATCAGCTCCTTCGAGTGTCTCTGGGGAGGATTCACGGGTGACTCCCCGGAGCTAACGGCGTTGAGGAAATGGGCGACAGCTTACCGGGTCGAGGTCTTTGCCAGGTCTCTTGCCGCCCAAGAAAGGAATACTTCGGAGGATGCCGCAATGATGCTTTCCTTGGAATTTGCTTCCACCCGCCGTGCCCGTCAGCGGTTGCTGCCGGGTGCACGAGAATTGATGGCTGAGCTTGTCCCTTCCTATAAGCTTGCCCTCCTTACCAATGGCGCCCCCGATTTGCAGCGTGAGAAGATCGCGGCATCGGGGCTGGAATCCTTTTTTCAGGCCATCGCGGTCTCCGGCGAGTATGGGATAGGAAAGCCCAAGCCCGAAATTTTTCATCGCCTGCTTACCGAACTCGGAGTTTCAGCCGACGAGGTGGTGATGGTCGGCAACAGCCTGGAGCGCGATATTGCCGGAGCCAAGAATGCCGGTATCCGCTCCATCTGGATCCGTGTTCCTGGTTCCGAGGAGCAGGCGGAAGTCACACCGGACTATACCATCGCGAACCTTGCGGAAATTCCGGCAATTTTAAAAGAGATTGCCTAGCTGCTCCCTAGACATTGGAGAAATAGCGTCTTGACCACAGCATCCCTCTCCCTCATCTAATTGCGGGTTCTTGGTATCACCTAGGCGTCTCTTTCTTCTGATTTTTCATAATTTTCCCCAATCGATCACTAACGATCCATGAAGTTCCTTCGTCTTTTCTGGTTTGCACGATTTGCGGTCGCGACGATTTTGGTGTTTTTTCCGGGAGCGCGTTTGGATGCCCAAGTTCCCGGTCAGGCTCCGTTGATCCAGGAGATCAATGTCCAGTTCGTAGGACCGACCACGCTCAGCAAGGAACGTGTCTTGGACAATCTGGCGACCAAGCCGGGGGCGCTTTATAACGATCGTCTTGTCGAGGAGGATATTAAGTCTCTCTACGCCACGGGTCAGGTCTCCAACGCCCGTATTTTCGCAGAACCAACCAGCGGGGGACTGAAGGTTACCGTCCTGCTCCAGGGGCGGGCTACCGTGGGGGAGGTAATTATCGAGGGGGCAGAGGCCATTCCCAACACAAAGATCCGCAAGGAAATTGCTACCAAGCCGGGTGAGCCCCTCAGCGACGAGCGGATCAACGATGACCGTCAGAAGATTCTCAAGCTTTACGAGGACAAGAATTACACCGACGTGAAAGTCGATACGAAGTCTACGGAGCTTCCCGACAAGAAGATGAAGGTAGCCTTCCTAATCAACGAAGGGCCGAAGCTCGTCATTCGCCGCATCTCCTTCACCGGAAATGATTCCGTTCTTCCGAAGGATCTGATGAAGGTCATGAAAACCAAGACGGCCAACCTACTTTCCTTTCTGACCAAGGCGGGTCGCCTTACCCCATCTCAGATGGACGAGGACAAGGAGGCAATTCGCACTCTCTACCAGAACAAGGGATTTGCAGACATGCGTATTTCTGATGTGCAGACCACGCCGCTGCCGAATGGAAAGGGTGTCGATCTGGTGATTTCCATATCCGAGGGAACGCAGTACCGGATTAACAAGCTAGCCATCGACGGTGCCACCATCGTGGCTCCTGCTGATCTGGTTCGCTACCTCAAGATGAGGACAGGATCCCTCTATACGCCCGAAGGAATGGGTGCTGATCTGAAGAAAATCCGCGATTACTACGGCTCACGAGGCTATGTCGACATGGTAGCCCAACCGCAAATTACACCCGCCGGCCAAGGACAGATCGATCTCACGTACCGCGTAGATGAAGGAGTTCAGTCGTATGTGAATCTGATCAATGTTCAGGGCAATACGAAGACCAAGGACAAAGTCATCCGCCGCGAATTGGCCGTCCAACCCGGAGGAATCTTCGACACCACGCTGGTCGACGTCAGCAAGACTCGGTTGATGAATCTCAATTACTTTTCGAAGGTCGACACGGTCCCTGTCGACACCTTGGTTCCAGGCCGTAAGGATCTCGATGTCATCGTCGATGAGAAAAAGACCGGATCTTTCAATTTCGGAGCCGGCTTCAGCTCCATCGATAGTTTGGTTGGATTTGCCGAAATGCAGCAGTCCAACTTCGACCTCTTGAACTGGCCCAACTTCACCGGTGCCGGGCAGCGTTTCCGTATCCGCGGCCAGTACGGTCTGCAGCGTCAGGATTTCACCCTGTCGCTCACCGAGCCATGGTTCATGGGGTACAAGGTCTCTGTGGGAGGCGAGTTTTACTACCATGCCGCTACCTTCCTAAGTCCCGTCTACAGCCAGTCGAACCTCGGCGGAGCGCTTCAAGCTCGCAAGGCACTGACTCCCTTTACTGCGCTGCGGGGAGAATACCGCCTTGAGAATATCAATATTTACAATTTAACAGGCAATTACGGAAACGGTCAGGGTGTGACTTCTCAACAGCAGCAACAGGGGGCCATTCAGAATGCCGCCAACAACTCCCTCTACACCAAGAGTTGCATCCTGCTCGGGGTTGATTTTGATAACCGCGACAGTCTCTTCCTTACGCGCAAGGGGCAGTCGATTAACCTGACCGGATTCGTGGCGGGAGGCGGTCTCGGCGGAACGGTTCAGGATTACGGCATCTCGCTCGATGCCAAGAAATATTTCCCCCTTCCGTGGGACATGATTCTCCTTACAAAGGGTTCCGTTGGTGTGGTGAATACTTGGGGAAGTGGCACGCAGGGGACAAATACTCCACCGATCTTCGACCAACTCTACCTTGGTGGTGCCAACGATATGCGCGGCTTCGTCTTCAGAGGTGTTGGTCCCAAGGATTTTTATGGAAATCCTGTCGGTGGCAGCACCTCGGTCTATGGAACCGCAGAGTTGACCTTTCCGATCATCCCGCGTCTTCGAGGAGCGCTCTTTACAGATTGGGGTTATGTAAACGCCAATGCGTGGGATATCAACCCACAGTCCGTTACCACCGCTGCAAATGGGCAATCTTACACTTCCGGTGGACTGAACGGCGACGTCGGTATCGGCGCCCGCATTGATTTACCGATTGGACCGATTCGTATCGACTGGGGTTATCCCGTCATGACCGACTCCTGGAATAGGACAAGCGGCCAGTTCCAATTTAATGTTGGCTACACCTTCTAGTGTTGGCTATAGATACGACTTAATTCAATTCAACACATAATGACATCTATCATCCGTATCTCTCTGCTCGCGGCACTTTTCGTCCTTGGTGGAGCGGGTTTTGCCAATGCACAGGTTAAATTCGGCACCGTCGATATGAATCGTGTTTTCAGCGAGTACTACAAAACCAAGGATGCTCAGTCCAAGTACGCTGATGCTGAGAAGGCGGCCAATGACGACCTGAATGGACGTGTGGAAACCCTTAAGGCCAGCATGAAGGATATCAGTCAGCTGAATACCGACATCCAGAAGTCCGACCTGCCCAAAGATGACGCTGATGCCAAGAAAAAGGATCTGCAGACCAAAGTTGCTGCCGCACGCGCACTTGACAAGGAGATTGCCGACTATCGCACCTCTAAGCAGAAGGGACTTCAGGACCAGTTCCTACGTATGCGCAAAGACATCGTCGACGACATTATGAAGACCGTGAACGATCTCGTGAAAGCCAAGGGCTACGACATCGTCTTCGACAAGTCCGGACTGAGCGCCGGTGCCGTACCTGTTGTTCTCTATTCCCGTGATGATCTCGATTTCAGTCAGGATGTGATCACGACACTAAATAAGAACGCACCGGCCAAGACAGCTGCTGCCAAATAACTCGGCAACCTCGTTGCCACGGCTCACTTTCCCATGAGAGTGCTGGAATTAGCAGCGCTCGCGGGATGTGAGTGCCCGACCGGTTCAGGCGAATTGGAAATCACAGGTGTTGCTTCCTTGCAGGAGGCTCGTCTGGGTGACATTACTTTCTTTGGAAATCCTCGCTATCTGGCCCAACTCCGTCTCAGCAAGGCTAGTGCAGTATTCGTTCCTCTGGAGTTTGGGGAGGAGATAGGACCGGTAGTCCTGAAGGTTGAGAATCCCTCGGCGGCTTTTGCCTCAGTGGTAGCGGCTTTTGCGCCACCCGAAGTGGCACCTGAACTTGGCATCCATCCATCGGCCGTCGTCTCTCCTTCAGCGCGACTTGGGCAACAGGTTTCCGTGGGACCTCAGGCCGTGATCGGGGAGTCAGTCGTGATTGGTTCCGGTTCCGTGATTGGAGCCGGATGCCTCATCGGCAGTCAGGTGCATCTCGGTGAGGGATGTCATTTGCATCCCGGAGCGATTATCCGCGAGCGCTGCATTCTGGGCAATCGCGTCATTCTTCAACCTGGTGCAGTCATCGGATCGTGTGGCTTCGGCTACGAGTTGAAGGAAGGGCGCCATATTAAGATTCCCCAGACCGGCATTGTTGAGATCGGTGATGACGTCGAGATCGGGGCCAATACCACCGTCGACCGCGCCCGATTCGGACGCACCATCATCGGCGAGGGTAGCAAAATCGATAATCTGGTACAGATCGCCCACAATGTGCAGATCGGTTCTCACACCATCATATGCTCGCAAGTCGGGATCTCTGGAAGCACGCGGATAGGATCCTATGTCACTCTCGCCGGGCAGGTCGGCCTCGCCGGGCATATCGAAATCGGTGATAAAGCCGTGCTGGGAGCCAAGGCTGGCGTCTCCAAGAACGTACCTGCTGAGGCCATGATGATCGGAGCTCCCGCCAAGCCAATGAAGGAGTTCAAGCAGACAAATTTCTACATTTCTCAACTCCGCAAGCTGTATGACAGGGTCAAGGAGCTCGAAAAGTTGGTGCAAAAGTAAAAGGTGAAAAAGCGGGAAGGTTTCCCCGATTCGCCCATTGTTTTATGATTTGGAACCTTTGACTTTTCCACTTTCGTACTTTCCCCCCACTGCTTCGCCCCGCTATATTGTGCGAACTCAACTCCAAATCACCTCTTAGGCCCAATACCTTGTATAACCAGAACGAAAAAGTCGAACCGATCGATGTCGCTGAAGAGATCTCCAGATCCTTCCTTGATTACTCCATGTCGGTTATCATTTCCCGGGCGCTTCCCGATGCTCGCGATGGTCTGAAGCCATCCCAGCGCCGCATCCTATTTGCCATGAGCGAGCTCGGGGTCATGCCGACTCGCAAGCACCTCAAGTGCGCCAAGATCGTTGGAGAGACGATGGGCAACTATCACCCACATGGGGACCAGGCGATCTATCCTACCCTCGTCCATATGGCCCAGACTTGGGCGATGAGAGAGACCCTCATCGAGGGGCAGGGCAATTTTGGTTCCGTCGAGGGTGATCCTCCGGCCTCCATGCGTTATACCGAGGCACGCCTACGTCCTCTCGGCGCCGTCCTCATGGAGGACATGGACCACGACACGGTCGATTTTGTTCCGAACTACGACGACACCCGCGAGGAGCCAACTGTCTTCCCTGCCTCGATCCCGAACCTTCTGGTCAATGGCGGCACCGGCATCGCGGTCGGCATGGCCACCAATATCCCTCCGCACAACCTGGGTGAGACCATCGACGCCGTCTGCGCACAGGTCGACAACCCCGATATCACGCTCGACGAATTGATGAAGCATATCAAAGGTCCCGACTTCCCGACGGGGTGCCAGCTCTGCGGAGTCGGTGGTATAAGGCAGTACTTTGAGACAGGGCGCGGCTCCGTGAAGGTCCGCGGTCGGGCCGGTGTGGAGGAGATCAAGAACGGTCGTGAGCAGATCGTGATCACCGAGATTCCCTACAACGTCAACCGTGCCACACTTGTCGAGCGCATCGCCGGTCTTGTGAATGAGAAAATCATCACCGACATCAGCGCCATCCGCGACGAGTCCGACGAGAACACGCGAGTTGTCGTCGAGCTCAAGCGGGACGCCATTCCGAAGGTCGTCATCAACAATCTCTACAAGCACACCGCGCTCGAGTCCTCCTTCTCGATCTCGATGCTCGCCATTGACCGAGGTCGTCCCAAGCTTCTTTCGCTCAAGGAGGCCATCGCCTGCTTCATCGAGCACCGTCGCGAGGTTATCCTGCGTCGCACCCGATTCCTCCTTCGTGAGGCCGAAACTCGCGCTGAGAAGCTCGAGGGTTACCTAATCGCTCTCGCGAACCTCGACAACTTCATCAAGATCATCCGCGATTCCCAGAACCGTGACGAGGCTCGTACTCGCCTACTAGCAATCGAGTTCTCGAAGAAGGAGATCGAGAAATTCGGCATCCTTCTCCGTCAGGAATCCAGACTGAATGACAAGGGACAGTACTGCTTCAGCGAGCCTCAGGCCGATGCCATCCTCGAACTGCGTCTCTACCAGCTCACTGGCCTCGAGCGAGACAAACTCAACACCGAGTATCAGCAGCTTCTCTCCACGATCGCCGACCTGGTCGACATCTTGGCCCGCGAGGAACGCGTCTTTACGATCATCAAGACCGAGCTGAAGGCGATCCGTGATAAGCACGCCGGCCCCCGCCTCACCGAGCTTGTCCCCGAGGAGGGAGAGATCTCCATCGAGGACCTTATAGCCAATGAAGGCTGTATCATCACTGTCACCCATAAGGGATTTATCAAACGCACAGCCGTCAGTGCCTACCGCTCGCAGAAGCGCGGTGGTAAGGGGGTCATCGGTATGACCACCCGGGAGGCTCAGACCGATGCCGAGGAAGGCGATTTCGTCGAGCATCTCTTCACGGCCAGTACGCATGACTACCTTGTCTTCTTCACCAAGACCGGCCGCTGCTATGTCGAGAGGGTGCACGAGATTCCCGAAATGAGCCGCACGGCCAAGGGCCGCTCCATCGCGAATATCCTGAACTTCCAGTCTGGTGAACAGGTTGCCGCCACACTCCGCATCGAGTCGACCACCAGCGGCGGTGCAGGAGGTGTAGAGACCACCTGGAATCCCGAGAAGCATATCTTCTTCGCCACCCGCAGCGGCATCGTGAAGAAGTCGAACCTTGGTGACTTCTCTAATATTCGCAAGGGAGGTATTATCGCCATCGAGATCGAGGAAGGGGATGTGCTCATCTCTGCCTCTCTTACGGACGGTCACGACGAGGTTGTTCTAGTCACCAAGGATGGCATGAGTATCCGATTCAGCGAGGAAGAGCTCCGTGACCAAGGACGCAAGACCGTTGGAGTCTGGGGCATTCGACCTAATAAAGGCGACGAAGTTGTCTCCGTCAGCCTTGTCCGCAACGACTGCATGCTGCTTGTAGCAGGCGAGAACGGTATCGGCAAACGCACCTCCTTTGAGGAATACCGCAAGCAATCGCGCGGTGGCAAAGGCATCATCACCATGAAGACTGGGGACAAGGTGGGTTGTGTGGTCGGAGCACTCTCTGTCACCGATTCAGACGAGATCATGCTGATCACCTCCGGTGGTCAGATGGTCCGCACCCCTGTCGATAAGATCCGCGAAACCGGCAGGAATGCCATGGGTGTGCGTCTGATCAATCTGCCCGAGGGTGAGAAGTTGCAGGGGATTGCACCGGTGGTATCACAAAAAGAAGACGAAGTGGTGGAGTAGGCTTGGGGTTTTGCCTCACTCACCCCCATGAAACAACGTTCCACGCTTCTCCTATTCGCCGCTTCCCTCTCGCTCTCGCTCGCCACGACACTTGCCCAGCGGGAGGTCATGCCACTGGACCAAGGGTGGCTCTTTTTGAAAGGTGGCTCGGATATTTTCGCTCCATCCGCTCTCTGGGAGAAGGTGAGTGTCCCTCACACCTGGAACGCCCTTGATGCCCAAGCCGGCCCGGCTGAGGTCAGCGACAAGCCCGAGACGGAGGCAGATGCGAAGAGGCTCACCGAGGAGAGGAATGCCACGGAGAAAGTCGCCCAAAAGGAAAGGGAGACCAAGGATCCCCACCTCAAAAATAAATATTACCAAGGCGACGGCTGGTATGAGCATGCGATCCAGGTTCCCGCGGAATGGAAGGGTAAGAAGAGGGTCTTTGTCCGTTTCGGTGCAGCCCGCACAGTGGCAAGAACCTACATCAACAAGACCCTACTTGGGGAGCATCGCGGCGGATTCACC